>PVBE012939504.1_pt1 | contig 33034 bp, 28 predicted proteins | sample 1631181 | NCBI WGS metagenome assembly PVBE01 (sample SAMN08397723, study PRJNA350692) | Marine metagenome, whole genome shotgun sequencing project. | isolation source: water | place: Pacific Ocean | collected 2012-04
GCAGTACATATCCATGTTTTACAACAGCTATCGTCTGCATTCATACCTAGGCTATGTGTGCCCAAATCAATATGAATCGGAGATGGCTGGATTAAAGAAAGTTGCTTAACTGGGTTGTAAAGAAAAGCTGGACCACGTCAAAGCGTGCGTAAATTGCAACTGGTTGAAAACCCTGGCGTTTGAAATCGACATTTCGAGAAAGTGAGCAAAAACCTGTGGGAAACCGAGCCTGGCCATCATTTTTGGGTGAGAATTGGCAGAAATAAGAGGCTTTTTCAGGATTTCCCTAATGTCTGCTTCGCCCAATTTGGCATATTTTGACCCAACGCCAGAAAATACAGAGTTTTTCAACAGTATCGGTCGAAAGCCGCCAGCCAGCCCCTACCCACCAGACTTTGCCACAATGTCCGCTATGAGCTCAATAGCAGACCCTATGTCGCCCTATACAGCCTTCTTAACCCGTATTTTCCTGCCATCCAGCATACTGCCATTAAGTTGCTTCATTGCCGCCTTAGCCTCACCGACCTTGGGAATTTCCACAAAGGCGAACCCTTTGGATCCGCCGGACTTCTTATCCAGTACCAGGTTTGTGGATTGCACCGCGCCGTGGGCTTCAAAGATAGCTTGAATTTCTGCCTCTGTGGTGGTTCTTGATAGGTTTCTAACTAATAGCTTCATAGAGTTTTCTTGCCAACTGGCAAAGAGCGGCAGTAAATTTTTTGGGATTGCTACTCAAAAATGTCCGAGCAATCCAGTCAGATAATGATTTGAAAATCTGTGCAACCTACAAAATTACCTGTGCAACCACTGTGCAGGCAAGAAAAATGCGCTATAGACTGACTTAAAAATCTATAACGCATTGATATTATTGGTAATAATGGTAGGCCTATTGGGGCTCGAACATTAGACAAACGAAATATGAGTCCGCTATTCTAACCAACTAAGTTATAAGCCCTTTTACTATAGCGACTGAAAAGATTTAAGCCAATCACCCACGGTAACAGCTACATACAAACAGTTACCTGGGATGCAGACGGCACACCGAATGCCAAGGCGATTCTTACCTACTCACAGTCGCCGGAACCAGACTCGGAGTTTTATTCCGACATGACTAAACAGTATTACCAGAGTCAATGGGTGGATTTGCCATTCACGGATGAGGAAATTGAAACTTCTAAATTAAGAGAAGAAGTGTTGAGATTTTAGTAGAAGACGGAGTCGTAAAAGCTGGGGGGTCAGGTCTTGTGTGTTGGACTTGCCCCCTTTTTCAATAGTGATTAAAAGGATTCCAATATTGCTTAATAAGAAAGCCGTCAGCGATAATACTGACTACCCTCCCCTGGGCAGATCGCCACCCTGGAAATTTTGTCTGATCGTTGACTAACCTCGAACAATCAACCGCTTGATCGCTCGTTTTATCTTTTTGGTGTGGTCATTCAGATAATGAAATTCCGGCCGGTCATCCAAAGGCAGCAGATTCATGCAGGCGTTGGCCTCATAGAATAGCAGGCCGTCTTCATCCGGCAGGAAAGCACAATCCAATCCCCAGACATCAAGCTGGATGCGGTGATGCAGTTCCTTCAGGACCTGCAGTTGCCGTTGCCCGAGACGATCATAAAAACGATCCAGAAACTCAGCCTCGTAGTTCCGCGCGTCATGATTCCCTATCATGTATTCATCCCGGGTGTGAGAGTGAATACACCAATGGTTTGACAAAATGCAATGACGCGGAAAAATCTCGCCATCGACAAAGGCGATGCGAACCTTGTGGAACAGGTCGTTCCAGCCTCTAATCTCTCGGTATTCGATCAGCAGCAATTCGCGACCCGAGCCCTGATAGCGATTTAGTGTTTCCTGCTCAACAAATGGATCGGCAATCGCAGTCATCTTGGGAACATGAAGCCCCGGGATGTCACCATAACGTTCTGACGCCACCTTTCGCGCTGTCAATGCGACAAAATCAGGGTGATTAAATACACGAGCAACATGGCTGTTGTCGGCAAGGCGCTTGGCAGCCAGCAATGATTGGCTGGAAGAATCTGCGCTGCCAACCAGATTAAACAGATTCAGCTGCACGGCCCCATGGAAGTTGACGTTCTTGTTATGCCCGGCCACCACAACCGTACTGTTTTTGATGATCAGCGGATCCTTCTGAATGAGTAGCGTCAATGGCAAAACACCATTCATCGCCAGCCAAATTTCTCCTTCGGCTGTGGAACCTTTTTGCAGCGTGCCGTAGGTCTTATCCTCCGGTCCTAGAAAAAATAACGTCTGCTTCAAATTGATCCTGTCGAATTTTTCTTATCTGAACAGTGAATTACGATTGCGGCTATTCTGATTCCATTTTCAATAGCCGGCAGCCATTTTCGCCAACTGATGGCACTGAAAAAAATCGTTCGATATGACCAGCCTATAGTGGATACCAAGATCCGACCAATATAGAGTTGTTCTGGTTGGCCTGCTTCCGTGATGATTGGGCCCTATCTTAAAGCAAATTCGGGTTACGTAGATATTTTATTCATCGACAGCGCTGTGCAGGTGCCCCGTATATTGTTGTTCAAATTTTGCCGCTTTATTTTCAGCAAAGAACAATGTGCTTAATCAGTACTTGCTTGACTATGACCAATCGTTGAAATACGGCAGGGCAGCCGGTCATAACAAGCGTATTCTTTACTCGTGGGCACATTTCACTCGCAATTATCAATCCGTGACCTATCGAATAGTTCTGGGCTCATAGCACGGTCGAAATGAGCTCGTTCAACAAGCCCGGGATGATAAAATTTTGACAAAACCTTGTGCTGCCACGGCCTGGGCCTAAAGTCTCAAACACGTACTAATAGCTTCCGTTCCTGCACTTGCTCCTGATCTACATTCTTGTAAGCCACGACGATATTCAGTCTCCTGCCGTAATAGAAGAAAATCAGCTTGAAGTTAAACAATGTAGGTACTGCAAATTCCATTCTTTAGAGGGTTCTAATGTATTGATCTTTTTCATTGCAATAGATGGTGCTAACAGGTAGGACCTTTTCCTAGGTACTTTCCTAGTCAAATTGTGTAATTGGAGACCTGATCCCAATTGCTCTATCGCTATTACCATCATGGATCTTCGAGGCGTCGTCCCGGACAGGCGGAGCCGTTCAGCGCCGTAACGCGTAGCATCGCCACGCCTCTGCGCTCGAATGCATCTTACCCGACACTTCCCTTTTAAGACAAATTGAACCAAACTACAGCAGGATAGCGTCGTTGCTATTTTTGTTCTGGTTAACTTTAGGTGGTGTGTCCATGAAAACAATACGAATAGGTCTATTTGTTATGGCTACTCTTGTTTCTATCCAGTCCTTCGCTCAGAAAATCGTAGTTGCGCACCGGGGTGCTAGCGGCTATTTGCCCGAACACACACTGCCGGCGAAGGCAATGGCCCATGCGATGGGTGCCGACTATATCGAGCAAGATGTGGTCATGACCAAAGACGACCATTTGATTGTTTTGCACGACATAACCCTCGATAGAACCACCGATGTGGCCGAGCAGTTTCCTGCCCGTATCAGAGATGACGGACGGTACTACGCAATTGACTTCACACTGGATGAAATTCGCAGGCTCAATGTAAGCGAAGGTTTTAGAAATCGAGGTGGCGTAAAAACCCAATCCTATACCGATCGGTTTCCCATGGGATCTTCGTCTTTCAGTATTCCCACACTAATCGAGGAAATTGAACTCATTCAGGGAATGAACAAATCAACCGGAAAGGACATCGGTATCTATCCCGAAGTAAAATCACCCGAATTCCATCGTGAGGCAGGTAAAGACATTAGCACTGCTCTGGTTAATGTGCTGAAAGAATATGGCTACACTACAAAACAGGATAAAGTATTTGTACAGACCTTTAGTTTTGACGAACTAAAAATAATCCACGACGAAATTCTTCCCGCCGCTGGTGTGGACCTTAACTTGATTCAGCTGATCGGTGGTGAAGCATCTTACCCCTGGATGTTCGAAGCCGATGGCATGGACACGCTAGCTAATTTTGCCGATGGGATTGGACCTGAAAAAGGCCTGGTTATACGCCGCGATTCAATCAAAGCTAATATAAAAATCTCGGATCTGGTAGAACAAGCCCATACTGCCGGCATGCAAGTTCACCCCTACACATATCGACTCGATCCGGGTCAGGTGCCCCAGTATGCAGACAGTTTCGAAAATCTGCTTGAGTTACATTATTTTGGAGCGAATGTAGACGGAGTATTCACAGACTTTCCCGACCGCGCAGTTCAATTTTTAAATAATAGATAAATCATAATGTAGACAGTGCATCAAACAGAGCTACGTCTTTTATTTGCCAAATTGGACATCAACAAGTGGTTTGCCTAAAATCGATATCGAATTCCGACAAATGCTGCCCTCGGTGCACCAGCTCCAAGGAACCGGGGAATAGTAAAGTCCTCAATGATAGGCACTTCAACTTCACTAGGCTCCTCACCCAGTAAGCCAAAGGTTTCATATTTTTCGTCGAAAATATTTTCAATCCTGGCAACAAGCTCGAAGCTGTCGCTAAATCGGTAGCGTGCCCGCAATCCAACAACTGTATAACCAGACACTTCGCTGAGCTGGTTGGACTCATCGCCTCGAATCACCTGGCCGTCATTGCTGAGTATATTCAAACCAAGACTGAAATTATTGCTTAACTGATAATCTGCACTCAATTTAAATTGATGACGGGGAATGCCTGGAATCTGGTCACCTTTACTGACAGAGATTTCTCCCTCTTCATCAGCAAAGTCATGGTTTGGACTCAACACCTGAAAATCGTCTTCGAAACTGGCGTCGACATAGCTATAGGCGGCAAACCAACTGAGGGCTTGCAGTGTTCCGCTTACACTGCTTTCGAAACCAACACGCTGTGTTTCATCAACATTGGCGAACAGGCCGGTTGATCGACCAGTGGTTTGAAACAGAATGTCATCCCGATTGGTAGTATGAAATACGCCTGCCTGATAGTTTACTGTACCCAGAAGTCCCCGTGCGCCGATTTCGAAACTCCTGGCTACCACGTCATCCAGAGGCGGATCGGAAAGGAAGGCATTGGGCAGGCGACACTCCAGGTCTACATCCTCCGGGTCCTCACCGTTTTCTATTGCAAAAGCCACTGCGAGATCGAACACGCCTTCGTTACAGGCTAGTTCAATTGGAGTCGGGGCGCGAGATGATTCGCTGTAAGTGGCAAACAGATTGTGATTTTCATTCGCTTGCCAGGTTAATCCAATAGCTGGATTGGTTCGAACAAAATTGTGTTTGCCATTTAATTCGGGTTGGGCTCCAGAGCGGTCCTTCAACTCAACATCGGTATCGTTCAGGCGAGCGGAAACGGTCAATGCGACGGTAGCGCTCAGGTCTGTAATGTTAGCGAAATAGAAACTGTTCGTTTCGGTTTGGGTTTTGATAGAAGTTGCCGCATCGTCAATGAACGTGCCTGTCCCAAATCCAGATGTCAGCCGGGTAACGGGATTCATTTCTGTAAGCTCTAACACAGAATTGAAGCTGGACTCGCCTTTGAAGTAGCTAAGACCAGCAATCAGCTGATTCGGTTTGCCCAGCAGATTGCCGTTCAGCGTCCATTGAAAATCTGCGCCACTGCTCTCCTGACTTCGGTCACTAAGATTATTAATCCCCTCATCGGATAAGATTCCTGTGCCACTCAGTTCGCTTTCATCGAAACCCTGCAGTTCGAATTCATCGTCTAAATTGAGAGTCGATGCCGATGTATTCAGAAAATCCTCAAGCACATCGGTATTGGCAAACTGGTTTTCACAAATATCGTCATCGTCCAATCCCAGTTCTTCAAGATCATCTTGCTCCAGGCCTTCGAGTAGTTGCGCCATGCCACCGAGTTCACAAATCGCGAATTCAGAGACATCGCCATTAAATGAATCTGTTTTATTTTCTCGGTAACTTACGCTAGCATTAAAATCGAGTGCAGCGCTGAAACTATGTTGAAAATCGACGCTGAGCATGTGCATGTCGTTTTCTGTAATATCCGGGCCGGTAAAAAGCGCTTCTCTGTCATACGACAACAATTCAACCGGAGAGGCTCCATTGCCAATTAATTCAGAGTCACCGTATTGATAATTGAAATTCAGACTGCTGGCCTCTGTTCTCCATCCCAGGCTGCCGTAAAAATTCAGGGCATCTGAATTGGAAGCGTCTCGCCAACCCTCTTCCTCAAAATATTGCAGGTTGCCATAATAGCCAAATGCGCCATTGTTGTTACCGGCCTGTATTGAAGTTGTGACCCGTTCAAACGACCCGGCGTTTACTTCCAAATCTGATCCCTGATAGCTAAATCCATTTTTCATATTTACCACCAGAGAGCCTCCCAGCGTATTGAGGCCGAACAGCGGATTGGCACCACCGCTCATCGTAACCGAGTCAACTGCACTATCAGGTAGTAAATCCCAGTTAACGGTATCTCCAAGTGGCTCATTTATACGAACACTGTTTTGATACACAGCGATTCCCTGTGCCAGGCCAAGCAGGGGTGATGCGGTGAAACCACGGTACTGCAGATCGGGTTGTAGTGGGTTGCTCTGGGCATCGTTTAGAGTAACGCTGGCAAATCCCTGTTTGAGGAAATCTGCTACGCTTAGTGAGTTAGCATTCTCAATGTCGCCTGCGTTGCCTGTTTGGATGGGGAAGGGAATTTTGTTGCGATCCAGTCCGGTTCCATTGGGGGTTACCCCAATGACGACAATTTCTTCAGGTTGCTGCGCTGCAGCGCTACCAAGAAGCAGGCTGGATAACAAAAAGCTGTATATCCTTCTCACCAAATACTCCGTCGCCAGGGGCGGCTGGTTAAGTACAAAGGGGCTGATTATACGCAAAAAACCACTACATTGGCCCTTAATTAACGTGTTCGATGAGAGGCCCACCTCAATGTCGAGCAAGCTAGGTGGGAAATCAATATTCCTGTTGTATTTGAAAAATCCGAAGCTTTACGATACAAAGCTTTAAATCTAAAACTTAGCTGTTCAATTGGAGAGGCCATGGCAACGTATCTTGTGACAGGGACTAACCGGGGGATTGGTCTCGAGTTCGTCGAGCAACTCATTCAAAGAGGTGATGAGATTCTGGCAACCTGCCGTAATATCGACACCGCTCTTGAATTAAAGCAATTGCATATTACCTATGCGGATTTGCATCTGTTAGAGCTGGACTTATCCCAACCTGAATCGCTACACAACTTTGCCAACCAACTCAAGGGAGCGGCGATTGATGTGTTCATTAATAATGCTGGTGTTTACGGACCAAAGAATGTTGAGTTTGGTACTGTAAATAGAAGAGTTTGGGCGCAGGTATTCCAGGTTAATACCATAGCACCGCTATTGCTTACTCAGGCGCTGGAGGATAATTTCAAGCGCGGGAATGATAAAAAGTTGGTCTATATAAGTTCCAAGGTTGGCTCAATTGACGATAATCGGGGTGGAGGGGGCTATATTTACCGCAGTTCGAAAACCGCGCTCAACCAGGTAGTAAAGAGCCTTTCCATCGACCTCTATGAAGATGGTTTCATTGCTACTGCTTTACATCCGGGTTGGGTATTGACCGAAATGGGAGGGCCGAATGCGCTTATTTCTCCCTCTACCAGTGTGAGCGGCATGTTACAGGTCATCGATGGGCTTACCCTGGAGCAGTCTGGTTGTTTTATTAATTACGATGGTACTGAAATTCCCTGGTAACTTAAGCGCGCCCTTGTGCTAATCTTGGCTCTGCGTCGTTTAGGCACGGTGATTTGCGCCGATATGAGATGTGTAAGCACTCGCTAATGACGCGTGACTAACAGGTTGTAGATGAACACAAAGATCTTGCGGCTAAATAAAACGGGATTGCCGGTGAGCTGGCTGACCCGGGAAGAAACAGCGACTTTAGTGGTTAAGGAGTTGGTTATCTGGTCGCTTGGAAATACTGTAATGGAAATTCGTGGCGGTATAAACCGCAGCGGCAATCAGTCTGTTCTCAAACTACCCAGCATCGTTGCCTGTGCTGGCAAGGTACACAAAGACAATTTCAATCCACCGCTGGAAAACAGATTTCTGTTTCGTCGCGACAAAAATATATGTCTATATTGCGGCGGACAATTTAAATGGAACAAACTGTCCAGAGATCATGTTAAACCTCTATCCAAAGGCGGCAGCGATGCGTGGACCAACGTGGTTACATCTTGCAGGCGCTGTAACAACAGAAAGGCCGATCGCAGTCCTGAAGACTGCGGTATGCAACTTCTGGCAATACCCTTTGTTCCCAATCAATATGAATTTCTTTATCTGTCGAATCACAACGTGCTGGCAGATCAGATGGAATTTCTCAGTGCACGCTTTTCCAGACACATAAAACTCTCCTAGGGCCCCGCTGAGAGCTAACCGTATTATTCAGAGGCGCCCTAGTCTGGATAACTTCGCCCTTGCCGATTTATCCTTTGTTGCTATTGTTGTTCAATAGCATTAAGTTCCCCAGTCAGCGGGAAAATCCTGGCTCAGGCCACGTTAAGAGAATAGCTGCGGGTATAACAATGAAAAAAACGGGACAACTGGAAATTATTCTTCGAATCAAACTGGTAGTTTTATTTGGCGGGCTGTTCACTGCCTGTCAGGTGGTCGATGCGCAGCGCGGTTCTGCCGATTTTGTCAACTTCGAGAAATTTGCGCTCGAAGAAAGCATGCGGGGCGGCGGCGTTGAAGTTGCCGATATGGATGGAGACGGTCTGACGGATATTATTGCCATGTTCACAAATCCAGACCAGTTTGCCTGGTTTAAAAATCCATCATGGGAGAAGTTTGTTATTAGCACTGTAGCCAGTGGCGGTATCGATTCTGCCCCGATGGACATAGATGCTGATGGTGATATGGATATCGTGCTTGCCAGTGACTTCGCCCTGGGCAGATCAACAGAGGGTGGTCTGTTGAACTGGCTGGAAAATCCTGGCAATCCAACTCAAATTCAGGAATGGGAGATGCACTACATCGACGAGGTCCCCACCTCCCATCGTGTTAAATGGGGCGATATCAATGGCGATGGCGAGCTGGAACTGGTCAACCTGCCAATCATCGGATTTGGCGCCGAGGCACCGCTGTATGATGTTGGTCTGCAGCTAAAAGCCTATGCAATTCCTGATAATCTGAATGTAGATAGCTGGCCGGGCGTCATCCTCGATCAATCATTAGAGCTGTCACATGGCCTGGAATTATTCGATTGGGATGGGAATGGTAAAGATGACATCCTCTCGGCGAGTTTTGGTGGAGTCCACCTGTTTCAACTGGCTACGCAGGGGCAAGCTGTTGCCAAGACAGCTATTGCTGCCGGCAAGCAGGGTGCAGACCGACCTGACATCGGTTCCAGTGAAATCGATGTCGGTGCATTAAACGGGACCCGATTTGTGGCGACAGTGGAGCCCTGGCACGGCAATGAAGTGGTGGTGTATACCGCTGGAGTAAATTCACAGGCGCTGTGGAATAGACAGGTTATCGAAACAGAATTGGTCGATGGTCACGGCCTGCTGACTGCCGATCTTAACAATGACGGTATGGACGAGATCATCGCTGGAGGTCGTTCCGAGCCGTATCAACTGTATATCTACCGTTTTGTTTCAGATAGTGGGGAATGGAACAGGATCGATCTCGACGTCGGTGGAATAGCCCTGTCTGGATTGGCGATTGAAGACTTGAATGGCGATGGCTACACCGACATTATCGGTATTGGTTCGGCCACACAAAATGTGGTCTATTACGAAAATTCGGGTCGCTAGCTGTAAAAGGGTTAAAACAGAGTGTAAACAGCACGCGACTGTTTACACTCCGATCGAGTGATAAGCGCTAGTTTCCGGGCACTTCATTCCCCGCAATCCAGACACTGTCAACAGTTTTGGTATTCTCGATATTGTCTGCGGGATTTTCATTAAGAACCACCAGGTCCCCCCATTTGCCAGGCTCCAAAGTGCCGATATCTCCCGCATTGATGCATTCTGCAGCCACACCGGTTGCTGATCGAATAGCATCCAGTGGCGACATTCCCGAGTCCACCATCATCTGTAATTCCATGTGCTCAAAGTAACCCTGAAATCTGGCCGCCGGACCCGTATCGGTGCCCATGGCTATCTTCACACCGTTGTTGCTGAGAGTGCCCACATTAGCCATCGCCACTTCCAGGGCCGCCTTGTATTGCTGTGCGGATGAGCTATTGCGCATGCGCGATTGCCGCTCAGGCTCTCTGAGTGTTGCCAGAATGGCTGGCTCCACTTCTTTCAGGAAAAAGGGGTCGGCAAAGAAGAAAGGTTCACTCTCATAAACAAAGGTCGAGACCTCGCGGGTAAGAGTAGGTATATAGCAAACGTCTTTGTCGTTAATAAGACTAATCAATTGCTGGTCCACCGCCTCGTCCCGAACGCTGTGTGCGATCAGATCGGCTCCTGCATTCAAAACAAATTTGGCATCATCCTGATAGAACAGATGCACGGCTACTGGCAAGCGACGAATATGGGCTTGATCGACTAGCGCCTCCAGCAGATTCTGGGGCATTTTCGATGTATTACCCAGGTTGTCGTCAACTCGAACCTTGATAAAATTTGCCCCCATATCGGCATTGCTGTTCACTGCACTGCGCACGGCGGCTTCATTGTTGCCAACGACCACTGAACCGGAAACCAGAATGCGAGCCCGCTCCAGATCGGCGCTGTACTGGGAATCCCTTAATTGAAAGCCCTGTGCTTCATCTCCTCCCAGGCTGTTGACCGTGGTGACGCCATACCGCGCATAGAGTGAAAGCTGCCGTTCAAGATTTTCAGTATTGTAGTGCCCGCCCTCCAGGCCGAGGGTGCCACCTACATGGCCGTGGGCGTTGATCAGACCGGGAATAATAGTTTTGCCACTCACATCGATCTGTTGAGTGCCGGCTGGCAGGGTGACAGCACTGCGTGGCCCAACTGTGCGGATACGACCGTCGGTAATGACGATGACGCCGTCTTCCAGCGGTGCCGCGTCGGTCCCATCGATGATGCGTGCCCCAACAAATGCAATGCTGCCTTCGTTGGCAAATACGGATGGCCAATGCAAGAGCAGCCCGCCAAGTAATACCAATCCAACGCTAATTATTTTTTTCATGTTGATCTCCTGTAGAGTGTCCAATTGGAGCGGATTCACCGCAATAAATCAATTATTTCAACACAGAGGCCTTCATTTCAGCCCCGCTTGTTACCCAGGACAGCGATATGGGAGCAATACGGACGAGACGCTTTCATGCTACGATCCGCGCTTCGACTCTCGCCTGAATCAATCCAATAGCCCGATGCAAAGAAATTTTTATGGGTTCGTCCTATCTTTGAATGCTGCATTTATGTGGGGCGTCTTACCCATAGCATTAAAGGAATTACTGGCTGGTATGGACGCCATGACTATCGTCTGGTACCGCTTTCTGGTTGCCGGCCTGGTTTTATTCATTTTTCTTGCTTACAACCGGCGCTTTCCTGATCCGAGAAAAGTCCAGGTCAATGTGCGCTGGCTGCTTATTATTGCTGCCATCGGGCTGGGTAGTAATTACTTCCTGTTCTCTTTCAGTCTTAACTATGTCAATGCCGAAACTTCCGAAGCGGTAATACAACTAACGACGCTGTTGTTAATTTTGGGCGGAGTGGCGTTTTATAATGAGCCGTTCCTGCCCATTCAGAGATTAGGCACCCTGCTGATTGTGGTGGGTATGGTGCTATTTTTTAACGATCGATTCTCCACGCTGATGAATACCGGTAGTCGAGAATTCACCGGTGTTTCCATTGTATTTGTCGCCGCCCTAACCTGGACGGTCTATGCCCTGGTACAAAAACACCTGCTACTGCACTTTTCGGTTGCGCAGTTGCTGTTGTTGATATACATGTTCCTGGTTTTTACGCTGCTCCCCTTCATTACGCCTCAAATCCTGTTTGATCTGACTACCGCACAATTGCTGTTGTTACTGTTTTGCTGCATAAATACCCTGATTGCTTATGGCTGTTTTGCCGAAGCAATGAATTGCTGGGATGCGTCCAAGGTAAGTGCGGTGTTGGCTCTGGCACCGCTGTTTACTATCAGTGTGCTGAAGTTGATAGTCCGGTTCTATCCCGATTACGCCTTTTCCGACCGACTAAATCTCATTTCCCTGCTCGGCGCATTGGTTCTGGTGCTGGGCTCGGTGTTCACCGCGCTGATGCCGCTGTTCCAGCAAAGGCGTAACAGGGCTGGAATTGGCTGAATCGACTGCTATTTTTGAATTTGACTAATGAATTTATTTGGTCGAAACTCTGTTTCTTCCTGTCATTTCAATACGTAAAACAGATCGGTGGGTATGAGCATGTTCAATAAAATCCTTTCCAGCAGTTTGCTAGTCGCCCTGTTGGCCCTTGTCACAAGTGCCTTGTATGCGGATGTCTCGCGAGTTGAGATAACTGACCGCCAGACAATTGAGTCCGATGATACGAGTCTGACCTATGAAGCGGTTTCTGGTGTGCTCCACTTAACACTGGATCCAACTGATCCCGGTAACAGTGAAATAACTGATATTGCCTATGCGTCGGTCAATAGCGATGGCCTGGTGGCGTATACCGCTGACTTTAAAATGCTGATTCCCCCTGCGGCCGTGTCCAATGGCACGTTACTCTACATGGTAAACAACCGGGGTAGAGGTAGAGTCCCGCCGGAGATTTCACTTGATCACCCACTCAGCCCAATGGGTTTTACCTACCTGTTAACTGGTTGGATTAATGAATTATCTCCAGATAATGGTCGATTGCGATTGCATGCACCTGTTGTGGGCAGTGAACAGCGGCCTATAACCGGCGATGTGCGCTATGAAGTCAGTGTGGGCAGCGCATCAAACAGTGAAAATATAGCCGGCGGGGGACATCTGGCCTACCTGCCAACCGAAAATGGGCTGCGTAACGCATCGCTGACTCAGCGCCTGTATCAGGACGATCCGCGGATTCCCATCGAAAGATCACAGTTTTACCTAGATGTTCAGGCAGAGCAAGACAGCAATCAGCCTATTGTTACCCTCAATATGCAAGACGATTTTCGGCCCGGATTCATATACGAATTGATCTATGAAGCCAAAGACCCGGTGCTGGCTGGCGCGGGCATGTCCGCGATTCGCGACCTGGTTTCTCTTATCCGCTATGAAGGTAACAGTAGTCAACTCGACGAGCTCGATCTACCGGCGATTGAGAACACGGTGGCCTGGGGTAATTCTCAAAGCGGTCGACTGCTGCGTATGTTTCTGTACGACGGTTTTAATGCAGATCTGACAGGCCGGCAGGTATTCGATGGTGTAATCCCGGTAATTGCCGGCAGTGGTTACGGCATGTTTAATAACCGGTTTGCCATGCCAACCAGAACCAATGGCCAGCATTCCAACCAGTTATTTCCCAATGACCTGTTTCCTTTCACCTATGGTGAGAGCACTGATCCCTTCACCGGCAGGACCGGGGGTGTGCTGAGCAAGGCCCGTGCGACCAACACCGTGCCCAAGCTGATGCATATCCAGACTTCCAATGAATATTGGGTACGTGCCGGCTCATTGCCGCACACCAATCCGCAGGGGACAGAAGACGCCGTGCTGCCGGATGAAGTGCGATTCTACACCATAGGCGGTTCCCAGCATGGTTCGGGTAGCGGGATACCGCAACCGGCCACTTCCACTCAATTGCCCCGCAATCCCAATATGTGGTCACCGTTTACTGATTCACTGATCGTTGCGATGCACAATTGGGTGGCAAACGATCAGGAGCCGCCGGCCAGTCGGTATCCCAAAATCAGCGACGGGTCCCTGGTTCCATCGCACAATGCTAACGGTTCCATTAATCGCGATGCCTGGAATGCATTGAACGGCATTAATCACCCTGCCTCTTTGTATACCGTTGGCTATGCCAACTGGGGCGACAGGTTTCTCGATCAGCGCATCGTGGATATACACCCAACATCAACGGACAATTACTATGGAGCATTAGTTCCTGCAGTTAACACGGATAACAATAACTTCGGCACCAGTACCCTGTTGCCGCCGCTCACGGCTGTTCCGCTTGCCACATTTACGGCCTGGAATTTGCGTGCCCCGGCCACCGGTGCTGAAAAATCTCTTGCACGTCTGGCTGGAGGTTATATACCGTTTCCTGCCAACACCGCTTTTGCGGTTCAATCCAGAGACCCACGCAATTCGATTGCTGCGTTATACTCCTCGTTTGAGGATTATCTGATAAAATACGAAGTGGCCACGGATAAGCTGATAGCAGAGGGCTATCTGCTGCCGGGATTCAAAGAGCAGATTATGAATATTGCTCGAAATAATAGTGGGATTTTTGAATAGTTTGCATGGGGAGTAGCGGCGAAAGGATTTGCCATAGTGGTGCACTATCTCAGCAACTCCCTGGTCTGGATTAAATGAGTAGTCCTTCACAGTTTGGATAAAAAACGGTATTGATAGTCCAATCCCGGCTGTTGAAGTGTTAGCATCACTATTCAGATTCACAAAGAAAAGAGATTCGACATCATGGTTTCGAAAAAGTTTGCTTTTGCCAAGTATTCCAGAGTTTGTGTTGGTTCGTGTCCGTAGTCTGGTTATTGCTCGCTATTTTATCCTTTACCGGTGCGAGTGAAAACAACAGTGCGTTCGTAGGAGTTCTTTGGGTGGTCGGAGCTGTTGCCTTTGCAATATCTGCAATCATTCTGGGTAAGTCAGCACAAGCCAGTGAAGAGGGATCGGCCAAATAAAAGCAGGCGTGTTGATGCTGACAAACTTTGCGTTCTGCCTGCTTTTAATCTCCAAGCCATCCATCCTGATCTTCCTCGCCAAGTCTAAAGCCCTTCAAATCCTTGAATTTAGTGTGTCCTAAACGGGGCATTCTATCTCTTGCCCTTGCTCCAAATGCAATATAACCCGCCTCTGGTCGGTCTATTCCCCACGCAGTTTTGCGTTTTACCGAAAATTACCCTTTAATTGGCAGATTAATCAATTATAAGATTTTGTTTTATGCTAACAATTGCCCTGCTTCTATCGACGCTGTTCCTCGCCTATAACAACGGTGCAAACGACAATTTTAAAGGTGTTGCAACCTTATATGGCTGTGGTGCTCTAAGTTACAGATCCGCCATTACTATCGCTACCCTGGCCACATTTCTTGGGTCATTGTGTGCAATTTTCTTTGCCCAGAGCCTGGTGAGCAGTTTCTCCGGCAAAGGCCTGGTTCCCGATGAAGTAGCGGGTACCGTGTACTTTCTGATCGCTGTGGGAATTGGCGCCGGGGCGACAGTGCTGACAGCCACCCGCTTGGGATTTCCTATTTCCACGACCCACAGCCTGGTTGGTGGTCTGTTAGGGGCTGGCATTATTGCCGCAGGCAGAGAAGTAAATTTTTTCAATCTCGGCAGTACCTTTTTGATTCCATTGCTGGTGAGCCCGTTTATCGCTTTCGCATTGAGCTTGATAATTTACTGGTTGTTTAATAAAGCGCGTATATCCCTGGGTTTGACCAAGGAAAGCTGCATTTGTATTGGAGAGAGAAAACAGTTTGTACCCGTTCGCAGTTTGGCTGGTGCCGCATCGCAACAAGTGCTGCCAAGTACGGCCGCAAGGGGTCACCAGATCACAATAGCTGACAGCAGTGAATGTGTTGAAATGTACACGGATCGGGTGTGGGGAATTGCACTGCAGAAAATTCTGGATACTTGCCATGTGTTCAGCGCCGCGGCCGTATCCTTTGCCCGTGGGTTGAATGACACGCCCAAGATAGCAGGTCTGCTGGTAGCCGCTGAAATGCTCGATATACGCCTAAGCATGGTCATGATTGCACTGGTTATGGCTGTTGGGGGCTTGCTCTCGGCACGGCGTGTTGCCACAACCATGAGTAAGAAAATCTCGGAAATAAACCACGGACAGGGCTTCTCGGCAAACCTGGTCACCAGTTTTCTGGTCATTATCGCCAGTAAATTTGGCGTACCAGTATCCACCACCCATGTCTCGGTAGGAGCAATTTTTGGTATCGGTGTGCTCGGTAAAAACCAGGACACCCGGGTTATTCGAAGCATTATATTGTCGTGGTTAATTACCCTCCCTGTGGCCGCACTGGTAAGTGCGATCGCCTATGTATTGATAAGCTGATCTCCTGTTTGAGAGCAATTCAGACTCAATCTCCCCACTCAAGTCCAAAATGTTTAGACAAATCTGTCAACCGTTCTTATTATGATGGATTGATAAATACAACGAACCAGTCTGTGGAGCCAATTATGTCTTACCGTGCCAAAGCTATTTTAAGCTTCATCGTAATAGCCCTGTTTTCACCTGCTCAGGCCCAGACCTATAGCAACTGGGGGATGGTGTTTCCAACCTCACAAGGGGGTGAGGCACAGGAGCATTTTCTCGAAGGCGTCACCGACATGCATTTACATGAGTTTGAAGATGCCGGTGAACATTTTCGGGCAGCACAAAGACTAGCGCCCGATTTTGCCATGGCCTATTGGGGGGAGGCGCTGAACCAACACCGAACCATCTGGAGTATTCACCGGCTGGATACGGCAAGGGCCGTGTTACAACGTCTGGGCTCTACACCTGGAGAACGGGTAGCCAAGGCGCCAACCCCGCGTGAAAAGGCCTATCTTGGGGCAGTGGAAATACTGTTTGGCGAGGGGATACAAGTGGAGAGGCAATCCGCTTACTCAACGGCTATGCGTGAATTGAATGAGGCTTATCCCGATGATATCGAGGCACTGGCCTGGTATACCCTGTCCCTGATGCGGGAAACGCCACCTGGCATGACACGGCAGCAAACCCGCTCGCTTATGGCGGGCAACTCGGTAAGAGTGCTGGCACAAAATCCCCGCCATCCCGGGGCCAATCGCTACTTAATTCAGAGCACCGATGATCCGGAAAATACCGATCTGGGGATATTGGCGGTGCTTAATCTGCAAATGATAGATACCGATGCAGCAGAAGCCCTGCACATCCCGTCGCACTATTACATCCACCACGGCATGTGGGAGGCAGCAGCCGATTCGAATATGCGTGCCTTTACTTCATCCATGGCTTGGGTTAATGAACACGACTGGAGCCTGGAGGATTTGAACTCCCATAATTATGGTCATTTGTTGCAGTTTGCCAACTACGGTTATTTACAGGCTGGCAATCTGGCTGAAGCGGCAAAGATCCGAGTGCGTGTGCAGTCAGATTACGTCGCTAGCGGTCAAGCCGGTCCGATCGAAGCGCCTTTTGCGGACGTGCATGCCCGGGCAGTTCTCGACCTTGAGCAGTGGCAGGACGCGGAGATGCTGGCAGAGCTGGCGCGTCTATATACAGTGCGCAATGCGGGTTTATGGGAGGCCATTGGCATCGCGGCGGCGCGTGCTGGCAACCTGGATCTGGCTAACGAGGCGTTGCTTGTGTTAAGCGATATGGGCGGTGCACCGGCAAGTCAGGGTGCCATTTCCGCTCGCCACGTAGAAGGATTGATTCACCTTGCCCGGGGACACAATGAGATTGCCCTGCAAATCCTCGGTGATGCGGCTCAACTGAATTGGGAGCAGCCGGTTACCCTGCTGGGAGTCCCCCCAAGACCATTGAAACCCACTTTGGAGCTCTACGCTGAAACCCTGCTGCAAGTGGGTGAGGCAGAAGAGGCCTTGATTCAGTTTGAACAGGCCCTGACGCGCTATTCCGGCAGGACCAACTTAATGCTTGGTGCCGCACGCGCCGCAGAGCAATTGGGTGATGCTGATTTAGCCGAGAGCTATTACCGCCAATTGGCAGATATCTGGAGCGGAGCAGACAAAGATCATCCGTTTGCGGACCAGGTCAGGGCGAAGCTGAACTAGAATCTGGCTCGTCGATGCAGATATCTCAGGATCTAGCAGGAAAAGTCTATGTCGTAACCGGGGCCAATAGTGGCATCGGTTTCGAGGCAGCGAAGGACTTTGCCAGTCGCGGTGCCACCGTGGCTCTGGTCTGTCGCAGTGAGGAACGGGGCCTCAAAGCTTGCGCTACCATCACACAGGCAACTGGCAATAGTAATGTGAAGCTGTATCTGGCTGATTTTTGTTTGTTGGCAAGCGTAGCCAGCCTGGCTACCGAGTTATTGCAGGATTATCCGCAGATTGATGTGCTGTGTAATAACGCAGGCAGTGTCAACGCCGGGCGCAAAGAAACCCCGGAAGGCTTTGAGACAACTTTTGTTGCCAATCACCTCAGCGGATTTTTATTAACCTACCGACTATTACCAGCTCTGGTGAAAGCCGGTGAAGCGGGCAGGGCACGGGTAGTTTTTACCAGCTCTCTAGGTCATAAAAACAGCCCACTGGATTTTGCCGATCTCAATTTGGAGAAAGCTTACAGCGCGATCAAGGCCTACGGCCGCTCAAAATTGATGAATCTGCTCACCGCCCGTGAGCTTCATCGGCGTTACAGGGATAAGAATATCATTGCCAGCTCATTTCACCCTGGTGCAGTGAGAACCTCAATTTGGGCCAAAGGTGGCATTCTGGGAAGACTGGTGGGCCTGTTGGCTTATCCCTTTATGGTCAGCATAAAACAAGGTACAGACACATTTATCTGGCTGGCCAGCTCGGATGATGAGGCCAGTATCCAGGCTGACGGTAACTACTTCTATCAGCGAAGACAGCCGAGCATAGCGTCCTTTGCCACCGATGAGGCGGCAGATAAACTCTGGCAGGCCAGTCTGAAGTTAATTGAACCCTATATACGCCCTGTTGATTAATCAGGCTCTTTGGCGTTTATCAGAATCAAATCCCCCGTTACCGCTCAGGGAGTTGCTCCCACATTCAACTTGTTCGTCCAGAATATATCGATGTTACCGAGACTGTTATCTGCTCTGGATGAGAACCAGGAGAAAGTATCGTCCCCTGGAGGTAAGGCCGGGCACATATCGGCACCTGCGGTGTTCACTTGGGAACCTAGATTCGAAGCCGGACCCCAGCTATTGGGACCTTGTTGCATTGATCCCCACAGATCCATGCCGCCAAATCCGCCCGGTCGATTGGAAGTGAAGTAGACCATGCCGCTGGCGTCCTGGGTAAAATGGAATTCCTGGGCCGCGGTATTGATATTGGGCCCCTGGTTAACAGGCTCCTGCCATCCGCCGTTGCCGTCTGGCTGTGAGCAATAGATATCCGCACCTCCATAGCCGCCTTCACGGGACGAGGCAAAGCACAGCGTCTGGCCATCCTGTAGAATCGCCGGGCAGTGCTCGTTGCCTGCGTTGGTGGAAATCGGTAAGCCAATCAGTTCCGGCTCGCTCCATACGCCGTTCACCTTGCGTGTGACGAACAGATCGTTGACATTGGCCGGGCTGCTTGTGGCCAATCGGTCTGATTTGAAATAGATGGTATTACCATCGGCAGTAATCCACGGTTCCCGGTCATCTCCCAAACGTATGGGATCTACGTCGGTAGCGGGTGCCGCGTTAACTGGAAGACCCATGTTCACCGGGGTATTCCAGCCACCGGTTTCCTCATTGAATGTGGCTATGTACAGGTCCTTCGGATCACCGGGTGCAACAGCCATGTCTTCTCTTGCGCTACAGAACACCATAGTGCCATCGTCGGCGAACGAAAGTTCCCCTTCAGCCCACAGGGTGTTTATCGGTGCGCCAAAATTGTGAACTGCCAGGTCTACCCAACTGGATTCGGCTGCGCTTGTCAGGTTTGGGGCAACAACCGCAAGTGTGAATATCCCGATTGTGCGGGCCCAAAGCTTGGTACTCATCGTTTTTCTAACCATCGTGCTTGTCCTTTTATGCTGTTAGTCTGGATCTATAGAGTGGAAACTAGCTGAAAGCTCCACCAGCGATCGTTGCGTTTAGCGTCCGGCGGTGGCGTGGGATTTCCCGGTCCTCCGTGCACTTGAAGCTTCGCCACCCGGGCATCCCAGGCTCGATTTAATACACTTTTGTCCATTACCCGATTAAGGGTCACCGGATAGACAACGCCGTCCAGGCGAAGACGACCTTCCTCGCCCTCGCTTACGTGGCTAGCCCAGTATTTGGTATCGCAAACCGAACAGCTGAGGAATAGCTCACCCCGGGGGCTTGACATGCAATTGAGATTGACCGAATGGGGCCGGATACCCGCCCAGATCTGAATCTGGCACAACGGCACGTCATTAACGAAGTACCAGTCCACCACTTGCTCGGTTACAGGTTCTCCGAACAGGAAGGCCCCCGGTGTGCGTTCACAGGGACAGGCCAGGGAGAGATAGAAGAATGTGCCAACTCCTGCAACCAGGAGGATCCCGACCAGACCACCGATTATTCGGGGTATTTTACTTTTTTTGCGGGGGCTAGAATCGTCAGTCATTGTTATCTACTCCTTACAAATTGTTTTTATTCTGACCTGGGAGTTTACATTGTCAAGCGGCGTTCTGGTATCAGTTGTCGGGTCAGGCCGATTACATAGCCCATGTAAGTATAAGATTGTATGATTGCTCCCGTCTGCCATTATCACAGAAGCTCGAGAGGAAACGTAGCCCCGCCACCACTATTTATCAACCAGATTTAAAAATATAAAGTTCCGGGGATAGTTATTAAATTACAGGGTTTCCAGGGTACTCCTGCAATTAGGCAACTATCCCCGGGTGGTGGCTTTTACAATTTCACGAATTTTGGAATCGCCATTAGAGCAATGCCAGTCAAGATCATCACAGGGATACCGGTGACAAAGTAAGGATAGACAATCAGGCCGATTCCGGAATAGTAGGCGATCTTGTGTTTCTGCTTTTTACCATAGATAAAATAACCCAGCCCAATAGAACTGAAGATCAGGCTGGTAAGCAAATAGGAAGGATCAGGCATGAGTACACCTTGTGCAACAAAATCAGAGCATAAATCATCTAAAGACTAAAAGTAGTTCTTAAGCTCCAATTTGGCAAACAATTTGTTCAACACGTCCCCACGTTCCCCTATAATCAGGTCACCTTTTGCCCCAGGGACACGCGGGAAAATGATTAAACTAAAATATTTGATAATCCTGTTGAGTGGTTTCCTCATCCAGCAGCCTCTGAGCGCGGCGGACGCCGACGATAGCACAGCACTGGTTACGGCGTTCTGGCGTGCGGACTCTGCAGAGGATAGAGGGCAAGCCAGGGAGCGGCTTATCCAGGCTGCGCCGGATGTAGCTACCTTGTATCGATGGTTACAATCGGGGCCCGATTACCCGGCAGACATTGAAGTTGGGCAGCAGGAGTCTGTCAGGCTGAGTGAGGATGGAATCCGGTTTCCCTATGTATACATAGTCCCCGAATCCTACGACCCTGATAAAAGCTATGCTGTCGAGTTTATGTTGCACGGTGGGGTAAGTAGGCCGGAATGGGAAAGTGGCGGGGGCTGGTGGCGACGAGGATATGACGCTTTCAAAGAGCTGGACCGAATTACGGTAGTGCCCGCTTCGTGGACTGGAGCTTTCTGGTGGGAGGATAACCAGGCCGATAATCTTGCGGGAATTCTTAGGGAGCTAAAACAAAGTTATAATATCGATGATAACCGTGCCTATCTGGCCGGCGTTTCAGATGGCGGTACGGGCGCCTATTTCTTTGCCTTCAAGCAACCATCTGACTGGGCCGTATTTCTGCCCTATATCGGGCACCCAGGTGTATTGAGAAATTCTCAAAGCGGGCCAGGCCATCAGCTCTATTTTGAAAACCTGAAAAACAAGCCGCTTTATATAGTTAATGGAGAGGATGATCCGCTTTACCCTGTATCCTCAGTTCAACCATTCATCGATATACTCAAGGATATGGAGGTTCACCACGTCTTCACCGCGATAGAAAATGGTGGTCACAATACTCGATGGATGGGTGATGAAACTCCAAAGTTAGAGCAGTTCAAACTGGACAATCCACGCGACCCACTGCCTGAAACGTTGTATTGGGTTGCAGATCGCACTAATCGCTACAACCGTAACGCCTGGTTACGCATTGATGAACTGGATATTGAAGGTCGTCCGGGCATGCTACAGGTAACCAGAGACGGAAATGCAATTGACGTGGCATCTGATCGGGTGAACGCGTTTACGCTTTTACTAAACCCGGAAGAGATTAATTTTGCCGAACCAGTTCAAGTTAATGTAAATGGAATCCCCCTATTCAATGAAATAGTAGTTCAGAATGCCAACACACTACTTGACTGGACCGAGCAAAATTTTGATAGAGAAACACTATTTACTGCGGAGCTGAAATTAAGAATTGCAGAATAAGTGGTGGCCAGTAAAAGATATAACAGCAAACCAGCTTCGCCTTTTACTCAAGCGTAGTCTAAGCTTGATTTTTTGCTGTCTCATCGCGAAAACCCCAAGCTCTATGCGCCGAGTAATTCGAATACACTGCTGATGTAAACTGCGGTTATTCACTTTATAGTGCCACCTGAAGGAACGCTCAAATATGAGGAAGGCAGCATGACTGCAGAAGGTCACCCCCGAGTTATCGAAACAGATTTTCCGGTGCGCTATGCTGAAACAGATGCGATGGGAGTGGTTCATCATGCGACCTATCTCGTGTATTTTGAGGAAGGTAGAAGTCAATATATGCGCGATATAGGCATCGATTACGCGGACATCGAAGCCAGTGGTTATCAGTTACCTGTCAGCGAAATTGGTGCACGTTTTGCCAGCGGTGCGAGCTACGGCCAGCGTGTAAGAATACGCACCTGGGTAGGCGAAAATCGCAGCCGCCGTTTAACCTTTAACTACGAAGTACTGCTTCCTGGTAGCGATGATGTTCTGGTAAGTGGCTTCACTCGACACATCTGGACAGATGCCCAGGGCAACGTAACCCGGTCTCCGGCAGCGTGGAACGCCATACTGAAGGGCTAGTACTTCCTCATAGTTGAAGCAAAACGAACAGCAAGCGGAGGAGTTAGAAAGTAATCCCACCCCTCCGCTTCTGTTGTATCGATATATTAAGCCGATATATTAGGCCGATATATTAAGCTTACTGTGGTTGCGGAATAGAGGTAGTCACTACAGGACCCATGCCTGTAATCTGGACCGTCACTTCCTCATCCTTGGCCATGTCATAGTGATGACCGTTTGGCGGTTCATAGATGAAAGTTCCCTGTTCCACCCGCCGCATGTTGTCGGGATTGTAGATATCTGATTCAGGTCCGGTAGATACCCACCAGCTGCCTTTGAGCACAGTAATATATCGAGCTGTGCTGTGAAAGTGAGGGCGGCTTCCCCGACCAGGAGCGAAGGTAATCTGAATAACGTAAAGCCCCGGCTCACTGGGATTTCCGTAAATGTTGACCGACCGACTGCCTTCGGGAGGATGCTGATCTGCCGGGCTGGCGATCATAAATCCGTGCTCATCAGGTTCTACAACCTGCCCCGATACCGATTGTACACCGAGTAGCACTATGCCAAGCAGGCAACCGGCCCATGCAATAAATTGTTTGTTTGTCATTTGTTTCTCCTGGTACTCATTTGATGAACTGCCGCGGTACGCCTGTCCGTAGCAAAAACGGTAGCATCGCGGCTCAAAGATAGCATGAGATTATGTACTAATATAGTAACTTCTTTTTGGCACCTTGCAGCTCTCAAAGGAGCCGGTACTCTAAAACACCAGTTAAAAGTATGTCGTTCGTTAATTTGTCCCTACTTCGAATTTAGTGTTAAACAGCTTATGCGCCATCCGGTCTATAACTTTGATTTCACTGCCACATAAGCTTCTCGAATTAATCTGCCAAGGGCCTCAGCATCAATTTCTTTTCCCGGCTTCAACTTTATATGGCGCATCCGTTTGCCAGTTCCTTCCAACAGGCCGGAGGGATCACTCAGTGTTGCACCCAGAAAAAATCCCACATTTACATGTGCTGTAAAGACGTTTACATAACCGAATGCAGCATCTTTTACGCATGCTGTTGGACAACCATCGTGCATTAGCTCGTTAACATCTTCACCGCATGATCGCAATTGAGAAAACCAGGTGCGCGCCATAGTGTATAGCTCGGTGGGTTCGCCCGATAGCCAATCATCGATATCGGGATCGTGCTTCACGATTCCAGAGAATCTCATTAGTTCATTCAAGTTAAACTGCCCCAGGCTTATCTGATGTAATCAAGCCAGCGCTATGCACGATGCTGACCATGTCGTTTTATACAGTGACCTCAGACTGTAGCTGGCCGCCTGAAGGCGATATACAGACAGCTACTGAATAGAATCACGAATGCAACCATGGCCATTTCCGGAATGGAAAGCAGTCCCAGGAAACGAAACTGCACTTCGGCGCAGTTGCCGTCGCCCTTGAGCAGGAAATTCAACGTTTCTATGAAAGGAAAGTTTTCGTAAATATAGGATAGTCCTGGCCCACAGGCTGGAACCAAGTCCTCGGGCAGGTGTTGCAGCCAGATTTGCCGGCCCGCGAAGTAACTGCCAAATACACACATCGAGGCTGCAACGAAGGCATAAATGCGCTCTCCGTTAGGTGCTGGGTTGTGAATGGCCGAGATCAGACAGGTAAAACCACAGAAAATAACGAAAACCCGCTGGGAGATACACAGACCGCAGGGAGAAAGCAGCATCACATGTTCCATATAGAGCACGATACCTATGGTTGCCACACAGGTGAGAAAAATAACCAAATTCAAAATTCGTGAACTGGGTAGTGACAGCGTCATCTCATTGCCTCTTATCGTCTCTCATGTCTCTGGTCGAGTATAGAATATGGGTTGATTTATACCATACGCTCTTCTAGTTTTATACCTGATTCCATTGTTGCAAAAACTCTTCAAATCCAAGCGAGTCAGTGGCCTCGATCTCCTTTTGACTAATTAAAGAAGTCTTACTGGTTTCCATCATATGATCGATAGTAGAGCGCTCCAGTTTAGCAGTAAGAAAATATTCCTTGTGTATTCTGGATTGGTTCATTGCAAAATCGAAGAAGGATAGCTGGCTCTCCTTCATTTCTCTCAACATTTGCCCGGATGGAGTTAGATCTGGATTGTCCACTTTAGCCCTTTGAGTCTGTAGACTACTCAAATAATTTTCGCCATCATGAGATTCATCGAACAGTACGGCACTGTATTCAAGATCGGATAGTAGTTCATTTGCCCACTGCTTGAGTCTGATCGGAGTGCCATCCACAGTAAGTGTCAGATTTTCATCTCTTCCGTGCTCTACTACCGCGGCCAAATTTTTCGAATTCTCAAAAAATTCCTGTTCATTACATTCATGGCTTTCACTTAGCAAACAATGTAGTAAAAATGTATCCAGAAAATGAATCTGCTCAGCATCTATTCCCAATGGCAGAAAGGGATTTAAATCCAGAGCTCTCACTTCAACATACTCTATGCCATCTTTAGTTAAAGATTCCAGTGGTCGCTGCCCGGCCCTGGCAACTCGCTTGGGCCTGATTGTGCTGTAAAACTCATTTTCGAGTTGTAGCAAGTTGGTGTTCATTTGCAAATATTCACCGTTTTTCATCTGACCAATTTCTTCATATTCCGCGTAGACGGTATTCATTGCCTGTTGCAAACAATCGACATAGGCGTCCAGTTCGTTATAGCAAACGAACAGAGATTTTTGTGCTTCGCTTTTGTAACCAAGATTCCCCATCCGTAAACAGGTTGCATCAGGCAGAAACAAACTACCTGTTTCCATTTGTTGCAAATTATGCTCCCGGCCCTCAACGAAGCATTTACATGCTGCGGGTGACGCGCCAAATAAATAGAGCAGCAACCAGGAATAGCGATGAAAATTTCGAATCAAATGCAGGTATTGATCGGTTATAAATTCTTGTAGCGGATCGGTATTGCCTTTTATTTGTTGATACGCTGTCCAGAAACACTCGGGCATTGAAAAATTATAGTGAAGACCGGCGATCACTTGCATCAGACTACCATAGCGATGACTTAGGCCACTTCTGTATAAAGTTTTCAGTTTGCCAATATTGGATTTACCGTACTCTGCCAAACGAATGTCTTCATTTGATCCCATGGGGCAAGGCATGCTTGATGTCCATAGCAATTCATCGCTTTCCAGATTCATCACGGTAAAGCTGTGGATGTTTTCAAGCACAGAAAGAGTTTTATCAATGTCTTGATACGCAGGGGTAATGAATTCCAGCAAGGCTTCAGAAAAATCTGTGGTGATATATGGATTGGTGAGTGCAGAGCCCAGGATCACCGGGTGATCAGAAACAGCAATATAGCCGTCCGTTGTAACCCGCAAGCTTTCTTTTTCAAGGCCTCTGTTAACAGCCCCCCAACTGGAGTCGAATTCAGGAAGCTGATATCGCCGCAAGCTTGCTGCGTATTGCTCAGTCAACGTAACTCCCACTCCCACTTTATTTTCACAGTCTACAGCTTGGTATACATTGCCAGCCAACTGCATAGTGAATTAGTAATCGGTTTGCCAGTAAGTTGAAACCGCTTGCGTCAAAAGATCGGCATTATGACACACTCCCAAGTAATCGCGAACCTGCAAACGCAGCGCCAGTGGAATAGGCGGCTACATGCCCTGTTTGAATTTGTGGATTAAGCGACGATCTTTCTTGTTTGGTTTGGTGGGTTCAGTCCAGTGCGCAGGTTGGGACTTGCGCTGATCGGCTCGTAACTGACGCTGCTCAATACTTGCAGATGTTTCTTCATAGAGTCGTTGTGCTTCAGGAGCACTCTTACGGCGTTCAGCAAGGTCTTTGACAATTACCGTCTTATCATCGAAACCCTGTCTTAGATTTATTTTTAAACCTATGCCGATTTCCTTGCTGGGTTTGGCGCGAGCTCCATCGCAGCGCACCTTGCCGCCCTCTATCGCCTTTTTGGCTATGGCTCGTGTCTTATAAAACCGAGCAGCCCATAACCATTTGTCCAGTCGGACTTTCTGCAGTGGGTTCAAGTTCTGATCCGGTTTGTTTTTTTGCTTTGCCATAAAATGAGGACACCTGTTAGCCGTTTAACTCCACCGGCTTGATGTGATCGAAGTCCACAATTTGTGGGAACTCTGCTTCGGTCACTGCGGGCCGTTGGCTGTCGGGCTTGTGGATAGCATACAAATACTTGATCCCTTCCTTTTGAGCCTGGCGTAACACTGGCAAGCTGTCATCAATCAATAGAGTACGCTCAGGACTATACGGCTCGATTTGCTGCAGATTTTCCCAGAAGCCGTGATTTTCTTTTGCTAGCTGAACCGTGTGCGAACTAATGCAGTTATGAAAATACATATCAATATTTGTGTGCTTCAACTTGATATTCAAACTGGAAGGATGGGCATTGGTAATAAGCAGGATTTTCTTGCTGTATTGCTGAAGAGTCTCGAGTAAAGTTTTCACATTGGGTCGGAGCGTAATCTTGTGTTTTGCAGTTTCTTTTAGTGCCGCCACATCAAGCTGCAATTGATCAGCCCAATAATCCAGACAATACCATTTTAACGTGCCATAAACTTCCGTGTACTTTCGCATAAGAAAATCCAGTGCTGCTGCTTCGCTCACACCGTTAGCCTTGCTATACACTTGTGGTACTAATGTCTGCCAGAAATAATTGTCGAAGTGCAGATCCAGCAAAGTGCCATCCATGTCGAACATGACTGTATCTATCTTGTTCCAGGGTGGCATAACGTTTTCTCGGTTAAATTTCTACTTGGCATTTCCCATTGCCTCGTGCAACATCCGACAGCTTAAAGCTTTCAAAAGAACGATACCAATATAATTAGTCAGAGGCTCCTTAAATCGGGAAATTGAGAAATCACCTAAATGCCAGACACTGAACTGTTGGACCAAATAAAACAAATCGCCGTTGCAGCCGGCAGGGAAATACTGGCCGTTTATAACCGTGGCACAGCTATTGATGTTACTTTGAAAGGCGACAATTCCCCGTTAACCGAAGCAGACCGGCGTGCCAACACCGTCATCTTTGAACAGCTGGTCGCACTGACCCCTGAAATCCCCATTCTCTCTGAGGAATCGGAGCCGCTCTCTTTCCAGATCAGGCAGCAATGGCAGCGTTACTGGTTGGTAGATCCTCTGGATGGTACCAAGGAATTTATTAAACGCAACGGTGAGTTTACGGTTAATATAGCCTTGATTGAGGCGGGCAGGCCGGTGCTGGGTGTGGTGCATGTGCCGGTATCAGCAACCACCTATACCGGATTACCGGAAGAGGGCGCCTGGAAACAAATTAACGGCGAGACATTGCGGCCTATTGCAATTGAATCGTTCGACCTTGCTGCCCGGAAGGTCAGGGTGGTAGCCAGCCGCAGCCACAAAGATGCCAGGCTGGAATTATTGCTGGCCGAGCTCGAGTCGACGATTGGTTCGGTGGAGCTGGTAAGCATGGGGAGCTCCCTGAAAATTTGCCTGCTGGCCGAAGGCGTGGCAGATATCTATCCCCGTCTGGCTCCAACGTCTGAGTGGGATACTGCGGCAGCCCATGCGGTGCTTTCTGCTGCAGGAGGCGAAGTTGTAGACACCTCGTTTCGGCCACTACGCTACAATCAAAAGAGTGAGCTGTTAAATCCTTTTTTTATCGCCATCGCCGATACTTCGGTAGCCTGGCACGACCAACTCGAACGAGTCTTGCCATGAGCTATTCAGACCAGTCGGGGGATACTATGCCCAAGAATGATAAATCGTCTTGCTCTTCGTCCGCTGACGGGAAACAGGAATCGTCCAAGGCTGATGAGAGTTCCTGGCTGCAGCTAAACTCCCCCTCCTACCGACTGGCTTACGATGGCGGGAATATTCTCAAGCGCGATGAGTTGCGCCCGGTGCGCCTGATGCTGGAATTCAATACTGCGGACTCGAAACTCGAGGCGCAGGGCATCGACCATACTGTGGTCATCTTCGGCAGCGCCCGGGTGATGGACCCGGAAACTGCAGAGAATGCTCGGGCTGAGGTAGAAAAGGAGCTTGAATTCACTCCTGACCATCCGGAGCTGCTACAGAAGCTCAGCCAGGCAAACATCAAAGTCAGGCAAGCGCAGCATTATGAGCAGGCCCGTAAACTGGCAGCAGTAATAGTCGAGAGATCGGTGTGTGAGGAATGTCCGGTATTACATGTGCTCACGGGTGGTGGCCCGGGTATTATGGAAGGCGCTAATAGAGGCGCTCTGGACAAGGGAGGGAAGTCAGTGGGTCTGAACATCGAGCTACCCCATGAACAATCCCCAAACGCCTATTTATCGTCCGAACTCTACTTCTCGTTTCATTATTTTGCCATGCGCAAGATGCATTTCCTGTTGCGAGCGCAGGCGCTGGTAGTGTTCCCTGGTGGATTCGGGACTCTGGATGAGCTGTTTGAAACGCTCACCCTGGTGCAAACACACAAAGTTGAACCACTTCCCATCTTGTTGTTTGGCAGGGATTACTGGACGAAGTTGGTGAATTTCGAATTTCTGGTGGAAGAAGGAATGATCTCGCCCAGCGATCTGGACCTGTTCCGTTTTGTCGACAGCATTGAGGAAGCCTGGGAGATTATCAGGCAGAACAACTGTCCACACAGGATAGCTCGTGAGTAACGGGGGCGAATTACTCAATAAATTATCCTAGTGGTTCGCTGGGCTTTGGCTCTGAAAGTCACTGTTTACCGCGTATTTCAAGGCTCCTGACGACTGGATTTGGCTTGCCAGCTGATTTACCCTGTGGAGAATGGGAAATACACAGAATCAGGTCATTACTATTGACCGGTCCTATTCAGGAGGTGCCAGCCCGGTATGCGATATTACTTTTTTTCAGTGACACTCATTCTGGCAGCATGCAGCGACTATAGCCCGACAGAAATAACACAGTCCCCCACGTCTGGGGCCACGGTCAGCGAGAGCGATCGACTCAATAGCTGGTTTGATGAACAATTCCAGGAAGAGCTGGATTTCAGCCCCCAATTCAAGACACGCCTGGGGGATAAGTCTGATTACGGGCTGCTGGATGACTACTCCGAAGCCGCATTCTATGAAGAGTTGCAGTGGCGCCGGGATACCGTAGCAGACATGCAGTCAAGCTTTGCTTACGAGCAGCTCACCGAGGATGCCAGACTCTCCTATGATATGTGGTTATACAACCTGGATCGGAGCGAGCGCAATGTCCCGTTCCTGCGCCACGGCTACATTTTCGGCCGCGGCGGACCCCATGCCTCCCTGCCCAATTTTCTGATAAATTATCATCGGGTTGATACAGCGGCAGATATGGCAGCGTATATCTCCCGGTTACGGGAGATCGATCGGGTATTCGATGAGTTGCTGGACCGGGCCAGACTGGCATCGGCCGCGGGCATCCGCCAACCGGCTTTCGCCTATGATTTTGCTACTACTGAAATTGGACGGGTCACTGCCGGAGCACCCTTTAACAACAGTGACGCCTCGCCCAATTCACCGCTATGGACCGATATTCAGTCCAAGATTGATGCTCTGCTTGAACAAGGCCTTATCGATACCAGTCAGGCCCAGGCATTCCTGCAGGAAGCCCGGGGAATTCTGGCCGCTGAGGTGATGTCAGCCTACAACGAGATTCTTGACTGGCTGGAGCAGGACAAGGCTTACGCATCAGTGCAATCCCAGGGGGTCTGGGCCTTACCCGATGGCGAGGCATACTACAATCACCGCCTGGCCCAGATGACCACGGTTGATTTGACAGCAGATGAGATTCATAACATAGGTCTGGCAGAAGTATCACGCATTCGGGTTGAGATGGAGGCTATAAGGGAAAGTGTTGGCTTCGAGGGCTCGTTGCAGGATTTCTTCGTCTTCATGCGCGAGAGCGAACAGTTCTATTATCCCAGTACGGATGCAGGCCGGGCTGATTATCTGGAATTAAATAATCAATTTCTGTCGGCAGTAGCGGAAAAACTGCCGGAGTATTTTGGCAGACTGCCCAGAGCGCAACTGGAAGTGCGCCGGGTAGAATCCTTTCGTGAACAGGCAGGGGCGGCTCAGCATTATGCTTCAGGCACTCCGGACGGCTCCCGTCCTGGCGTGTTTTACTCCCATATGATTGATATGTCTGCTCTACCCATATTTCAATTGGAAGATGTGGCCTACCATGAAGGCATTCCCGGACATCACATGCAGATATCCATTCAGCAGGAGCTAACCGAGGTGCCTCGCTTCCGTACTCAGTATCGAACCACCGCCTATACCGAAGGTTGGGGTTTATATGCAGAGTGGCTGGCAAAAGAAATGGGATTTTATGAAGATCCTTATTCAGACTTTGGTCGTTTGTCCGGCGAGATCTGGCGCGCTATCCGTCTGGTTGTGGATACTGGTATTCATGCCAGGCAATGGACGGAGGGGCAGGCGGTAGATTATTTTCTGCAGAATTCACCGCAGCCAGAGACCGCAGTTCGTTCTGAGATTCAGCGCTATATAACCGGTCCGGGCCAGGCGACGGCCTACAAAATAGGTATGCTCAAGATTCAGGAAGTGCGCGCCGGGGCAGAATTGGCCCTGGGTGATGCGTTCGATATCAGGGAATTTCATGATGTCGTCTTGGGGGCAGGTGCGCTGCCTTTGACTTTGATGGAAACGCGAGTAGATCGCTGGGTGCAACAAAAATCAGATTCTATTAATTAGGAATGACAATGAATATCAGACTTCTCAAAACTCTTTTTTGTCCGGCTTTAATAGTTATTGCTTTAAACCAAACGGTTTCTGCGCAGGGGCTTGGCGTTGCATCTCCGCAAAGCATGGGCCTCTCCGCCTCGATTCTCGATTCGGCCACCTCACGATTGCAGCGTCACATCGACGATGGAGATATTCCCGGTGTGGTTGCTGCCGTGGCCAGGGATGGCAAGATAGTCTATTTCGAATCATTGGGCCTGATGGACCTGGAGCAAGGCAAGGCCATGATGGAGAATGCCCTGTTCCGAACCTATTCCATGACGCGCCAGATTACCAGCGTGGCTGTTTTGAAACTTTGGCAAGAGGGCAAGTTTCAATTCGACGACCCGATTGAAATGTATTTGCCACAATTTGCAGACCAGCAGGTACTCATTGATTCCTCAAGCTCTGATGCCAGTCAGGCACGGGAGCGAGTTGGAGATATTACTATTGCCCATTTACTGACACACACCTCCGGGCTGGGTGGTCGAGGCTCCGGTTTATATCGGGCCAACAATGTGAGAGATCGTAATATCACGCTGGATGAAATGGTCGACAACGCGGCACGAGTGCCACTGTTTCAGGATCCCGGCACACAATTTCGCTATGGCATTCACGCTACGATTCTGGGTAAATTAGTTGAGGTCTGGTCTGGTCAAGCATTCGAAGATTACCTGCAACAGGAGCTGTTCGAACCCCTGGGCATGAGTAGCACCATGTTCTGGGCGGACCCGCGAAATGCCCCCCGCTTAGCTAAGGTATATAGACCAACTGATGGTCGGCTGCGACCCTACGCCATCGAATCGGTTCCCTTCACTACCGAACCGCGACTCATAGAAGGTGGAGTGGGTCTGCTATCGAGTGTGATGGACTATATGCAATTTGGTCAGATGCTACTCAATCGAGGTTCTTACAATGGCAATGAAGTTCTGCAACAGGAGGCGGTTGACCTGGCATTCGAAAATGCTATTCCTGATGAAGTCTTTCCCATTGGCACACGAGGCCACTGGACTGGCTCTGGCTGGACTCTGGGTGGATTCAATATTGTCATGGACCCGGCGGCCTACAACCACCCCGTTTCAGCAGACACAATCTGGTGGGACGGATCAGCAGGAACTCGCTATTGGATAGATCCGCAGCAAAATATGGTCATTGTAATCATGGCACAGGTATCACCCTCTGGCGGCAATGGCTTTCGCGAAAACTTCAAACGGCTGGTTGACGCGGCGATCTCAGAGCGGCGCTAGACGGCTGAGGTACATTTTGGTGTAACTTTTAGTGCCTTGCCGCTGTTAAATTGCATCCAAAAGTGACCCACCTAATCAAGTCAGATTATGGTTCATTTCTTCATTTTTTGCCTGGTTTTTTCTCCTTATTGCTGGTTGAGTTTTTAAAGCGATAACTGTCATTCCCGGTTTCAATGATATGGCAGTGATGAGTCAGTCTATCAA
>PVBE011881291.1_pt1 | contig 33031 bp, 28 predicted proteins | sample 1631181 | NCBI WGS metagenome assembly PVBE01 (sample SAMN08397723, study PRJNA350692) | Marine metagenome, whole genome shotgun sequencing project. | isolation source: water | place: Pacific Ocean | collected 2012-04
CCACCGATGCGTCCGCCGTCGGCCAGATCCTGTTCAATCTGGTGGACAATGCCTGCAAGTACGCGTCCGCGGCGGACAACCGAGAGGTGACGCTGCGAATCAGTGGTCCGGGCCCGTTGATCTTCGAGGTGATCGACCACGGCCCAGGGCTGCCGGACGGTGACATCAAGCGGCTGCTCAAGCCGTTTCAGCGGGGACAGCACGAGGACAGCCCTCAGCCGGGGATCGGTCTGGGGTTGTCGCTGGCCGAGCGCTGGGCCCGCCAGCTGGGTGGGCAGATCAGCGTCCAGCCCGGCCCAGGCGGCCGGTTCATCCTGACCCTGAACTAGACACCCGGACCTGGCCCGTACCGCTCCATACCGCTCCAGCCTGACGCGTTACCCTGTGGCTGGCGAGGGGTTCCTCTCGCGGCCGCTCCGGTCTTCCGCTTGCCCGTAGCGCCTGCCATTGCGACATGACGACGCGTGTTCGTTCAGCAGCCATAGACCCGGTCGCACGGTGATGCTCAGCGCCCGGTCCTGCGTTTCGGCCGTGATTTATGACGCACGAGATATAGTAATTTTGCGGTACGCTCTGGGACTGTAATGGTCTCGGTGAACAGCCGGTTGACGTTCACGATCTTGATCAGCCGATCGCCGCTGGCGCTGACCTCGTGCAGTTCGTAGCGGCCGCGCCGAAGGGGGTACTTCGCCGGATCGATGGTGAGCTGAATCGTCTCGTCACTACCGCTGGTGCCGTCCTCGTAGGTGTCACTCGGGCTGGTCCAGTTGAGCAAGAGTATCGCCAGGCCTTTGCCTTTCGAATCCCCCCAGGCCGATGCGTAGACCTGGGGTTGCTCGCCGCGGTACGGAAACAGCAGGCCGTCCTTCGACTGTTTGGGAATCAGCTGCGAGGTCGTGACCGGGTCGCGCAGCCGCGGACCGAAGTGAACAAAGCGCCGAGTGATCGGCTGCTTGAGAACCTTGACGAAGTTCTTCGTCATACCGATCAGCGCCGCATAATTGGGGAACGCTGCCAGGTTGGAGGCCATCGAGTCCGGTGACAGCTCTGAGCCGGCCCACGGGGTATGGTCCATGAAGAGATCTGCGGCATACGTACGGCGGAGCGACAGCAGCGCCTCCGGTCCGTAGCGCTGCAGCTTGGATCGAGCCACATTGATCCCCACGACGCGCCCAACGATCTGATGATCATGGTAGACCGTGTTGTATAGCGGTGCGAGACGGATGTCCTCTAAGTAAACTTCTCCCGTGTTGTGTGAATAGACCAGCTCGACCAGTCCGACGTACGCTTCGTTCTGGGCTTCGCTGTAGATGAAAAACTGAGGTTCGATTCGACGCATCGTGCGGCGTACGTCGGCCAGGATTTGTCGCTTTCTTTGTGTGTAGTACTTGCCTCCACCGATCGGATGCTCGTGGCTGGAATCGTAGCATCGCTGGGACTTGGTTGCGGTGTATGTGTCATAGTAGATCCCGCGAGCCCCGGTTTTGTGATTCAGCTCGCGGGCCAGGTGTTTGGCGTAGTTTCCCGCGAAGGACACGCCTGATTTTTTCGCGGCGTAGCACAGATGTACGGCCGGGAGGCCATAAATGTCCCAGAAATCAGGTGTGGTTCCATCGCGCGAGATCAACCTGAACTGGTCCACGCTTTGTCCGATGAACCCGGGCACGTACGAATTGGCATAGCTGCGCACCCCGGCATGGCTGCCGTAGACGCCGACGTGGGTGTACGGGGCATGGGCATGACCGGCTCGGGCGATCGCCTTTCCAGCGATTTCAAACTCCGGGTGGATCGGAAACCAGTTGCCCCAGTTGGCGTCAAATGGGTTGTTGTGCCAGCCGAAGACAAAGTCGGGAGCATTCGATACCCCATAGGTCTGGGTCTGGTACTGCATCTCCGTTTTCCAGTATCTGTAGTCGCTGGGGCCGGTGGTCGTGCCGCTCACTCCGGCCAGCGCTGCGTTCTTGACCAGCTTCGAGAACGACCGGTTACGATGCATTGGCCCCCGAGCCGTCCACGGCTGCTTGAGCGCCCATCTGCGGTAGGCCCGAGCCGCTTCGTACCACTGGCCGCGCATCACGGAGAGCATGGCCGGATACGGTGAGCTATAGGTCTTGTCCGTGGTCGTGTTGATTTCGGGGAATTGCCGCAACACGATGGCCAGCTTTCCGCTGGTGTTGTCGAACCAGTATTCTTTGTTGTATCCGGCCCTGTCGCGGGAACCGAGCATCAACAACGGGCCATCGTCCTCGGCACTGTTGTAGTAGCTCAACCACTGCATGCTCATTTCGCCGGGATGGGTCAGGGCACCGGCGGGCCCGAGACCGAACCGGGGGGAGGCGATCGGGTCGACGGCCAACCAGCCGCCAAAATAGGGCACGCTGAGTATCTGCGTTGCGGCGGCGCCTCGGGGGGCTAGCTTGACCCGCGGGAAGTCGACGAACTCCAGCGACCAGCGGGTGATCGACGAGGTGACCTTGATTGTCATCTCAATCACCGGCTCGGTGGTGGATCGCACGGCATCGATCGCCACCTCGAAGGTCTGACCCGCTGGCAGATTCGATCCGTTGGGCACACCGCCGATCCAGCGGGCTTGAAAGCCCCCATGGCTTGGAGTCACGGTGAAGCTGGAGAATGCCGTGTTGCTCGGCATCACCAACGACTGCTCTGTGCCAGTACCGTCACGAAACTGTAGCGCCCACAGATCCGTCTCGGCCGAGAGGGTGAAGGCCGCCGGTTCTCTGCCGTCGCCGATGCTGTCGAGCACGAGCTGGTTGGTGGCGGCGTTCTTGGTGAATGCCAGCCGGACCGTTGGCCTCGGATTGTGCACCGAAGGTGGGTGAGCTGGGGCCAGCCCGATGGGGTCGGCGATAGCTCCCTGGCCCTGAGGCACCGAGATGTCCTGCGCCCGCACCGGCAAGACTTCGGTGTAGGAGGTACTCTCCGTCATGGCCCGGCCGGCAGCCTGCGGTGCGGCTTGATGCCCCTGCGAGGTCTCTGAGAGATCTAGCGGTTTGACGTCGAGGTCGTCGAACGCAGATCCGGCGCCGAGTTGGATCGCCAAGGCCGCCCCGGCAAGTAGGGCGTAGGACACCAGGGACCAGATGATCCGTGAATTCGTTGTGCTCAACATGTGGAGTCCTCGTTGGTTACGGGTGGTCGTCATCGAACAGTGAGCGCTGCCCCGGCGATTCCCCCAAAAAAATGTGCGGATGGCGCGAGCCTCGGCCGGTGCGGTGCGTTGTGGCGCTGTGGGTGGTCAGGGGGGACGTGAAGCGGGGGTTGGGTAGCAATGCCGGTGGAAACTGAGCTCTGGGCCAGCGGTCCTCCGGCCGCGTCTGAAATGATTCTGTCAGCCCGAGACTCCGAGGCTGCCGGCGCTGCCGGAGTCTCGATCCCCGGTTGCGGGGGGCGGTGCGGTGGAAAGACGTGGCGGGGCTCTGAGGTGCTCCCGCCAATCAGCGTCGGGTCAGGCTGTCAGCGGCCCGGGGCCGGGCGGATCACTCGCTGCGAAGGTGATCGACCAGCTTGATCAGTCCGTCTCGCAGCTTGATGGTCGGCTCGTACCCCAGCTCTTCGCTTGCGCGACGGATATCGGCCAGCGAGCGGAGGGGGTCGCCCTCTCGCCGCTCGGCGAACACCGGGGGTGGACGGTGCCCGATCAAGTCGCCCAGCACGTCGAGCAGGGTTAGCAGGTTGGTTTCTTCGCCGCAGCCGATGTTGTAGAGGCGTCCGGGGGCCCGCACGGCGTGCGCGGCTCGCCAGTTGGCCTCGACCACGTTCTCGACATAGGTGAAGTCGCGGGTCTGGGTGCCGTCGCCGTGGACTGTCGGAGTTTCGCCCGCCAGCAGTTGCTTGGCGAACTTGACCACCACGGCGGAGTAGGGCGAGTTGGGGTCCTGGCGTGGGCCGAAGATATTGAAGTAGCGCAAGGCCACCGTCTCCAGGCCAAACGTGTTGTGATACGCCCAGCAGTACTGCTCGCTGGCCAGCTTGGCCGCCGCGTAAGGTGACAGCGGTGTAGGCGTTTGCTGCTCTTGCTTGGGGATCTCGGGGCTGCCGCCGTAGGCCGACGAGCTGGCGGCGTAGACGAGGCGCCGAACTCCCTGCCGGCGTGCGGCGTCGAGCATCGTCAGGGTGCCGGTGACATTGGCTTGATGGGTGCCGAGCGGATCTTCGACCGAGCGTGGCACGGACGGGATGGCAGCCTGGTGAAAGACGACCTCGACCCCCTTGCAGGCTTTCAGCGCGGTCGGCAGGTCGCTCGCGTCTCCGTCGATGAACGTGATACGACCCGCCACCTCGTCGAGGTTGGCGCGGCTGCCGGTGGCCAGGTTGTCGAGGACCACGACATCCTGCGATTCAGCGAGCAGCCGCCGAACCAGCCAGGATCCGATGAACCCGGCGCCTCCGGTGACTAGATGGGTCGACATGTTCGAGCCGCCCCTAGCTCGCCGGGCCCTGGGCGGGAGTGGGGCTGCGGTCAGTTAGCCTACTGCTGGGGGGGCATCGCGTTGCGCTGGGGCGATCAGCTCTCGTGGGGATGCGACGTGGTTGCATGGCCTCGACCATTCGATGCATTGAACTGCGGCCGAGCGGCTCGCTGCGGCCAGTACGTCTGGGAGGTCGCCGTCCGACCATCAGGCAAGCCGACCATCCAGACTGCCATTATGCCCTTCCGAATCCGACAGTCCAGCCCTCGGAAACTGCGGGCGCTATTCCTTGGGCTTCTTGGTGGCTTTCTTTTTCGGCTGTTTGTCCACCTTGACGGGTTTGACGATCAGCGGAACGCGTTGGCCTCCTTGCCGGAGGATGTGGACCGATTTGGCCCGGTGGTTCTGCTGGGGGCCACTGTAGGCGAACTTGAAGGTCTTGCCGTGGGTGTCGTACCAGTCTTGCCAGGCCTTGACTGCCTGTTCGAGGCGATCCTTGCGAAAGATGTTATAGCCGTTGCGCCGGCCGGTCAGTTTCTCCAGCACCCAGTTGGCATCCCAGCCCAGCTCTCCGCCCTTGGACAGCAACTCGATCAGCGGCTGGATCGATGTGCGGCTACGCATCGGCAGCAGCGAGAAAATCATCGCCTTCCGCACGTTCTTGTCTGGGGTGGTGGTGGCCAGCTTGATCAGTGGCTTGACTGCCGACTCGTTGCGCATCCTGCCGAGCGACCAGGCAGCCATCTTTCGCACTTCGATGTTGCGGTCGTTCAGTGCGGCGATCAGCACCGGGCCGGCCTGCGCAATGGATTCCTTGGATCCGGGGGGTACTAGATCTCCCAGCAGATAGGCCACGTTGATGCGGGTGTTTTCGTTGTCTTGCTGGAGCTCCTTGGCCAGGATCGGCACGGCGGAGCTGCCCAACGCCCTGAGTTCGTTCAATAGCGTGGGCGGCATACCATTCATCCGCGGCTCTTCTTGGTAGCGGATCGACCAGCGGACGTACGTGCGAGAAGCCAGAGGCGCGATCTTCTTTCTGAGATTGCGGGTAAATGTCCGCTCGTCGAGGTGGCCCTGACCGATGCCGGAGAGGACCTTGCGCATTCGCCACTGGGATTCCGAATCCCGCGATTTCTTCAAGGCCGCAGCGACCATCGGGCCGACTTTTCTCCCCATGGCGATCAGCCGCTTGGTCGCGCGCTCGCGAACACTCCAGCGAGAACTGGAAAGCTGATGAAGGCGCAGGGCGGCTTCGTCGCGTTTTTCCTTACTCAGTGGTTGCGGGCCCTGTGGGGTGTCCTTGTCCTGCGCCCAGGCGGGCGTGGCGAGACCTGATACCAGCAACAAAATCAACGCCGTGCGCATCGAACGTCCCCTAACTTTGTGCGGATGACTTGAAAAGACTCAGCAGTTGGCCAATCAACTCTGCCTGTACCGTGAAAGAGCCCAGCTGATCGGTCGGGCTGTGGCCATGCCAGTCCGACCCTCCCCCCTTCAGCAGTCGGAATGAGGTCGCGGCCGATTCCAACGTGGTCAGAGTCGCGCCGCTGCTCTTCCGACCGTACACCTCGATGCCGTTCAAGCCCGCATCGACCAGGCCGCCGAGGTGCCGCTTCAGGCGAGCCAGTTGCGGATGGGCCCAGACCGAGATCCCTCGACTCCGTCGGATCAGCGTGATCGCCATTTTGGGCGAAATCCGCGGCGCAGGAATGTACGGGTGCTGACTTCCAATGTACAGGCGGAATGCCTCAGCATAGGAGGGCACGATTCTTCTGTCAACCATCGTCTGCGCCAGGTGCGAGCGGCTGATCACCTTGCCCTTGCAGCGTGTTCTGACATGCTCCAGAGTCAGCTCCAGGCCCGCATCACGGGCTAGCCGGCCGACTCCTTCGCGCATCCGATCCTCCCTCTCTTGTTGGATTTGCGTTAGGTCAGTACGCAGCCCATCAGTGAAGCCGTGCGGAAAGTAACCGAGGATGTGCAATCCGCCGGTCCCGGGTAGGTGAGTGGTGATCTCGACGCCGGGGACGAGCTGAAGTCCGGGGTGCGCGTCCAGTTGATCGTACGCGTCGATCGTGTCGTGGTCGGTCAACGAAAGCAGGTCGATTCCCCCCTTCCGAGCTCGATCGATCACCACCTGGGGGGCGTGGGCGCCATCGGAGCAGTGGGTATGGACGTGCAGGTCGCAGCGCATGGTGAAACATCCTATCAAAGCTTGACGTCGACCGTGATAACGGGTTTCACTTCGGCGTGTCCGATACCCTGGGTGCCCTGCAGAAAAAGGTCGTCTCTTGCCGTGCCTGTCCGCGGTTGATCGAATGGTGCGAGGAGGTGGCTCGTACGCGAGTGGCTCGTTTTCGCGATCAGGAGTACTGGGGTCGGCCTGTGCCAGGATTCGGCGATCCGGATCCGGTGGTGCTGGTGGTCGGATTGGCGCCAGGGGCTCACGGCGCCAACCGAACCGGGCGGATGTTCACTGGGGACCGCTCTGGAGACTGGCTCTATGGAGGCCTCTACCGGGCGGGTCTGGCAAACCAGCCGGTGTCGACGGGGCGGGGTGACGGACTCTCCTTACAGGGTGTCTGGATCACGGCGAGCGTGCGCTGTGCTCCGCCGGCCAACAAGCCGACTGCGGATGAACGGACTGCCTGCCGGCCTTATCTGCAGCGGGAACTCGAGCTGTGTGATCGCCTGCGCGTGATCGTCGCGCTGGGAGGGCTCGCCTGGCAGGAGATCTTTCGCGCTCTCGGCACCCTGGGTCGGTCGACGCCCCGTCCGCGGCCCCGGTTTGGCCATGCGGCCGAGGTCCCTCTGGGTGGCGTGACTCTGATCGGCTCTTATCACCCCTCTCAACAGAACACGTTCACCGGCCGTCTGACCGAGCCGATGTTCGACAAGATCTGGCAGCGGGTGAACGTACTGCTCGCGCCATGACCTGCTGGTAGCAATCCTCAGGGAGGGTGGGGCAGCGCGCCGAGGATCGCCGAATGGACCGCCTCGACGGTCGGGTTCGTCAGGGCCATTGCGCCGGATGGCGCCCAGGTGACCGGATCGCTGGTCGTGAACGCCACCACCGTCGGGAGTCCGAGAGCTGCAGCCAGATGGGCAATGCCGCTGTCGTTTCCCGCCATCACGCAGCAGCCTCGAAGCGCCGCGGCAACTTCGGCTAGCGGGCGGTCGCGGAGGGTCCTCTGGGCCGCCGGAAGAGGAGTCCCTCGCTCTCGCTCAGCTGGCCCGCTGATGACCAGGAGGCGATCTGCACCCAGCCGGTGGGCCAGCTCGCTCCAGCCCGGCCAGTTCTTCTCTTTCGAACCGCTGCCGGGGTGGAGGGCGATCGGACCGTCGGGCGTGGGATGGCCCAGCTGAATCGGACCGACTGCTGCACCGGGTGCCAGCGCATTCAGATAGCGCCGCGTCGCGTGGGGCGTCCCGCGGCAACCGGCGGGGGGCGGCGTGTACCAGCGGACCGGGCCCTCCGCTGCGCGTGGCTCACGGCTGGGCAGCCAGATTTCCTGATACTGGGCCAGCCTGTCCGGCACCCGCCCGGCATAGAGTTCGTGCAGGCCGAGCCCATCCGGGTGGCATGGGGATAGCCCCGGGAAGTCGTGCAGGATGAAATGGCGGTCTCCGGGGAGGGCAACCTGGATGACGTGCCGATGGCGGTCCGCCAGGGCGTTCAGCGCGGGCAGGGCTAGGATCAGGTCGCCGACGGCGCCGGCAAAGTGAACCAGCAGACCGGGCTCAGTGCTTGGGCCCGCAGACGCCACACCACTGGTAATCGAGCTCGAGAGCCTCCACCGCGTCCTGGAAGAGGACCCGGTTGCGTCGAGCGGTCTTTCGGCCCCATTTGCAGGTGGATAAATGCAGCTTCTTGCTGTTCTGGTTGCCGATGAAACGTCCGGGTATCGATCTTCTTGCCGTGCCCTTGGTCTTGGCCGGCTGAGTGGTTGTTCTCCGCTGCGGTTGTGCCTTCTCCCGGGGCGGCGGGGTGGTCTTCTCCTGACCTGTAGGATCTTCGCTCCGGTTGGTCGGCGGGAGCTGGGCCCTGGAGTTGGCTCGCTTTTTCTTGGTGCTGGTGACGACGATCAAGATGAGGGCCAGGAGGAGTCCCGCAAGGACCGCGGCGACCGGCAGGATCAGATTCCAGTTGGGAGCTGGCCGGGACGAAGAACTGTCCGATCGCCGGGGCCGACGCGAGTCCGGACCGGCCTTGTTCTGGTGCCTGGTGGGTTGGACAGCGGGCAACTCTTCGCTGGGTGGGGGAAGTGGCAGGCCCGGATGGTCCGACTGCCAGCAAGAGTGGCAGAAGTTCTCGTTTCCCTCCACGATCACCTCGGCTGCCTGGAGCTTGAGGCCACAGGCGCTGCAGTACCGGACGATCAACCCCTTCTTTATCGTTCGATCCTCATCTGCCAGGAGTATAGCAAGAGCCGAACTCTCGGAATACAATCGCGCCAGATGAATGCCTGGATCTGTCCCAGCTGCGGTATTTACTTCACGACTCCCGACAAGTTTCTCGATCGAGCTGCGGAATGTCCCGAGTGCGGGGGGGAGGCGTCATCTGTAGAGGGTGAGCTGGACTGTGCGCAGGCCGCCCAGTCGCCGGTTGGGAGCCTGGCACAGATAGTGGCGGGATTGGTGGCCGGCACCCTGCTGGGGGGGGCGTTTGTCGGGGTGGAGTGCTTGCTGCTGTGGGGTTTGCGGGCGTCTAGCGAGACGGCCTGGGTCTATTACCCGCTGCAGGCCGGGCATGTGCTGCTGATCGCGAGCTGGTTGTTCCTCAACGGGCAGGTTCTAGCTCGTGGAAAGGACCGGCCGCTCTCCGTGCGAATCACGCTCGTCCTGGCGCTGCTCTGTACCACAGCGGTCTATCCGCTGTGGCGCGTGTTCAGCTGACCGAACGGCGGGCTCGACCCCGACGAGGGCCGTGGCGAGGCACTAGAAACGGAAAGAAAAACCGAACGCGAGGAAGTGCTGTGGGCCGAAGCTCGAGCTGCTGAAGTCCCAGTCGGGGCTGACCTCATTGGTCCCGTCCTCGTCCCGCATCCCCGCTTTCAGTCCCAGGCTGTACCCCAGATGGAAGTCGACGCTCTCGCCACGGTAGGTGAACCCGAGGGTGATGTGATGCTGGGTGTAGGCGGGAGCGAGTGGTGTCTCGAAGCCTTGCTTGACTGGATTTCGGCCGTAGTTGTATCCCATCCGGAAGACCATTCGCTTGTGGTAGAACTCGGCGCCGATGGCGAAGATGTACTGGTCGCGCCAGCCGACCGGCAGACTGGTCTCTATGCTGCTGCCCCCGATGATCGCGTTGACATCGGGGTTGCTTCCCTTGGAGAGCACCACAGTCAACTCGCTCATGGTCTCCGACCAGTCGATCCACTTGACGTCCATCGACAGCCGGACCCACGGCTTGGGCGTCCAGGCGAGGCCTCCACCCAGCCACTGCGGCAGCTGGAAGTCCTTGATGCGCATGTCGTAGGTCCCGGTCAGACCGTTCAGGCCGCCGTTGGGAAGGAAGATCAGCGCTGGCAGAATCAACGAGAGGCCGCTCGCGTCGAAGGTCGGGTTGAAGTCGACCGAGGCCTTGGTCTTGTAGTCCCGATGCCACGTCTTCGGGCTGTAGGCCATGCCGAAGGAGAGCGTCTTGTGTGGCTTGACCATCAAGCCAAGCCGTCCGCCGAACCCCCAGGTCGTCGCCTTCGACATGACGATTCGTCCCTGCAGCTTGCGGAAGGGGGTCAGCGCGCTGAATACCTCGGAGAAGCTGAGGCCCGAGAGAGCGCGACCGCGCATCACATCCAGGTCGGTCGCGACCAGGCCGTCTTGCTCGAGTGTGGCGTAGTTGAGCATGAACGTCGCGCCGATTGCCACGTGTTCGCCGAGGCGGATTGCCAGAGACGGAGCGGTGGATACGAACAGCAGGTCGCTCTTGTTGTGCACACCGTCGGGAAACAGCGGCGTCTTGATCTGGATCTCGACGCCGGCACCGCCCTGGGGAAAGATGCCGAAGCCGAACTTCCACCAGCGCCGGCGCTCGTTGGCGTGGGGTGGCGGGACACGTGAGATATCCGCCGGCGGGACCGGCAGGGACTTGGGGGACTCGCTCAGGCTATGAGCGGTATGGGCCACCTCATGCCCATCAGCCACCAGCAACACCCGGAGGATGTTGGCCACTGACTTGGTTGGCACGTAGTCGTAGTCGTAGAGGGCCTTGAGTTGAAGCAACTTGCCGCCTCTGGGCAGCTTGCGGGAGAGCTTGAAGCGCTGAACGGTCTTGGGCACCATCGTGTCCACCCCGACCGATTCGGTTGCACTGGCCACCTCCATCACCTGGATACCGCTGCCGGCGTTGGCGGGGCCCTCCATGTCGACCTTGATCCAGCGGTAGCTGCCGCCCAGGACATAGCCGACTCTCAGGCGTACGCGGTCCAGCTGTACATCGTTACCGCCGGTCGCGACCGACACTTTCAGCTGTCGCGGCAGGAACGTCTGATCCAGCACGACCGACATCGCATGGCGATTCCAGCTGTTGCCGTCCCCCGTCAACTCCTCTTCCACCTTGCGGTCGTCGCAACGCAAGATCACCTTCGATACGGTCTGGCCCATCTGCGCCCGGTAGCGCCAGACGAAGTCGACACCCGCGCCAATGACCTTGGCGCCGGCGGGTAGCTTAGGCATCTCGGTGTGGTTGAGGATGTGGACCGTCGGATTGCGCGCCTCGCCGTCTGTTCGATAGTAAGCGTAGACCCGAACCTTGGAAATGCGTGAACCGACCCCGCCCGCCACCAGATCCAGATGCTGCGGGAGCTTGTCGGTGCCCCAGACGACCTGGCCGTTAGCCGGTTCTTCGCTCGTCGGACGGCGTCCTTGGTCGCTGACGATCAACTTCCAGAGCGTCGGGCCGAGATCGAGGATGTCCTTCGGGGTTTCGAAGACGAAGCCGAACGTCGGAGCGACGATCACCTTGTCGTGGGCGTAACGCCCATTGGGCTGAATCGGGTCGCTGAAGCGCACCGGGGAGAAGAAGGAGGCCAGATTCCAGTCGAAACGGCGGCCGTCGATGAAGGCCAACCCGGCCGGATTGGTGTTGATCGACATTGCGTCCTCGGCGATGCCGAGCACGGTACCGCCACGCCCGCGCTGACGTGGCCCGTCAGCCATCGGGAACAGGCCGTTCTCCGCGTTGGCCTGGCCTACTGCGCAGACGACTGCGAGAGTCCACAGCAGGCAGACTCTAATTCGTTCAGGATCCAATCTCCCCTCCAAGTTCATCGGGCAGAATACCAGGACTGAACCCCTGGATCAAGGTGTGCCGGCTGGCTCGAATCGTGGAATTTGGGAGGCGCGTGGCGGATCGTTGGCGACACAGCGCTTCTTGATCCAGGCCGCCAGCATCGGGTAGAGGGCGGTGGGCACATTGCGGCCGTAGAGGATGTCGGCGTGTCCGGTGTTGGCCAGCTGGACCAGCGACTTGTCGGCACTGCCCAGGCGGCTGTAGCCTTCCATGCGGAGCACCTGAGAGTCGGTGAAGTGATCGTGCTCACCCGCGACCATCAGCAAGGGCAGGGTGATGTGGGGCAGCCCCGCCTGATAGTCGAGCAGGTCGTTGGCCCCCGGCACGGGGAACTCTCGGAACGCCCCGTGGGAGATCCAGTCGAGGAACTGCACCAGCACCCTGGCGCAGCAGTGGGACATCGTGCAACGCAGCGCCTGCTTGAACAGGCTGTCCGTCATGTTGTTCGGATTCCAGATGTGGCCGTGCGCCAGCATTCGGTTCGCCATGCCGGGGAGGTGCATCAACTTGCGCAGGCTGATCCAGTGTAGCCTCCCCGAGTCGGCCAGTTCGTCGGTCAGCCGTCGAGTGGGTGCCTGTCGGAGGGCGAGCAGCAGCTGGAGAAGCCAGCGCTGGTTGCCCAGCAGCTGGATCACGTTGCGACTGTGGGCCAGGCTGGCCAGCCAGCGCAGCACGCCGGATGTCCGCCACTTCAGCACGATCGGGCTCCCCAGGGTGATTCCGCCGGCCAGCAGACCGTGCCGCTGGTCTGTCAACTCGGCAGACCTTCGGACACGTCCCTCGGCGGTGTAGTAAGCGCCCTGGAGGTAGATCAGCAGAGCCATACCACCCATACTGTGGCCAATGTAAAACGGCCGCTGACCCGTCTGCTGGGTGATCATCGAGATGATGGCGGGGAGATCGCGGAGAGCGTAGTCATCAATGCTCCAATCCCACTGTCCCGAGCACTGGGAGCGGAGTGGGGGGCGACCATGGCTGCGCAGGTTGGGTAGCCAGACGTCGAAACCGGCGCGATGAAGGTCGACCGCCATGCTGTGACCGGGCACCGGCAGGTCGAAAGACTGCATGTTCTGGGCCAGTCCGTGCACCATTACCACGGGGGGGGCGCCGACCTGGGGATAGCGCTTGCAGTAGATGCGATGGTCGTCCGAGGTCGTGGTGTGACAGTACTCGAACTTGGGTTTGTAATACTGACTCGACGCTGGTGAAACCATGCCCGTCAGTAGTCTGCCGCTAAACGAGAGAAAGTCAAGTTGTACAAGAACTTACTGCGGCGACTCAAGTCCCAGGCGGGCCACGGGGTGGCCTTCCTTGTCCAGTAAGGTGAGCGTCGAGCTACCGTTGGCGTCGACGGCCAGCTTGGTGCGGGTCGTGCCCTCTGCATCGTCGAGGATCAGGCTCGGAATGTTGCCCTCGTCGAGGCTCAGCTGTGCCCTGATGGCGCCCGATGGTTCTGCCAGGATCAGGCACGGCAGGTTCTCGTCGATATACAGTCGAGCCAGTCCGTTGGCGTTCGTATCGCACAGCAGTACAGAGGGCTGATCTTGCGTGTCGACATCCATCCGCATGCGGGTGATGCCGTACTGATCATAGAAGCGCTGTACCGGGTGGCCATCCGCGTCGAGGCCCAGGGTCATCCGAGGTTGGCCGTCTCTGTCGAGCAGGGCAAGCAGCGGGTTGTCGCTATTGTCCAGATGCATCACGGCGCGGGTCTGTCCGGTCTTGTCGACCAGCTTGAGAGACTCCACGGATGAGGATGTGCTCTCGACTTTCTCGCGCAGCTCGGCGACGAGGTGTTCGAGGTACTCGATTCTCTTGAACAGCGGGGCGATGTCGGCGGTCATGTTCTCTTTCTCTACCATGAATGGCAGGATAGCCGGGCTACTTTTCTCTGGCAAGCCAACGCAGGATCTCCTGGTCTTTTCCGCCGAGACGTTGGTAGTGTTCCAGGTAACGCCGCGCCTTGACGGGGTCCTTCAGGTGGTTGAGGTAGGTCACTCCGGCCAGCCGAGCCAGACGGAGGCTGCGTGGAAACCGTCGGAGTCCTCGCACGGCAATCCGCGCGGCTCGGGGGGCCTGGTCTGTCTTGATTAGACAGGTGGCCAGGTTGTTGTAGATCACTTCGGTGTCGCCGTTCTGGGTCAGGGCGCGCTCGAAGAGCGCGACGGCATCCTGGAAGCGCTTCTGCTGGTAAGCGAACATGCCGAGCGTGGCCAGGGCATAGATGTCCTTGGGCTCGACGGCGAGGACGCCTTCCAGCACCGTACGTGCTTCCCCGATCTTGCCGACCCGGGCGAGGCAGTGGCCGAGCTTGCGCTTGAAGAGCACCATGTCCGGTCGCTGCTCGACGAGCTGGCGCAGCAAGGGGATGGCCTTTCCGTTCTGGCCGACCTCCATGTAGGCTCGCGCACGCAAGAAGTTGGCTTCGAACTCCTTTCCCGGGGTGTGTTCGAGCAACGTGTGAACCCTGACGTACTGCTTTCTGCGGTAGGCCAGTTCGGCCTGTACCAGCCGGATCTCGGTGTTCTCGGGGTCGTGTTCGATCCCCTCGCCCAGGGCGCGATCTGCGGCCGCCAGGTCGAGTAGTCCGATGTGGGCTCGCGCCAGGCCCAGCCAGCCGATCGACTTGTCCGGATGGTACTCGAGGAATTTCCGGTAGAGGTCGCGGGCCTCCTCCCATTGCTCACGTTTGAGCTCGGCGTTGGCCAGATTGTAGGTCAGGTAGAAATTGCCCGGGTCCCACCTCAGCCCTTCGATGAACGCCGCTCGGGCAGCCTCGACCTTGTCGTCGGCCCAGAGGATCAGCCCGTGGCTGAGCAAGAGGAAAGCGATCGCGGTTCTCGGTTTTCGGCTCTTCAGATAGCTGCCCTCGGCCTGCTTGGGAAACGGATGTCGCTTGCGGTATTCGGCATCCGAGAGCATCTTGCCGCCGGCCGTCGTTTCGATGTTGAAGTAGGCACCCTGAGCCTCATAGCGGACGAAGACATGGTCCGGCAACTCGACGATCCGCAGCGGCAGGCCGAGCCTCTCCCCGAGGACGAGATAGAGCAGTGAAAGCGTCAGGCAGTAGCCTTGCTTGCTGTCCAGCACACTGTCGAGGTAGGCGTTGTGTGGGTGAACGCCGTCGAGACCTCCCGCATGGTAGGTGAACTTCTCTTGCTCGAACAAGAAGGTCGAGATCGCCCTTGCCGTCTCGCGGGGCGAGGTCTTGGCCGGCAGAGAACGCAGAATCTTTCGCGCCATCTCATCCAGCCGATCGAGATAGCGCTGTGTCAGCAGGCCTGGATTGGACTGGCGTGCGATCAGCAGCGCGGTGTAGCCGAGGTTGAGGCTCTTGTCGGGAAGCCGGCGAGCCTCGGCCAGCGTGTCCACGCCGGCCATTGTTGGTAACCCCCGAGGGCCAACCACTTTGCCGGGGAGAGTCCTCTGCGCCTGTTTGGGCGTATGGCCGTCCTTCGCCGGCTGCCCAGCTTCGAGCGACTGCTTCGCGAGAGACCGCTCTACCTCGGGCAGGTCCCGGAGTTTTGTCTCGAACGGCTGCGGGGGCTCTGCCTGGTTCAGTAGCCACCAGATACCCCCCCCGATTGGCAGCGCCAGTAGAGCCACCAGGGTCAGCGCGATTCGCAACTCGCGGTCAGTTCTGGGCAAGATCCTGCCCTTGAAGGCGCTCGGCAATGGTCGAGATCGCACGATCCTGATAGTGCATCTGCTCCAGCTGGACCATCCCCTGCGTGATCATCCGTCGCTGGTCGTGGCGCAGGCGATACAGCTCGTTGGCCAGGTGCGCGGACGACACCAACTCCTCGAGGTGCCGATCCAGCTGGGTCCGCAGCATCGATGTGCGCACACCACGGGCGATCAGCGCGCGAAAGTACTCGATTTGCGCGCCGTCCCGCATGCGGGGCAGATACTCGTTCAGCAGCGCATAGTTCCGGGCAAGCTGGCGGTGCTGCCGTTGCCGCCCGAACTCCCCGAGCAGGAATGTCGGCAGGAGCAGAGATTTGAATACCTGCCGCAGTATCCAGAGCATCAGCCGTCCCCAAACGGGGATCAGGAAGAATGCCCAGACCAGCGCTATCATTCCGACGACGTGCCAGAACCCGACTGTTTCGGGAGTGAAGATCGCATTCATGTCACCCAAGTTAACGTAATTCTAGCTGAGTTTTCTCAATATGTCGTGCCTTCGGCGTCCAGCGAGTGGACAACGAGACGCTTGCTGGGTGACAATGTATAGAGGGTCCGCGGCGGCCGTGGACCCCGGTGAGCCAATTATCCAGGGGATTCGAGCCATAGCGGACACGCAAACCACTGCTGGTGTAGTAGATAGGGCGATTTTGGTTCCCCTCGCCGTTGCGGGTTCATCCCGGTGAGGGGGGGGGCGGAGTCTGATCGCGGTCAGCATGAGTGTCCCCTGGAACAGCGTTTTGTCGGTGCCGTGATCGGACTGGCGCTGGGTGATGCGCTGGGCGGGCCGCTGGAATTCATGTCGCGCAACCAGATCCTGATCAAGCATGGCTACGTCTCGGAAATGATCGGTGGCGGTTGGCTCGATCTGCGCCCCGGCGAGTGGAGTGGCGATACCCAGATGATGCTCTGTGTGGCCGAGAGCCTGGTGGCTTGTGATGGATTCGATCAACTGGAACTCTCTCAGCGTTATCTGGAATGGTACCGAGGCGCACCGAAAGATATTGGCAGAGTCACCCGAGCGTCACTGGCCCTGCTGGATCAGGGCACCCCGCTCGCTGAGGCGAGCCGAGCAGCGCACGAGGCATGCGATATCTCCGCCGGCAACGGGACGGTCATGCGCTGCGCCCCGATCGCGCTGTACTACCGGAGCAACTGGCGTCGCCTGATCGAAGCCAGTCTCCTCGATGCCAGGATAACCCACTGGGACCCCAAGGCGGGGGCCTGCTCGGCGGGCCTTAACCTGATGATCTCGATCATGCTCGAGGGGGAGCGAGATCTGCTGGCCATCTTCGAGCGGGCCCAGGCGATTCTCGATGAACACGAGCAGACCCGCCCGCTGCTTCCGGATCCTTCGCGCAAGACGCGCGAGGATCTGAGGCCTTCGGAGTACGTCATCGATACGATGGAGTGCGCGCTCTGGGCACTGTTCAACACCGATTCTTTCGGCGACTGTGTCGTCACCGCGGTCAATCTCGGAGGAGATAGCGACACCATCGGCGCTGTGGCCGGAGCGCTGGCTGGCGCGTATCACGGGAGCAGCAGCTTTCCCCAGCGCTGGCTAGAGACGCTTCAGGAAGCGAGCCGGTTGCGTAAGCTAGCGCTGCGTCTGATGGGCTAGGGACTCGGTCGCAGCTCTGCCCGTCGATGGCTTCGTCGCAGCGCCTGATTGCTGCAAGTCCAGTGCGGTGCCTCACCCGGTATGGGCCGGCACGACGCCTCGGGTTGTCCATCGGGTAGGGTGGGAGGCGACATCTCAGGCCGGACCGCTCGCCGCCAGTGATCTGGCGACCAGATACCCCTCGAGGTTGGGGTGCGTCTCGAGCAGCTTCTCGACCTCGGCGGGGCTGCGACGAGTGGCCGGAAACTCGGCGGTGTTGGCTACCCGGAGTGCTAGCCGTGCAGCGAGGGCGGCAGCATCCTGGAGATCGCTCAGCCGGATCTTGTCCAGCGTGTCTGCCCGCGTGTGACCAAATCCGCGGCCCGAGGGGGCGCCCGTCGGATCTCCGATACCCGCGGTCGGGACCCCCTCGAGCAGTAGCGGGAAGTGGTCCGAGGAGGGGTGGACGTGCTGTCCAACCGGCGCCTCGATAGCCATCTCGGCCAATGCGGCCTCGAAGAACCGTTGCAAGTCTGGCCACTCATGAAGCACGACCCCCTTCCTGCCCGGGCCGCCAGCCGAGTCCATGTTCAGGTACCAGCGTAGCTGATCGAACTCGTCGGCATGTGCCTGGGCATATCGTCGCGACCCGATCAGGCCGATCTCCTCGGTGCCCCAGGCGACGAATCGCACCGGACGCAGCAGCTGGTCGGCGGCCTGGGCGCTCAGGACACGCGCAGCCTCCATCACCGCAACCAGTCCTGAGGCCGGATCGTGGGCGCCCTGGGCGATGTCATGACCGTCATAGTGGCTGCCCAGCATCGTCCACGGCCCTGGCTCAGCACCCGGTAGATCTGCCACCACGTTCCAGGAGGTTCGAGGCTCGTTGACATCGGTGGTTCGTAGGCCGACCTCGATCGCTCCGAAGCGCGTGGCCAGTCGTTGCAGATAGGCGGCGTCCTCCATCGACAGTGAGATGCCGGGGATCGGCGCCGGCTTGCCGTCCTGTAGACTCCCCGTCTCGGGTCCCACCCCGGGAACCTCGCTGGCGAAGATAAAGCCGATGGCGCCGGCGGCAACCGAGCGATCATACTTCTCCTTGCGGTGGATCCACCGCCCCAGTCGGTGCGGAGACCGGCTGCTGACCATCACCAGCTTGCCGGAGATCCTGTCGGCGGCCGCCGAGAACTCGGCCGGTGTGCCCATTCCCAGGTCGATCAGTTCCCCAGCCAGCTCACTGGACTGGCAATAGGGCAACGAGATGCACTCCAGCGGACGCTGAACCGGCTGCCTGATCTCCAGCTGTGCTTCGCCACGCGACCATCCGGCGTAGGAGTAGGGCTCGAGGCGAACATCCACCAGTCCGTACGTTCGAAAGCGCTCGGCGATCATCTCCGCGGCCAGGCGCTCCTGGCGTGTGCCGGCAAATCGCGCCCCCAGGTCGTCACACAGCACGATCAGATTGTCCATCGCCTCGCGGCTGGTGTAGATGTCGCCTGCTATCCTGCGCTCGATCGCCAAGAAACGGTTCGTCGCCGTCATCTGCTGCCTCCTGAGTGTCTGCGGTGCATCCCTAACATGCTCCGGCCTACAGGTTGCGTGCTCTATCAGAGCTGGTCGGCCAGCCGCGTGCTTCTGGTCGGGGCTGCTCGCAGACGTTGGACGAGTGCCAGACATCCAATACCATGGACGGCAGGAAGGCCAGCCGCGACTGTGGTCCAGTCCCCAGTATTCGTGGGCCATCGCCTCCGCCAGAACAACCGCCCTCATGTTGCCCGGCTGATTCAATCGGGACCTTGCAGTGCGAAGACCGTCTCACGCGCCGATCCCCTCGAGGGTGGCCTTCGCTCGACCGGGAATGAAGTTGAGGTTCTGCTGACGATCGGTGACCTCCCAGAACATCTCCTCTTCCTCGCTGACCAGCAACTTCAGGGCAGACTCCAGTCGGTCGGAGCCGACCGACGCGAGGCTCTCCTCAATCTTGTTGGCGGCGTCGTCCCGACCCGCGAGTCGCAGATGACCGAGGAGGATCAGCCGGGCGCAGATCGTCGGCTCGGGCAGAACGCCTCCCTCCGCGCCCTTGATCGCGAGGAAGGCATCGAGGAGCCCGGCACTCTGCTCGGTCGGATCGTCGTCGATCCGGGCGATGACCGCCCCGAGGTCGTAGGCCATCAAGTCGCTGGCGAACGGCATCCCGAGAACGAACGAGAGACGGGCGTAGTAGACCAACTGAACGGCGCTGCGGACGACGGTTGCGGGGTGATCGGCCCATAACCCCACAGCGAGGGTCCGGTACTGGTAGAGGATATCGAACACAGCGTGGGTCTGTTTCCCCTTGATCGCCTCCCGGATGAAGTTGTTGAAAAACCGCAGGGAGAGGTCGAGAGCCCCCCGATCGTTTGTTTGGGCGGCACGAATCGCTAACCCGCCGAGGATCCGACTGATCGCGCTGACGACGTCGGGGACCCGCGATAGAGCGGCGTTGTAGGCCCGGCTCAGCTGTGTGAGAAGCTCCATCTCGACCCAGGTCCGATCTCGGGCGATGAGATCTACGGCGGGTTTCGAAAGACCGGGAAAATTTGTCCGATCGACCGAGAACCACTCCGGGGGATAGCCGTCCTTGGTCTCCAGGTAATGGTCAACGCACGCCCGCAGACCGTCGACCGCGGCCAGGGCCACATCTCGGTCGGATCGCTCCAGGGCTCGGTGGATGATGTTGCCCAGATGGTGGATCCGGCCGGTCAAGACCTGCTGTCGAACCCGCACCGACCCTGCCCGGTCTGGACGCATCGAATCGATGACCCGGACCGTCACATGGGAGATGATCGTACTGGGGTTGAGGAACCGGAAGACGCTGAACAGATAAGGAAGAATGAGGACCAGGGTCAGGGTCACCAGGAGGAGCGAGAGCCCGAGACTGCGAGGCGGTATGGGCTTGGTCTCGGTGACTAGTCGGGTCACCCAGATCGAATGACCCGCCGAGAAGACGAACAGGCCCAAGACGATCCGATTGGTCCAGGATCGCACGAAAACATCGATCAGCTGTGGGGTGTGGATCGAGGCGGTCAGCGGAATCGCGAGGAACAGGGAAGCGAAGACGGTCGAGATCAAAGCAACCGAGGTTCGGGAGATGGTGTTGGCCAGCAGGTGCGACCCCTGCGGGTCTTGCGGGGCGAGAAACCACGTCCCCGTCCCATCGACCATCTCGAGCAGCAGGAGGAAGAGGACGAAAAAAGCCGCGATCCCGATGATGACCAGGGGGTTCATCTGTCGTGGGGCGCGAAAACGCTCGGCTCCTCGATCGTTGATGCTCGTCACCCGCGCCTCCCTTGCCCCGGCTTCTCCGATGAGGACGAGGGTAACAAGTCTCTGGCTGAGTCGGCGAGGCCCTGGGGTGTCCGCTTGCTCAGCCGGTAGACGGGAACCCGATTAACGACTCCACATCTACTCGCCAGATGACAATCGGTCAGGTGCTCGATGGGGTCCGGGTCCCTGGCGGCCTCAAGCACGGCAGCCCACCTGGCAGCGCCACTGGAGGTTTACCGAAGATCCTGCCGGCGCCGACCGAGGGTTTGGCCGGATTGCTGAGGGCATCTCGTCGGACGGTCGCTTCGCTAGCTCTCGCTCTTCTCGAATGGCACGAAGTGATCCTTGCCGGTCAGGCGGATGTCGGTGACATCGCTATAGGATAACCGGACCATCTCGCCAGATTCGAGGAACAGGTCGAGGATTCGTTTGTCGTGGTCACGGTTCGAGAGGAAGCCCTCCGTCGTGGCTCCGCCGACGTGATCCACCGTCACGTCTCCCCGGTAACCAAACGCGGCTTCGATCTTGTCCTGGAGTTCTCGGGAAGCGGTCATCCTGCTGGTTCCTCATCCGGGTCATGTTTGGGGGCCAGGTCTTGGCGCCTGTCATGGTACCCAGCGCGCTTTTGCCGGCCCGACACTGGGGCGTGTGCACGTTTGTCCTGCCCACCAGGAAAGAACACGACGCGATCCGCTCCAGGTAATCCCAGAAAGCGTTTAGCCGATGGCCTCCACGCTGAACGCCATGCGCTGCAGGAAGTCGTGATACGACGGACAACTACGCAGTCGCGAGTGGATCACGTCGATGGCACGGGCTAGGCAGCCGGCCTCGCCAGGGTGGCACACATGCAGATCCCGGCGCAGAGTCGACTCCGCCTCGACCAGATCTTCAAACATCTCGTAGCTCATGGGTACCTCGCCTGTCCTGTTTCATCAGCAGAAACCGCGGGTCCCAAACCCCTACTTGAGCTATCGGAAGTATTCCCCAGGATCTGGACTTGACGTACATGTTTTCCGGAAAAATACACGTTTTTACGATTCAGAGAGGCCGAAAACATGATTCTGGCGATCCCGAGCACCGCAAGTGCATAGTGGCGGGGGTTGAAGTGTGCCTGGCGTCCTTGATCTGGCCTGGGGTGTCCGGAGCTTGGCTGCGGTGGAACGCGCTGGCAGCTGGACCGGTGTCGAACGCACGCTTGTGTGCTCGGCTTCTGGCCACCGTTAAAAATGTTTATGTAAAAGGGTTTCTCGTGAGAAAGTGCCAATAACCCCGCTTTGAGCGGTGTCCTCAGTAGCATCGAAGCGCTATTTTTGGTGAACTACTCAAACGGAGGAGTTGATGTCCAGATTTGCGATGGGAAGCCTGCTGGCGGTCGGCGCGCTGTCGGGCTTGCTGGTCTACAGTCATGCATGGGCCCCTCGTGGTCCGATTTCGCCACAGCAACACCAGCTGGTGCGTCAGGACGCGGAGCTCCGCGCCTCGCAATCGAGTCCCGGCCCTGCGGGTCTGACCGAGAAGGTCTCCCGGCTGGAGCGTCGCGTCCGACAGCTCGAAGGCGATCTCCGGCGGATGCGAACCAGCCTCGCGCAGGCCCAGCCCACGTCCGCTTCGCGGGACGGTGTTCGGGGGGCCAAGGGCACTGTCCGACAGCAACCCGAAGAGCGGCTCCCCGGCGCCGACGCGCGCCAGGCCCCCAGCGCCGATGGCACCGCCAGGGTCCCGCTAACCAAGAAACTCTCCAAGCGGATCGGCGTCATCGAGCGGAAGATCAAGCTCGCCGAGAAGGGTAAGAAGCCCGGGCTAGACGACTTTGCCACCACGCTGGGGCTCGACGAGAACCAGAAGGTCGAGGTCCAGCGCATCGTCAAGCAGAAGAACCAGGAGATGCTCGACCTGCTGATGATTCCATCCGTCGATGGCACCGTCTTCGGGGAGGAGGTCGCCCGGTTGGTGGCCTATCCCGAGTCGACCAGCGCGACGGACTGGCAGAAATTGTTCGGCAAGCTGATGAGCAGCAAGATGCCCGGTACCAGGTCGACCTATCTCGAGGCGCTGGGGAAGATCGAACAGACAGCGCGACAGGAACTCGGCGAGCTGATGAATACGCAGCAGCGCCAGGACTTCCAGTCCTGGAAGATCAAGCCCACGGATATCCAAATCGAGGGCAACCCCTGGAATGCCTACATCCAGCAGTACAAGGAGCGATTTCCGGATCGGTCCCAGCAGAAGTGAGGGCCAGCTGATACGCGGGGCGTGGCGCTCGGGACCTCGAGCGCCGCGAAGGCTGTTCGAATCAGGTCGCGTGCGCGGGCGGCCGCTGGATTGGTAGGAAAGCGCCGCAACCCTTGTGGCCTGCAACGCTTCCTCTGTCAGGGTGTGCGGCCATTGTCGAATTGACGGGCGTTGTCGTCCTCGTAGAGCTGGACCTACGATCCAGAGCGTCCGAAAACATGATGCGGACTATCGGTGGGGGTATTGGAGGCTAGCTGCGGGCGAAAGCGCAGGCTTCGCGGACAGTGGCGAATTGATTGACGTTTTCGTCCTCGTATGACGAGAAGCTCTTTGCCATGTCATCGGGTAACCCGACGATGCCGATCAACAGTTTCTGTTGCCGAGTGGCGAAGACCAGCGAGTCGATCGCGCTGAGGGTGTTCATCGGCAGAAAGCCAGTCTGCGAGAAGTCGAGAACCACACCGGTGAGGTCCTTATCGCGCTGGGTGAAGTTGATGATCTGACTCACTAACGCCGAGAAATCGCTGTCGAAGCCGGTATATTGCTCAGGCAAGACCTTGATCACCGCCACGCCGTCTCGCCGTTTTTTCTGTAGCTTCATCGCCCGTTTACCCTAGTCGGAACTTCACGAAATCTTAGTGGGAACGTCACGAAGGGAGCAACTATACCGCAAGACGGGGCTAGACACCAGTGCGTTTGGTCTGGTTCGACATAAGTCATAACATGTAATGGGGTTGCGTATTTTTGTGGTGGGCTGTCGGGTGTGGTGAGGGTTTTCCCAGCTGTCCATCGGATCTGTGCGAAAGGAGTTGTCCATCTTGGCGACAGCTCGATTTGGCGGCCCAATAGACTGAATTATCAGGGCCCGCTCTTGACATCTGAACGGCTCCTGGGAAAAGTGGTTCTGCCTGTCTACCACGTGCGGGTGTAGCTCAGTGGTAGAGCGTCAGCTTGCCATGCTGAATGTCGAGGGTTCGAATCCCTTCACCCGCTCCAATACCTTTTAGCCAATGGGCTTGCGCGTTCATACCGCCAGATAGGCCAGCACCGCCTGTACCACTCCGATCAGGAAGCCCAGAAGCGCTCCCAGCAGTTCGATGTGCTTGAGTTCCTTGCTGGCGATGCGCAACACGATCGATTCCAGTCGGTCGATCTCGAAACCTTCGATTCGCGAGGTGACGATCTGGCGAAAGTCCAACTTGTCCTCCAGGTGCGAGGCCATCGACTTGACCAGCGCTGGCAGATGGTCAGCGACCTCTTTGACCAGGGCCTCCTTGACCTTCGAGGCCAACTCCGGTGAGATGAAAGCCTGGATCAGGGGGTTCATCTGGCCCATATGGTTCTGCGAAAAGCCTTCGAAACGCTGTTCTAGCAGTGATAGGAAGTGGGCCTGGTATTCCGGGTCTTCGAGAGCCCCACGGATGTCCTGGTGCCCCAGGAGCTCCTGCTCGACGGTTTCCGCGATCTTGTGGGCCAACTCCTGGCGACGCTTGGGGATCAGGCCCTGAAGCGTCAGGCCAGGAAACACGCGGATCGGTTCGGCTGGGCGGAAGATCATCTTCACCGCCAGATAGTTGGTGAACCAGCCGATCAGGGCCCCGATCAGTGGGAGAGCCAGCAAGGTCCAGATCATTGGGTGTCTAGCCAGTCGCGGTAGAGCGAGTTGGAGTATTCGGGGGTTCCGACGCAGACGAACAGCCCCTGCTGCTCGTACCCGCCGTATTCCTGGGTCCACGGAAGGACTTCGATATACAGCCCGCCGATCGGACCGTTGTGGATGACCAGGTTGTAGGCCGGTTGCCGACCGAGACGCTCCATCAGCTCGATGACAGCCGCGGTGGCCGAGCGCAGGGCCCTGCCCAGGGATCCCAGCTCGGCGGCAGTCAGCTCGTGCAGGTAAGACTTCTGCGTGTCCTGGTTGACGACGATCGCCTGAAGCGGGCGGCGCATGAAGTATGGAGTCAGCAAGCGGGCGCTGCCGTAATCGGCGATCGTCAACTCGGGTGGGTTGGTGCCCAAGAGGTGGGACGCCATCGAGTGCCCCTCCCGCGCCAGGAAGCGCTGGTCCTGAGCCACCCTCAGCGCACGCACATTGGAGTGCATGATCTGCTGATGGCCGTGGGACAGTGACCCGCCGACCTGCTGGCCGTAGTTCTTGATGATGCCGACGTAGCCGTGGTGCGGGGTTTCGCAGGCCGACAGGCTTTCGACGAGGGGGTGTTCGGTCGAGCGGTGCAACAAGTTCCCCTCTAGCGCAGCGAGCCGCTCCAGCACGATTTCCATGTGTCGATCACCGATGTTGTGCAAGTCCAGGTGGTGTTCGTTTGAGGTCCACTGGACGAGGTGGACCCCGCTGATTGCCCTATCCTCTTCAAGGGGCCGGGGATAGACGACAGGAAACAGGTTCTTGTTGATGAAAGTGACACCCGGTCCGGCTGGGGCGACATCAATGATATGGCTGGTCCGGCCCTCACAGATGGGGCAGGGGTGGTTCGGTTTATCGGGCCGCTCGGCCGAGCTCGTGTCATGCGGGCGCTGGGCCCGGGCCATCGAGTAGACGATAGGCATTCCATCGCGGGGATCGACGCGCAAGCCCTGCTCTGGCACGTTTCTGCGGATTTGCGGCTCTGCCCCGACGAGTCTGTAGAGCTCCCCTTCGGCCAGTCCCGTACAGTCTTGCCGTTCAACGAGGGTGTCGAGCTGCTGCTTTTGGAGACGTGTTGGCTGGTCGGGCATGCCTGATCGCCGGAATTGTACTCCAATACTCGCGAACGGCATCAGGGAAAGCGGGTTGACCCTCCTTGGGCTCGGGGTATACTGCCGCCCCGAATATGGCGGGGTAGCTCAGTTGGTAGAGCAGCGGAATCATAATCCGCGGGTCGGGGGTTCGAGCCCCTCCCCCGCTACCAGGAATCCGTGAGGACTCCGGTTACGTTGCGAGTGCGCGCCGAGAGTTTCACAAAGCAGTGCTTGCCAGATGATCGGCACGCGCTATATTTTCAGGATGGCATTATTTTTGCAAAAGCAAGGCCTACCTACTGGCGGGAGCGCTCCTCTAACGATGGACTACAACCTTTATTACGAGGCAGAGAAAGTCGTTGGTGGTCGTTTCAAGCTTGCGGCTGTGCTGCAGAAGCGCATCGTGCAACTGATGCGCGGTGACCAGAAGTTGGTGGACGTCCAGACATACAACCTCAAGGAGATCGCCGTTCGAGAAGTTCTCGAAGGGAAGATTGAGTTGGTCACCGATGAGGGTGGCCAGATGGAGGTTATCAAACTGGACGGGGAGAAGTCTACCGGAGACAAGTTCTCTCTCTTCGATTACTGAGGTTCGATCCCTACGGCAACGATGGATGGCCTGCTGGTGGTGGACAAGCCTGCCGGGATGACGTCCCACGACGTCGTCGATCGCGTTCGCAAGGTCTCGCAGATGCGCCGGATCGGCCACACGGGCACCCTGGATCCTTTTGCGACCGGCGTGATAGTGCTTTGCCTCGGTCGGGCTACCCGTCTGTCTCAGTATCTCTGCGAGGCGGACAAGAGTTATCTGGCAAACGCGCGCCTTGGTGAGCAAACCGACACCCAGGACTTGACGGGTGAGGTGACCGCGAGTCGTAGCCCCGCTTCGGTGTCGCGCGACCAACTGGAAGCCTGCATGGGCTCGTTCCGGGGTGTGATCGAGCAGGTACCTCCGATGTTCTCCGCCAAGCGCAAGTCCGGTGTCCGTCTCTACGAGTTGGCCCGACAGGGTGAGGAGGTCTCTCGCGATCCGGTCCAGGTGCGGATCGAACGTCTCGAGTTGGTGCGTTTCGACTCGCCTGATTTCGAGTTCGATGTTGAGTGTTCCAAGGGGACCTACATTCGCACCCTGGCCGCCGATATCGGCAATGAGTTGGGCTGCGGTGCTCATCTACGAGCGCTTCGACGCACGAGGAACGGCCGGTTCGGTCTGGAGTCGTCGACTGCGCTGGATCGGTTGGTGAATCTCGAAGGGGTTCGGGCGGCTTTGCTACCGATGGACCAGGGGCTGGCCGACAGTCCGATGATCCGGTTGGAGTCGGGGCCGGCCCAGGCGTTTTGCTGCGGGCAGCAGGTCGTGCCGGAGCAGGATTTGCCGCAAGAGGGGGCTCTGGTGCGTGTCTACTACGCTGAGGAGTTTCTCGGCCTGGGGCGAGTGCATCCGGACATGGTCCTGCAGCCGCTGATGGTGCTGGCCAACCCGTCACAGTGCGCCTGACCTGGCTTGCGGGGCTGGGAGGGGGCCACGAAAGCTAATTTGTGGTCGTCTGTCGGAGGGTTTGCTAAACTCAAGCTGGTGGGGCCTCCTTATCTGAGGAGAATGCTATGGGGGAGCAAGAATCTCCTGTGAGTGGTGAACCGGGCGATCGCCCGGACTGGTGGACCGAGGAGGAACTGGCGCGGAGGCAGGAGCGGCGCCTGCTGGCAGCCAACATGGTCATGTCCTTCGGGTTCCACATCATCCTTATCATCGCCCTGACGCTATTTCTTGGACAGCCTCCCGGACGTACCGAGGGCCTGATCGAGATCAAGCTGGATGCTGAGGTGCCGCGTCTCGGTGACGAGAATGCGACTGCTGACCGAGGTGCGCTGGCACGCAAGGCCTCGACCCCCAAGGCCGCCACGGAGGAAATCACCCAGCGGAACCTGGATCTGAAAAAGAAGATCCAGGAGATCGCGAAGTCCCAGCAAGAGCAGGAGGCGCGTCAGCGACAGGAACTAGAGGCTCAACGTCGTCGCGACGCCGAATCGGCTCGGACCTCGGAGACCAATCGGGTCAGAGGCATTCGCAGCACCGACGCGGCGGTCGATGGCCGCCTGCGCGGCCGTGCGGGTATTGGCAAACTGGAGCCGCGGACCTTCTACGGGATGAAGGTGCACAGCCGCAAGATGATCTTCGTGCTCGATATTTCCGGCAGCATGAACATTCCTTTTGCCAAGATGAATCTGCGCAACGCGTTCGCTACGCTGGGAGAGAAAGAGAAGTTCGCGATCGTCTGTTACGACAACCGCATCTTCTACTGGCCCCGATCCAAGCGTCTGCAGCATGCCACCAAGCAGAATAAATCGCGCGCCACCGCCTGGCTCGAGGAGCTTCTCGGCGGAGGGCAGACCAACATCTACGATGCCCTCAAGAAGGCGTTCGAGATATCATCCAAGGGGACCGCTGCGGACACCTTCTACTTTTTGTCCGACGGGTACCCGACCGCCGGTGTGCGCGAATCGAGCTTGATCCTCAAAGCGGTTCGTCAGTGGAATAATCGAGAGAGGATCAAGATTCATACCATCGGAATCGGCAATCACGACCGCTTTTTGATGGAGAGCATCTCCAAGGAAAATCGCGGACTCTACAAGGCTCTAACCAAGTAGCCGCGGATCCATCTAGAGGGAGCAGGGCGTGACAGAGATCTTCCAGCATGGCGGGGTCATTCTTTACCTCATCGTTTTCACCTCCGTTGTTGCGTTCGGATTCATCATCGAGCGTTTAATCGCCTACTGGCGGGCTGGGACCTCGATGGAGGACTTCTTCGGCGAGCTGGAGCGGATGCTGCGACTGGGCCAGATCGATGATGCCCGCACGCTCTGCGAAGGGGAGCCGGGACTGATGCCACAGGTGCTGCTCGTCGGGCTGGACAACCGGGACGAAGGGGTCGAGGGCGTCAAGCAGATACTCGTCGACGAGGTGCAGGTCCAGGCGATGCCCCAGCTGACCAAACATCTGAGCGTGCTGGGCGTGATCGCAAAGGTCGCGCCGATGCTCGGCCTGCTCGGTACGGTTTTCGGGATGATCGCGATGTTTCAGGAGATCTCGCTGAACCCTCAGTTCGACGTGTCCGATATCTCGCGCGGGATCTTCCGTGCGCTCGGTACAACGGCGATGGGGCTGACCGTCGCGATCCCGGTGATTTTCTTCCACGCCTATTTCATGTCCCGGATCAACAACTTCGAGCTGAGCTTCTACAAGTACTTGACCCGTTTTCTCCGGATTTTGAGGCGTCTCGAAGAGGTCGCTGGTGGCTGACGCGAGCACCTGGCAGGTCAAGAAGGACGACTCGGGCCAGATCTATCAAGATCTGCCGCTGCACACGATCCAGCAGTGGATCCTCGAGGCGCGTGTCGAGCCCAACGATCTGGTGCGGGGCACAGGAATGCCCGACTGGTTGCCTGCGAACCAGGTCCCCGAATTGCAGCGTTTCTTCTCGCCTCGAGCGATGGGGAGCGACGTTATCTCTCGGGGTGATGCCAGCAATCTTTTCGGCCGCCGTGAGGTAGAGGAGCTGGGTATCGACCTGACGCCGTTCATCGACATCACGTTTCTGTTGCTGATCTTTTTTGTCGTGACCGCGCAATTTCAGCATCAGTCGATGAGGGTCGATCCGCCCTCGGCCAAGAATACGGCCAGTCGGCGACAGGAGAGGCTGGTCGTCGTGGTCAGCAAGGAAGGCCGAATCTACCTCGGTCAGAATGAGGTGGCGATCAGCAATCTGGCCAAGAGGCTGCGAGCCGAGATGGAGCGGACACTTCAGCAAAGCGTTGTCATCCGTGGCGATCGCAAGAGTCATCTGGGGCTGTTCGTGAAGGTGCTCGATCAGTGCAAGGAAGCCAAGGCGAAGAAGATCTACGTCGGGGCGGTCAAAGAGAAGTGACCGTCTCCGAGTTGGACTCCCATCTTCGCGACGTGGTGCTGGAAGACCAGCTGGTCACCGAGGAACAGCTGGAGGAGGTCCAGTCGATCCTGACCAGAATGCACCAGCTCGGTCTGCAGAAGGATCTGGTCGACGTCCTGATGCACCGCGAATACATTGCTTCGGCCAAGGCGGAAGCGCTCCGCCAGAAGGCCCGATTCCGTGCTCAGCTGACAGAGGACCGACTGTTTGCGAGGATGGTGACGGGCAGCAACTTGGTCGATCAGGCGATGATCGACGAGGTGTCCCAGGTCCAGGAGGCGCTGTTCCACGCCAAGCAGACGATCCGTCCTCTTGCTGAGATCCTGCTGGCACGTAAGCTGCTGTCACAGGCGGAACACGACTGGGTGTGCAAGGTCGTGACTGGTGGGGCCGGCGAGAGCGAGCCAGAGCAGACTTTCGAGGGGCCGCAGCCTGGGGAGCAGCAGGCCGAGGTTCCGGATTCAGTCCAGCCCGCATCGGATTCGGTGTCCGCAGCCGCCGAGGCGGCGCCAGTCAAGCTCGTGCCTGATTCTGTGTCCGCACCCACCGAGGCGGCGCCAGTCCAGCCCGCGCCGGATTCTGCGCCCGCCCCCGCCGAGGTGGCGCCAGACCAGCCCGCGCCTGAACTCGTGTCGCAAGCCGAGAAGCAGCCGGACTCCACACCAAACGAGCCTCGCAAGATCACGCCTCGTTCCGCTGAGGGCCCAGCTGCGCCGGCCAGCAAGCTGGTCGCTGAGCCCCCGGTCGTGCCGACCCGCGCCGAGGGCCCGAGCGGCGCCCAGCGACTCCCGCCGGTCAAGCAGCGTCGTCGTCGAAAACTCCCCTCAATGCGCTCGGTGATGATGACGGCGCTCGTGCTGGCTGGCATAGGGATCACCATCGGTATTTTCCTGATGGTGCGCTGGCTCGATCAGTCCAGGATCGATCAGCAGTTTCAAGGGGCCAAGCAGTTGATCGCGCGTCAGGAGTTCCTGGCAGCCGAGGCGGCCTTCCGCAAGTTTCTGGCCGACCACCCGAAGAGCAAACGCAGTGCGGATGCCGTGCTGGAGTTACAAAAACTGCTGATCAACCGGGCAGAGGTGCGCGCCGACTCGGGCATGATGGAGGCCGCGATCGAGCGCTACCGCGAGGCCCGGCTGCTCGATTCCACGACCGAGCCAGCGCAGGAAGCCGCGCGGCGATTGGCGCTCCTGTCCCAGAAGCTGGCAGCGAAGAAGAAGACCGAGACCTGGCAGGCATTTGTAAAAAAAGTGCGCTGGGAGATCCAGTCCGACTCCCTTCCCGCTGCACTCAAGCTGCTGGGGCAACCGCCGCTTTCCCGGCTGACCGCGGCTCAGAACAACTCGCTCGAGTCGTTGCGTTTGGAGGTGGAGGGGCTGCTGACCAAACAGCTGCTGAACAAGTTCGTCTTCCTCCCCGCGAGCAAGCTCCAGCTTCCCGGGCTCGCCGAGCGTCGGTCCGTCCTGTCCCGTGCGGTCAAGCGCTACAACCTGAGAGACAACCAGGCAGTCTACGACGGCGAGGGACCGGGAGGCGCCCTGCTGGTCTCGGTAGGGCAGGTGCTCCACGCGGTGGAAGCCCGCACTGGAAAGGTGCTCTGGGAACGCTCCCTGGGGCGCGGGCGGACCTTCACGCCGATTTATCCTCAAGGTGGGGCGGGCATCGGGACCGGAGATCAGCTGCCCCCGCTGGCGGTCATCGTCGACCCAGGCCGGCGGTCTGTGTCTCTGATCGAGGTCGTCTCGGGGAAACTTCGCTGGGAGCGGCGGCTCCCTGCGGAGATCAGCTGTCAGCCGGTCATCTTCGCACCCCACCTGATGGTCGGCACCGAGCGTGGACGGGTCTATCAACTGGGTCTCGACACCGGGCGCGTGGTGGGTGCGTTTCCGGTAGGTGGAGAGGTGCTGGCCTCACCGGGGTACGAGCCGACGGCCGACCTGTTGCTGATCCCTGCGGCCGACGGATTTCTCTATGTCTATGAACTGGAGTCCCGGCGATTCCTCGGTCGCCAGCCAGCCCCGCCGCATGTGGGGGTGCCGCCCTTGGCGCTCCATCCATTCCTGTTCATCCCGGAGCGGGTTGGGAACAGAACCCAGCTGACGATCCACAAGCTGGAAAAGAAGGACGGGCAACTGACGCTCGAACAGCACACGGGCTACGATCTGGAGGGACATATCCGCACGCCGGGCTTCGCCTTGGGCGGACGGATCTACTACGTCACCGACGCTGGAGTGCTGGCGGTCTATGCGGTCGACCCGGGCCGGGTGAGCAAGGTCTACCCGTTGACCAAGAGCCAGACGGGACGCAGCGTATCGAACAAGGGGCTGCTCCGTATTCGGCCTATCGAGTTGGGGCGCAAGATCTTGCTCGCCGGAACGGATCTGCAACGGTTCGAGCTTTCGGAGCTGAAGCCGGGGGATGATCAGTCCGGGTACAACGTGACGCTCGACTGGTCTTACGAGTCTAGCCGAGCCACGGGCGATCCGCTCCACGGTTCAGCTAGCCAAGGGCTGGCTCTTGCGGGTAAGACCGCCTTTCTGGTGACGCATGCGGTGGAGACGCATGGTGTCAACGTCTACGCATTCGACCTGCAGCGCCGGCGGATCGTCTGGCATCGGACGCTGGGTAGCGGTGTCGCGGGCCGGCCGGTTCGGCTGCTGGACGCCGGTCCGAGCGACGGGCGGCTGGTGGTGCTGACCGAAGATGGCAGCCTGCACTGCGTCTGTCTGGACCAGGGGGCGGTGGTCTATCGGCGGATGCGGCGCGGTACGCGGCATCTCCCCGGTGGCCGGTTGGCGCGTATCGATCAGCAGAGTCTGCTGCTGGCACGCGGCCGGGCCTTGATGCGAGTCGACTCGGTGACGGCGTCAGCCGCGCCGAAGTTCAAGCTCGACTTCTCGCTCAAGTCGGAGATCAGCTGCGGCCCGACCGTGTCGGAAGGCGTCGCCTATTTCGGTACTCGCGGCGGCTCGCTCTATGCGGTGGATAGCGAAACCGGCAAGTCTCGACACGATCTGTACACCAATGGATCGGGCCAGCCATTCAGCGCTCGCCCGGTCGTGGCGGGCAAGATGATCGCTGTCGGCTGTCAGGATCACAAGGTCTACGGGCTGACCGTCAAGCGGGTGGGGCAGCGCTCGTTTCTGGGGGAGGCCTGGGCCGTTCGGACGGGTGGGGCGATTCACAGTCCGCTGCTCCATATCGGAGACGACGTGGTGGCTGCCAGTGACGACGGCAAGCTCTACCGGATCGAACTGACGACGGGAAGGGTCAAGCAGGTCCTGCAGCTCGCAGCCGCAGTGCGCGGTCCGCTGCTCTCGGTCGGAGGCCGACTGTACTGCGGTACGGAGGACTTTCAGCTGAATCGGATCGATCTCGAACACTTCAAGCTGACCTGGCGGGTCCCGATCCAGGGTAAGCTGCGCACCGGTCTGGCTGCGGACGGGGAGACGCTCTACGTGGTGACGACGAGCGGTCAGGCACGGGCGATCGGCCAGGACGGGAAAACGATCTGGAGCGTCGAGCTGGGCGATCGGTTCGAGGCGGGCGTGGTGACCGTTGTCGGCCGACACTTGTACGTCCCCTCGCAGTCCGGGTATCTTTACGAGATCGAGCGATGAGGAGCGGTCTGACGTGTGTCCTGTTGGCGCTGCTGGCAGCCCCCGGCGCAGCCCAGCAAGAGAAGGAGGAGGAGCCGCCTCGGCCCAAGCCGAGGGTGATCTCGCTCTATCAGCCGCCGCCGGCCAAGCATGGGCTGGTGCTCTCCCACGCGATCATCGAAGGGCGGGATCCTTCGGAG
>PVBE012635400.1_pt1 | contig 33030 bp, 33 predicted proteins | sample 1631181 | NCBI WGS metagenome assembly PVBE01 (sample SAMN08397723, study PRJNA350692) | Marine metagenome, whole genome shotgun sequencing project. | isolation source: water | place: Pacific Ocean | collected 2012-04
AGATCAAGAAATTCCGGGGCATCGCCACCCGCTACGACAAGACCGATACCAGCTACGCCGCAAACTTGAACCTCGCCGCCACCATCATTGCCATGCGCTAATTGTCAACAGGCCCTAGTTCGAAGGAAATTTGCTCTGCAAGCTGCCGACGCTCAGCATGGTCAACTGTATTTTGGATAAAATATTCAATATAATTCAATACTTCATGATAATCATGCCCTAAGATAACCGCCTTATGCTCTGGAATAATTTGATCAAAGTAATTTCGAAATTCATCCACCGGATTGCCAAAGTACCTTACATGAAATCTCTTTACTAATTCCAAAAATGCAGACTGTCCAATCAATGATTCTCCCCCAAATTTTGGGTGATATCTGTTGCGTTCAAAAATTTGATAAATGACATTCCAAAGCAAAGCCCCTGATTTTTTTGCGGTAATTCACCGAGCTTCAATCGCTCCGGTAGAGGATCGATGCCCTCTCGCTCAGAGAAGGTTAATTCTTTAGGATCAAAATCGTCTCGATCACTCATTGCAGTGCAGCTCCTTAAACCAAACCGCCGCGCAGTTTCCACCCACTATAGCGGTTTTCATTTCTCCAATATTCTATCAAAAGGCAAGTAGCTCGTCACTGCTAGTTTTTGTTGACAATCTGATGCATCCCCATCTCGCCGTAGCAATCCCTTTCTCCCCTTGCCGCCCATAACGCTATAGTCTGTACCCTCGCCGCCTGCCATCCTCACCCCCGGAGGTCCCCCCGCCATGATCCCCAGCTCCATTCCCATCCCGCTGCCGGGCGGGCTCGATGTCGAGTTGCCGCCGTTCTTCAAGGTGCGCCAGAAGTTCTCGGCCGAAGAGATGGCGGACATGGAGAAGGGCATCGCCACGGACTTCAAGAAGGCGGTAACCGTCGACCTCGCGGGCAAGTCCGTGGCCATTGGGCTCGGCAGCCGCGGCATTCGCACCCAGCCGCCTGTGGTCAAGGCGGTGATTGCGGAACTAAAAGCGGCGGGCGCCGTGCCCTTCATTGCCCCGACCATGGGCAGTCATGCCGGCGGCACGGCCGAGGGCCAGCAGAAGATCCTCGAATCCTATGGCCTGGGCGAGGCCGATCTCGGCGTGCCGATCCGCTCCTCCATGGAGGTGGTCGAAGTGGCAAGGCTGGATGACGGCACGCCGGTCTATTGCGACAAGATCTGTTCCCAGGCCGACTACATCGTGGTTTGCAACCGGGTCAAGCCGCACACCGACTTTCGCGCCGTGCACGAGAGTGGGCTTATCAAGATGATGGCCATTGGCCTGGCCAAGCACGCCGGGGCCGAGGCGCTGCACCGCCATGGCATGGAGCGCTTCGACGAGATGGTGCCGGCGGCCGGACGGGCCTTTCTGGCCAATACCAACGTGTTGTTTGGCGTGGCCATCGTCGAGAACGCCTTCGACCGCTTGCTGACGGCCGAAATCGTGGCGCCCGACGAGATCTTCGAGCGCGACGCGGCGCTACTGGAAATCGCCAAGGCCAACATCCCGCGCTTTTTGTTCGAGGGCATCGACGTGCTGGTCATCGACCAGATCGGCAAGGATATTTCCGGTGCCGGCATGGATCCCAACGCCACCGGGCGGCCGAGCTGGCCGGTGCCGAATTTCTACAATGGGCCGCACATCAAGCGCATCGTGGTGCGCGACCTGACCGAGGCCACGCACGGCAATGCCACCGGCATAAGCGGTGCCGACGTCACCACCCAACGCGTGGTGCGCCAGATGGACTGGACGGCGACCTACGTCAACATCGTCACGGCCGGCGTCATCCAGGCCGGCAAATTGCCCATGGTGGCCGACACCGACCGCATGGCGATAGCCATGGCGCTACGCGGCTGCCCCATGCTGGAGCCCGAGGACGCCCGCATCGTGCGGGTTAGGAACACGCTGGAGCTGGACCAGGTCTGGGTCTCGGAGCCCATGGCGGCCGAGGTCGAACGGAACCCCGAGCTCGAACGCCTGAGCGATGCCGTTCCGGTGCGCTTCGACGCGGACGAGACGTTTTTGCCGTTTGAATAAAAAAACTACTGCGCCGCCTCCAGCCCCTCGGACAGCAATCCCGCCGCCAGCAAGGCCTGGCGCAGGCCCGCGATCTCGGCCTCGCCGAGCTTCATCAGCGGCGGTCGCACCACGGCTTTCTCCAGACGCCCCAGCAGCACCAGGCATTCCTTCATGCGGTTGTGCATGTCGAGGAAGGGCGGCGCGTAGAAGACCTGGACCAGCGGCACCAGGCGGTCGTTGATGGCCTGGGCGCGCTTGAGATCGCCGGCATTGACGGCCTGGAAGAGATCGACCTGGAGATCGGCGACGACGCTGCCGGCGCCCGACAGCAGCCCGCCCGCGCCCATGGTCAGGGACGCCATGAGCCAGCCCGAATGGGTGGTCAGCACGGTGACGGGGGGCGAAAGAGCCTGCAACGTCCGGATTTGGCGCTCGTGCAGCATGGGGTCGTTGCACCAGTCCTTGATGGCGCGGATGCTGGGAACGGTCTCGATCAATTTCAACAGCGTCTCGAGGGGATAGCCCAATCCCGAGGCCTGGGGGTACTGGAAGAGGATGATGGGCAGGTCCGTGGCCTCGGCGATGATTTCGAAATGCCGGAGCGCCATTTCGGGGCGCAAGTAGCCGCCCATGGACATGCTGCCGGGGGGAAAGACCAGTAGCGCCGCGGCGCCCTCGGCCTCGGCCATGCCGGCGAGCCGGGCGGCCTCCAGGCTGCCGTCGGCATAGATGCCGTTGATCAGCGGCAAGCGGTCGCCTACCTCGTCGAGCGAAAAGGCAAGAATTCGCTGCTGTTCCTCGAAGCTGCAGGCGTGGACCTCCGAGGCATGGCCGTTGACGGTGATGGCCGAAAGCCCCGCCACCGCCGCCACTTGGCCGAGATGGCCGCGGCTGGCCGGCTCGTCGATACTCAGGTCGTCGTGGAAGGCGGCCAGCGTCGCCGGGATGACGCCGCCGGGCTGGTAGTTTTTGAACGGGGTCATGGCTTCCTCCCAAGAAGACCGGTGTATCATAGCCCGATGGTGACAAACCCGACAATCAGCCGGCGCGCGCTGCTGGGCGGCTTGGCGGCGCTGACTCTCGGGCCGTCGGCGGTGGCTCGGTCGGGGCTGCTGACCAAGCCGATTCCGAAAACCGGCCAGCGCCTGCCGGTCATCGGCATGGGGTCGTGGCTGACCTTCGACGTGGGCGAGCACCAGGACTTGCGCCACCGGCGCCTCGAGGTGCTGCGCGCCTTTTTCGCCGCCGGCGGGGCCGTGGTCGATTCGTCGCCCATGTACGGATCCTCGGAAGCCGTGATCGGCCACTGCCTGGCTCGGCTGAAGGAAGAGGAGAGCCGCGCGCTCTTCGCCGCCACCAAGGTCTGGACTCCCATGAAGTGGCTGGGCATCGGCCAGATGCGCCACTCGCGCCAGCTCTGGGGCCGCGACTTCGCGCTCATGCAGATCCACAACATGGTGGACTGGCAAAGCCACCTGGAGACCTTGTTGGAGCACAAGGTGGCCGGGCGCATCCGCTACGTCGGCATCACCACCTCGCACGGCCGGCGCCATGCCGAGCTGGAAAAGGTGCTCGCCAGCCAGCCCTTCGACTTCGTCCAGCTCACCTACAACATGCTCGACCGCCAGGCCGAACGCCGGCTCCTGCCGCTGGCGGCCGAGCGCGGCCTGGCGGTGATCGCCAACCGGCCCTTCCAGCGCGGCGGGCTTTTCCAGCGCTTGGCGCACCACCCCCTGCCTGCCTGGGCGGCCGAAATCGATTGCGCCAACTGGGCCCAGGTCTTTCTCAAGTTGGTCGTCTCGCACCCGGCCCTGACTTGCGCCATTCCGGCCACCAGCCGGGTCGACCACATGCGCCAGAACATGGGGGCGCTACGGGGACGCTTGCCCGATACCGCCCTGAGGCGCCGCATGATCGCGACGGTCGAGGCGCTTTAGGGCAGCCTGCCATGTGGAGCGTAGAAAACCTGCTCATGATCGGCGCCATATTTCTGCTCGCCGGCTTCGTCAAGGGCGTCGTCGGCTTGGGCCTGCCGACGGTGGCCCTGGCCCTGGTGGCGGCGACGCTGGGGCTCAAGCAGGGCATGGCGCTGATGCTGATCCCGGCGCTGGCCACCAACATCTGGCAAAGCCTGTCGGGCGGCGCGCTCAGGGCCGTGCTGCGCCGCATGTGGGTCTTTCTCGTGGCCGCCTCCATCGGCGCCTGGTTCGGCGTCGACGTTCTGGCCGAAGCCGACGCGACGCTGATGTCGGGCCTGCTGGGGATCGTGCTGTGCTGCTACGCCGGCCTCAGCCTGGTGACACGGCAGATCCCCGAGCCGGGACGACATGAGCGCTGGATGTCACCACCGATCGGTTTGCTGGCCGGCTTCGTGGCCGGGCTCACCGGTTCTTTCATGGTGCCGGGCGCGCTTTATCTACAGGCGCTGCGCCTGCCCCGCGACATCTTGGTGCAGGCGCTGGGAGTGGCGTTCGTGACGACGGTATTGGTCCTCACCGTAGCCCTCGCGCGCCACCAGATCCTGACCTGGCAGATCGGGCTGCTATCGACCGTGGCGCTGGGTCCGGCCTTCGCCGGCATGGCGCTGGGCCGGCGCCTGCGCCAGCACCTGCCCGAAGCCGTCTTCCGGCGGGTTTTCTTCAGCGCCCTGCTGGGGCTGGGGATCTATATCGTGGCCCGGGTGTTCTTTTGAGATGGGTCAATCGACAGTGCTGAGCGCCTGCCCGTCGAACTCCGTCACCGGCACACGGGCAATCTCGTCCGGCTCGAGATCGAGGCAATTGGCATTGACGGCATAGGCCTCCGGTGCCACGCGTGGCCGGTGGAAAGGGTAAATCCCGCAGTGGCGGCAGAAATGGTGCCGCGCCGCGCCGGTGTTGAATTCGTATGTCGCCAGCGCCTCCTCGCCTTGCACCAGACGAAAATGTTCGGCCGGCACGCGCAGCATGAGCGCGCCCTTGCGGCGGCAGATGGAGCAGTTGCAGGTGACGAATTTCTCCAGCCCGCTCTCGATCTCGAACACCACCCGGCCGCAATGGCAACTTCCGCGATAGGTTTTCATGTCTCGCCCTCCTGGCCACATGGTAGTTAGTATTGCCGCTTCGGCATATGCCCAAACCGCAACGGGAGCCCGCCATGACCGCCTACGTCATCGCCCAGATCGACCTCCACGACGAGGAGACCTACGCCAAATACACCGCCCAGACGCCGGGTACGGTGGCCGATCACGGCGGCCGCTTCATCGTTCGCGGCGGGCGCTGGGAGAGCCTGGAGGGCAGCGAACCGGGGCCGCGCGTTGTGGTCATCGAGTTCCCCAGTTTCGAGGTTGCCCAGGGCTGGTACAATTCCGAGGCCTACCAGGCAATTTTGCCCTTGCGCCAGGCGGCGTCCACCGGCAGCGTCTTTTTGGTGGACGGAGGGGATTAGGGAATTTTGTTGAAAAACAATGGGATAAAAGGGTAATCTGAACTAATATTTGAAGCGGATCTCGACCCCTGATTAGCCCAGGTTTTGCAGGTATTTTGCGATGAAATCAATGGAATCCGCAGAGCACATCGAACCCCTCAACATCGGCATGATCGGGGCCGGTTTCGTGGGCCAGCTCGCCCATCTGGCCAATTACGCCGACATCCCCGAATGCCGCGTGCTGGGCCTGGCCGAGGTGCGGCCAAAGCTCCGCGAACTGGTCTCAAGGCGCTACGACATCCCCAGGGCCTACGCCCGGCACAGCGAAATGCTCGAAGACCCCGACATCGAGGCCGTGGTCGTGGTCACCCGGCGCCACCACACCGGCCCCATCGCGCTCGAATGCCTGCGGGCGGGACGCCATTTGCTGACGGAAAAGCCCATGGCCGCGACGCTGGATCAGGCCAGCACCCTGGTCGGGGCGCAGCAGCCGGGCACGGTCTATGCCGTCGGCTCCATGCGGCGCCACGACGAGGGCGTCGAGATGGCGCGCCGGATGCTGGCTGAACTCAGGGAAAGCAAGGAACTGGGCGAGGTGCTGCTGGTGCGGCTTTTCTGCTACGGTGGCCAGGATTACTGCAACATGCCGGGCTTCGTCGATTCCGGTGAGCCAAGGCCCGACGAGCTGCCGTCCTGGTCGCTGGCACCGGAATGGCTGCCCCGCACCTGGCACGACGATTACGACAATTTCGTCAACGTCTACGTCCACGCCATCAACCTGCTGCGCCACCTCTGCAATGACACGCCCGAGGTGCGCCACGCCGATCTCAGGCGACGCCACGGCGGCACCGTGCTGCTCGATTTCGCCAGCTTCCCGGCGGTGCTGGAATACGGCGAAATGGACCACAACGATTGGATCGAGGGGGTCGAAGTGGTGTTCAGCCGCGGCCGCCTCAAGCTCAGCCTGCCGCCGGCCCTGCTGCGCAACGTGCCGACCAAGGTCGAGCTTTACCGCAACACCGGCCGCGGCGAGGAAATCGTGGCGCCGCTGGCCAACTGGAGCTGGTCCTTCCGGCGCCAGGCCGAAGCCTTCGTGGCCGACGTGCACCACGGCCGCCAGCCCATCGCCAGCGGCCAGGACGCGCTCGAGGACATGGCTCTCATAGAGGCCATCTGGCAGGCCCACGTGGGAAACGAATAAGGCCATGCCGCAAGCCGCCCTTAACTTAGAGCCGGCTGAGCCGGTTTCCTGGTGGCGTACTGCTATCGGCGAGGACGAGCGCGCCACTATCCTCGACAGTTTGGCCCGGGAACGAATCTCCATGGGGGCCGTGACGGCCGAGCTCGAAGCCGAGCTCTGCCGCCGCCTCGAGGTGCCCTATGCCGTGGCCACGACCAGCGGCAGCGTGGCCCTGATGATGGCGCTGCTGGCGCTCGACATCGGCCCGGGCGACGAGGTCATCGTGCCCACCCGCACCTTCATCGCCACGGCCCATGCCGCTTCGTTGCTGGGCGCCCGGGTGGTGCTGGTGGATTGCGGCGCCGAATCGCCGAACCTGGACGTCGAGCGCCTCGCCGCCCACATCACGGACCGCACCAAGGCCATAATTCCGGTTCACCTCAACGGCCGGGCGGTCGATGCCCGGGTCTTCGAAATCGCCCGCCAGCGTGGCCTGGCCGTGGTCGAAGACGCCGCCCAGGCGCTTTATTCGCGCACACCGCAGGGCTATCTGGGCACGCTCGGCGACATCGGCTGTTTCTCGTTCGGCATGGTCAAGCTGGCCTCGACCGGCCAGGGCGGCGCCCTGGTAACCCGCGATGAAGCGCTTTATCGGCGGCTAGTGGCTATCCGCAACCATGGTGTCCGCGACGTCGTCTCGCACGATTACCTGGGGGTGGGCGGCAACTTCAAGTTCACCGACATCCTGGCTTCCATCGGCCTCTGGTAGGTCCGCCGGCTGCCGGCCAAAGCGGAGCACTGCAACGCCATCTACCGCCGCTACGCCACGGCCTTGGCCGATCTTAGTTTTCTCGATCTGGTGCCCGTTGCGGTCGAGGCGGGCGAGGTGGCGGTCTGGACCGAGGTGGTGTCGCCCCAGCGCACCGCCATCGTTACCCATCTGGCGGCCCAGGGCATCGAGACCCGGCCCTTCCTGCCCTGCGTCCACAGTGCCGAGCATTTCGCCGCCGGCGCCGCATCTTTCCCCCACTCCGAACGCTTCCACACCGAGGGCTTCAACCTGCCTTGCGGCCCGGCTCAGCCGCTGGAGAACGTCGACCGCGCCATTGCCGCGCTGCGTTCATTCGGCCAGGGCTGATTTCCTTACCGGCACTTTCGCCCCGTCGCTCCTTCCGCTATTATCGCCAATCTTGTTGGGGGGATCTGTCAGATCCAGGTATTGGAGCCAGCCACCATGGACAACGCCGCACTGACCGCCAAGGTCACGGAAATCGCCAGCGATTACGGCGCCTGCGCCGTCGGCGTCACTACCGTCGAGACCCTGGCCGGCGGACCGCCAACCACCGATCTGGAATACGTGCTGCCCGGTGCCCGTTCGGCCGTGACCTTCGCGCTGCCCTACGACCAGGCCAAGATCGAGGACTTCATCGCCAAGCGCGACCGCCAGGCGCACCAGCAGGACTACAGCCGCACCAACACCATGGCCAGCGGCATCGCCGCCCAGATCGCCGGCTACATCGACCACTTCGGCCATCAATCGGTGGGCGTCTTGTCGAACGAGGTCTACCGCAACGACGAGGAGGTCCAACACCGCCACATGCGGCCCGACATCTCGCACCGCCTGCTGGCGGTGCGCGGCGGCGTCGGCTGGTTCGGGCTTTCGGGCAACGTGCTGACACTCGACCACGGCGCCATGGTCAGCCTGGCCACGGCCGTCACTACGGCCGAACTGGAGCCCACGGCCCCCCTGCCGGCGGCAGAGAACTTCTGCCAGTGCGAGGAGATGGAATGCGTCTCCGCCTGCCCCGCCGCCTTCCTCCACGAGGGCAAGAAGGACATGGCCTCGGTGACCATGGGCGGCGTCGAATTCTCCTACGCCAAGCGGCGCAACTACAACCGCTGCGGTTTCGTCTGCGGCGGCTATTCCGGGCTGCATCCCTCGGGCAAGTGGTCGACCTGGTCGCCGGGCCGCTTCCCCATCCCCAAGAAGGACGAGAACCTGCGCGACGTGGTGGTCGATGCCATCCAGGCCTGGTCCCGCCAGCCCAAACTCGAGGGCGGGTGCCTGCACCAGCCGTTGGTCTATGCCGCCACCGGCAAGGACGTCAGCCTGACCTGCGGCAGTTGCATGCTGGTCTGTGCGCCCACTTCGGAAGAGCGCCAGCGCCGCCTCAAGACCCTGCAATCGAGCGGCGTCGTGGTGCAGAACCCGGACGGCAGCCTGGAAGCCATATCGCCCGAGGCGGCCAAAGAACGCCTGGCCGCAATGGAGCCCGAACGCCGCGCTCTATATGAGCCCGAGGAAGGCAGCTACGCCGACATCGAACTTTACGGCCGTAGCGGGTAGCGTTTTTTGGACTAACCCCGGCCACACGCCCCCCCTTACCAACCAACCGCTTTTCCCGTTTCTTAACCATAACCGCCTAGACCGGGGCCATGAGCAGCGAGAGCGAGGCGCGGGCGCTCCTTCAGGCGGGGCAGACCGAACGGGCGGTGGTGGCCTTTCAGCAGGCGTTGGCCGAGGCTCCCGGCTGGGCCGCCGGGCACAACGACCTGGGCGTGGCGCTGCAGGCGCTGGGCCGCACCCAGGACGCCGGCCAGGCCTACCGCCGCGCCATGGACCTCGATCCCGACGACCCGCGGCCGCTTTTCAATCTCGGCAACCTGATGCTGGTGCTCGACTTCGTCGACGAAGCGGCGGTGCTGCTGAACCGCCTGGTCAAACGCTGGCCCGATTACGAAGACGCCTACCTGCCGCTGGCCCAGGCACTGATGCAGCTTTGTGCCTGGTCCAACCTGAGCGCCGTCATGGAACGCGCCATCACGGCGCTGCGCCAGCGCCTCGACGACGGCGAGGCGCTGAATGTCGCACCCTTTTCCCTCAACAGCCTGCCCTGTCGCGAAGACGCCCTGGCGGCGGCCGTGGCGCAGCACGTCTCGGCCGAGGTGGCCCGGGCCGCCGGTCCGTCCAGCCTGAGCCACGATTGGCCGCGACCCGAGCGCCTCAGGCTGGGCTACCTCTCGCCCGACCTGCGCACCCACAGCGTCGGCCAGGCCCTGGCCGAGCTGCTGGCGGCGCATGATCGACAACGTTTCGAGATCTTCGGTTTCGCGCTCTCCCAGGCCCAGCCGGGCGACGCCGTGGCCCGCCTGCTGGGCCAGCGCTTCGAGCACTTTCGTGACCTCTCGGCGCTCGACGACAAGAGCGCGGCGGAGACCATCAACCGGGACCGGATCGACGTGCTGATCGACCTGGCCGGCCACACCCGCGGGGCACGGCTGGGCATTCTGGCCTTGCGCCCAGCACCGGTACAGGCCCATTTCCTCGGCTTCGGCGATACCGTGGGCGCCGACTTCCTGCCCTATCTTTTCAGCGACGCCCGCTATTGCCCGCCCGAGCGCCAACGCTTTTGGCCGGAAACCCTGATCATGCTGCCCGAGAACTCGTTGCCGGCGCCGCGCCCCGAGATCGCCGAGCCGCCGCGGCGCGACCAGGAAGGGCTGCCCGAGGCAGCCTTCGTGTTCGCCAGTTTCGCCTGGCACTACAAGTTCGACCCGGGCATGTTTGCCGCCTGGATGCGCATTCTCAAGAAAACCCCGGGCTCGCTGCTGTGGCTGCTCGACGGCGTCGACACGGCCAAGGCCAACCTCCGCCGTGAGGCCGAGCTGCGCGGTGTCGCCGGCGAGCGCCTGGTGTTCGCGGCCAAGCGGCCGCAGCCCGAACACCTGGCGCGCCAGGGCCTCGCCGATCTGATGCTCGATACGCGTTTCCAGTCGGGCGGCGTGACCACGCTGGAGGCGCTGTGGGCAGGCGTGCCGGTGCTGGCCTACGGCGGCGCCGAGGGCAACCTGGCGGGGCCGCCGCTGGTGGCCGCCCTGGGGCTGGCCGAATTGATCGCCGACGATCTCGATGCCTTCCAGCGCCAAGCCATCGGCCTGGCCGCGGACCGCGCAGGCCTGGCCAAGCTGCGCGCCCGGCTGGCCGCCAACCGTCTGAACCAGCCGCTCTTCGACAGCCAGCGCTTCGCGCGCCATTTCGAAACCGGCATCGAAATGATGGTGGATTGCCAGCGCCAAGGCGGGCCCCGCCCCCGGCGCCTCAAGGTCCCCGCCCTGCCCGCCGAAGCTGGAGCCCGGGCATGAGCCCCGCCCTCTCCGCCGCCCAGGCGCTGGAAAAGGCCGGCCACTTGCTCGAGGCGGCCGCAGCCTACCGCCGGATCGGCCCCGACGACCCGGGCCACGCCGTGGCGCTGGGCCGGATTGGGGTCATCGCCCTGGTGGCGGGCTAGGCGGCCGAGGCCGGACGCTGGCTGGAGCGCTCGCTGGCACTGGAAGAGGACCCCGGGCTGTGGGCCGAGCTGGCCCAGGCCCGAGCCCTGGACGGCGGGCTCGAGGCCGCCGAGGACTGCTGCCGCCGCGCCCTGGCGCTCGACCCTGACCACTTCGTGGCGCTTTGCCGCCAGGCTGAGATCCTGGCCCAACGAAACCAGGTGGGGGCCGCCGTCGAGAGCCTGCGGCGCGCCCTGGCGCAGCAACCGGAAAGCCCCGAGGCCAACTACAACCTGGCTTTCATGCTCGGCCTCGAGGGCCACAGCAAAGCCGCCATCGAGAGCTACGGCCGGGCCCTGGCCAACCGCCCCGAGTGGCCCGAAGCGCTACGCCAACGCGGCGAACTGTGGCTGACCCTGGAACAACCCGAGCCCGCCCGCCGGGACCTCGAGGCGGCCGCCCGGCTCGACCCAGGCGATGTCCTGACACGCTACCATCTGGGGCGTGATGGAGATCTCGGAGGACAACGCCGCGGCCGCCGCCTTGGCCTTCCTGCGGGTTATCGAAGGCGCGCCCGACAATGCCGCATTGCTGCTCAATTGCGGCGTCCGCTTGCTGGCGCTGGAACGGCCCGAGGCGGCGGCCCAGGCCTGTCGCCAGGCCCTGGCACTGACGCCCGAGCTGGCGCAGGCGCATTGCACACTGGGCCGGGTCCATATGCGGCTGGAAGAGCCCGAGGCCGCCGCAGCCGCCTTCGCCAGGGCGCTGCGGTTGGATCCCGGACTACACGAGGCGCTGCTCAACCTGGCCACTTTGCGGCGCCGAGCCGGACGGCTCGAGGAAGCCGAAGCGCTTTACTTGCGCTGTCGCGAAATCGATCCCTCGGCCTGGCACCACGAGGCCGGACTGGCGGCGCTGCGCCAGGCCGAGGGACGCTGGTCCGAGGCGGTGGCGCACTTCGAGACGGCGCTGGCCCGCCAGCCGGGCAACTACGCGCTGCTCAATGATCTCGGTAACGTGTTGCAATCGGCGGGCCGCCAAGACGAGGCGCTGGAGCGCTATCGCCAGGCCGCCCGGGCCGCCCCTGACGAGCCCAGCCCGCCCTTCAATGCCGCCGCGCTGCTCTTCCGCATCGAGCGCTACGCCGAGGCCATCGAGCTCTTTCGCGGCGGCGTCGAACGCTGGCCCGATCAAAGCGCCGCCTTTACGCCGCTGGCCCACGCGCTGCTGCGCGAATGCAACTGGCGGAACCTGGGCGCCACGGTGACCCGGGTGATGGACTTGGCGACCAGGGAAGTGGCCGGCGACCAGGAGGTCACGGTTTCACCTTTCGCGCTCTATAGCCTGCCCGTGGAGGCCGAGGCGTTGGGGGTCGAACTGGCCAGGCGGATATCGGCCCAGGCTGCCGCCGCCGCCCCGACGGCGGCGCCATTTCTTCACGATAGCACGCGCCAAAGACCCTGGCTGGGCTACATCTCACCGGATTTTCGTGCCCACAGCGTCGGTCTTGCCTTCCGCGAGCTGCTCCTGGCCCACGACCGCGAACGCTTCGAGATCCTGGGCTATGGCCTGACGCCGGACGACGACGAGCCCATATCACGGACCCTGCGCCAGGGCTTTGACGGCTTTCGCGACCTCAGCCAAGAAGGCGACCTGGCGGCGGCCCAGTCCTACGTCCAAGTGAGCTTCGACAGCGCCGCCGACACGCTCAACACCAACGTCATCGGCACCACGAACTTGCTCGATGCGGTAAGGCTTTCGGGCCTCGATCCGCTGATCCACATCTGCTCGTCGTCCGAGGTCTACGGCCAGGTAAACCAGGACGAGCTACCGATCCGCGAGACCAACCCGCTGCGCCCGGCCAGCCCCTACGCCGTCTCCAAGGTCGGCGAAGACATGATTGCGCAACAATACTTTTTGTCCTACGGCATGCGCACGCTGCGCACCCGCATGTTCACCCACACCGGGCCGCGGCGGGGCGATGTTTTCGCCGAAAGCGCGTTTGCCAAGCAAATCGCCGAAATCGAGGCCGGGATTCGCTCGGATCCGGTCAAGGTCGGCAACCTCGACAGCGTGCGCACCTTCGCCGACGTGCGCGACGCCGTGCGCGGCTATTGGCTGCTGCTGGAGAAATGCCCGCCCGGTGCCGTCTACAACATCGGCGGCGAGCGCACCATGACGGTGGGCGAGATGCTGGAAATGCTCAAGGGCATGGCCAAGGTACCCATCGAGCACGAGGTCGATCCGGCGCTCATGCGGCCTTCCGACGTCACCTTGCAGATCCCCGACTGCTCGGCCTTCAAGGCCGCCACCGGCTGGCAGCCCGAGATCGCGCTGGAACAAACGCTGGCGGATTTGCTCGACTACCAGCGCGCCCGGATCAAACGGCGCTCATAGGCCGGCGCGCCGCGCCCCTTGCCGGGGCGCCTCACCCGGCGTCTAATGACCTATGACCGAAAGCGCGGCCGTGCTGTTCGCCAACGAGGCTTTCTACCAAGCCTTTGCCGAGGGCGATGCCGAGGCCATGGAGGCGCTGTGGGCCGAGGGCGTGGCGGTTTGTTGCGTGCATCCGGGCTGGAACGCGCTGCTGGGCCGCGAGGCGGTGATCGAAAGCTGGCGCGCCATCCTGACCCATCCCGAGGCGCCGCCGGTGATGGCCTTCAACGCCCGGGTCCAGCTTTTCGCGCCCGTGGCGCCCCTGGCACTGGTCACCTGCAACGAGGTGATCGGCGAGAACCTGCTGGCCGCCAGCAATCTTTTCGTCCACGAGAGGGGCGTCTGGCGGCTTTGCCACCACCATTCCGGCCCCAGCGCCGAAGCGCCCGAGGTCGAAGAGGCCGAGCCCGGCGAAGGCACCATGCATTGATGAAAGGCCCTCACCGGGCGCGCGCATCCGCGCGCTTGGCCGTGGCAGCCTTTGAAGCACCCTTGGCGGGCATGCTCTTTCAGGGTCCGCTGGGAAGCTAGCCCGCATTTCTCACCGGGTCATGGCCTGCGCGTCGCTGTGGCGTCGACAGGGTAGGCGCGCTGCGCCGCGCGATGTGTGGGACATCAGGCAAGCAGCGCAACGCACCCTGTCGGCGCCACAGCGACGCCCGAAGGGTCGCCCCCAGCCGCGCGCCCGCTACGGAAAAGGTCGAAGAGCGTAATCCCACTACGCTCATCGACCTATCCCTTCCGGATCGCATCACCTGGGGGCGACGCAGGCCGTGACCCGGTGAGAAATGCGGGCTAGGGGACCCATCCTTTTTTCAAGGCCGCGGATCGATCGGCAGTTGCCCCGCGAAGCCGAACATCTCTTCGGCCAAGGCCGAGGCCGAGAGCAAGGCGTGGTCGCCGCGCGGCGGCGCAATCACCTGCAAGCCCACCGGCAGCTCGCCGGCGCTGAAGCCGCAGGGCAGCGACAGCACCGGGCAGGCGGTCAGGGTGACGACGAAAGTCAAGTAAAGCCAGTCTAGGTAGTTGTCGTAGCGCTGGCCGGCGACCTCGTCGACGTAGCGCTTTTCATGGTCGAAGGGCGGCACGATGACGGTCGGTGAAAGCAGCAAATCGTAGTCTTCGAAGAAATCGACGACGCGGTGGTAGAGCGCCGCGCGGGCGCGTTCGGCGCGGCCGATGGCGGAGGCGTCCAGGACCAGGCCCTGTTCGATGTTCCACACCAGGTCGGGCTTGAAGAGCTCACGCTTTTCCGCCAACAGCGTATCGAAAGCGGTGACCATCTGGGCCGCCCGCAGCACATGGAAGCACTCGATGGCATCGCCAAAGTCGGGCGTGGCTTCCTCGACGACGGCGCCGAGTTCCTCGAAACGCGCCGCCGCGGTGGCACAAATCTCGGCAATCTCGGGTTCCACCGGACCCAGGCCAAGATCGGGGCTGAAGGCCACGCGCTTGGGCGGCCGGGGTTCGTCGACGGCGCTCTGGAAGGAGCGATCGGGCCGGGGCAGCGAGATCGGATCGCGCACGTGCTGGCCCGCCATGGCATCCAGCATCAGGGCCGCGTCGCCCACCGTGCGGCCCATGGGCCCCTCGATTGAAAGCCCGGCAAAGGGCGAAGAGGTGGGATGGCGGGCCACCCGGCCGGGGCTTGGGCGAAAACCGACGACGCCGCAAAACGAGGCCGGAATGCGCAGCGAGCCGCCCAGGTCGGAACCGCTGGCCAGCCAGACCTGGCCGGCCGCCAGGGCCGCCGCCGAGCCGCCCGAGGAGCCGCCGCAGGTGAGCGCCGTGTTCCAGGGGTTCGTCGTGGTGCCGAAGACCTCGTTGAAGGTCTGGGCCCCGACCCCGAATTCGGGCGTGTTGGATTTGGCCAGCACGCCGGCGCCGTTGGCTTCCAGGCGCTGTACCAGGATGTTGGATTCTTCGGGCACGTTGTCGGCAAAGATGGGCGAGGCGAATGTGGTGCGCACCCCGGCCACCTCGACCAGGTCCTTGATGGCCAGCGGCAGCCCGGCCAGCCACCCGGGCGCCTCGGACGCCTTTTCGTCAGCCGCGGCTCGGGGCGCTTGCCGGGCCCGATCGGGGCACAGCGTGGGCAGCGCATTGAGCGCCCCGTCGGTGGCTTCGATGCGGGCCAGCGCCGCATCCACCAGCTCGCCCGGGCTGACCTCGCCGCTCTTCAATAGCGCCACGGCTTGGCGCGCCGTCAGTTGCCAAAGTTCAGTCATGGTTGCCACGCCTCCGATATGTGCTATGCCCTGGATTACCGACTAATAGCGGATACCGCCGTTGCGGCAAAACAAATGGAGTCCCCGATGATTCGTCCGAGCCTCGAACAAGCTTCAACCATTATCAAAGCATCTCTCGCCAAAGGATTGGAATTGAACGCAAAATCTCTCACGGTAGCCGTCCTGGACCAGGGCGGCCAATTGAAGGCCTTCGAGCGCCAGGACGGCTCCAGCCTGCTGCGCCCGGAGATCGCCATGGGCAAGGCCTGGGGCGCTCTCGGCATGGGCCAGAACTCGCGCCAGTTGGCCGAGGTGGCGGCCGAACGCCCGAGCTTCATCAGCGCCGCCGTGGCCGCTTCGGGCGGCCGTTTGGTGCCGGTTGCGGGCGGGGTTTTGATCCGCGAGACGGCGGGCGGCGAGATCTGGGGCGCCGTCGGCATCAGCGGCGACACCTCGGACCTCGACGAGGCCTGCGCCATCGCCGGCATCGAAGCGGCGGGCCTGGTAGCAGGGTAAAATCCCGCCCGGCTGCATCCAAACCGCCGCCCGCTGCATCTTTATGGGTATCAGGCACTCAAACCGAGGAGAGCGAGATGCAAGGAATGGGTATCGGAGCCGGACTGGCGGCCATCGGCTTTTGGGGGTTCGTGGCTATCGTCGTGGTGGCCGGCATCTGGTTTTACGTGCGCAAGCGCGAGAGCGAACAGGAAACGCTGCGCCTCATGATGCAAAGCGGCCAAGCCATCGATCAGGAACTCATGAGCAAGATCCTGTCGGCCAGCGGCGCCAAGGATCATCTGGACCGCGATCTCAGGATATCGGGGCTGATCATGCTGTTCATCGCTCCGGGCTTGGCCTTGCTGGGATGGTTCGTCAGCCAGCAGACGGCGGCGGCGCTGCTGCCCTTGCTGGGCGTCGCCGCCCTGATACTGTGCATCGCCGTCGGGCTGCTGGTGGCGGCAAAGTCGGCCGGCGACCAGGAAAACCGACCTTCAGGTTAGCTGTCAGGCGGCGAATTCGTGCCCCCCACGAAGACCGATGACTCCCGGGCCGAATACGCCCAAGCACCCGAATCCCTGGTCGTCGGCCTGGCCCGGACCGGCGACCGGGACGCCTTTGCCGAGTTGGTCCGGCGGCGCCAAGCCTGGATCCGCAACCTGATGCGGCGCCTCAGCGGCGATGCCGCGCTGGCCGACGACCTGGCGCAACAAACCTTCCTGCAGGCCTGGCGCGGTATCGCGGGCTTGCGCCAGGCCCAGGCTTTCGGTGCCTGGCTCAAGCGCCTGGCTGCAGCACCAGCGCCGCCAGGACGCTCTCAGCGGCGCCGAGGAATTCGACGAGCATATCGATCCCGGCCGCGCCCAGTCAGCGGCCAACGGCCTTGCCATGGACCTCGACGCCGCCCTGGCGAGGCTGGCCGGGCCCGTGCGCACCTGCCTCGTGCTGTCCTACGCCGAGGGCCTGAGCCACGGCGAAATCGCCGAACTCACGGACCTGCCCGCAGGCACCGTCAAATCCCACATCCGCCGCGGCGCCCAGCGCCTGCGGCAACTCCTGTCCGCCTACGCCGAGCGCCCTGAATCGGAGGATCCCCGATGACCGACAACCGCGACGACCGCGACCTTGGCCTGCAAGCAATGTTCGCCGAGGCCGAGCAGGAGCTGCCGGCGGAAGCCTTCAGCGCCCAGGTGATGGCCCGCATCGAGGCCCAAGGCCGCCGCCCGCGGCTCGCCCGGATCGCTCTGGGCCTGGCCCTCGCCATCTGCCTCTGGTTGCTCGCCGCACCGCTGCAAGGGGCGGCAGGCCTGCTGCTTCAAGGTCTCGCCTTGCCCTTGGTCCCGCTCGACGACCGACTGCTCGGCGAGTTGCTGCTGCCGCTCAACAACGTCGCCGCCGCGGCGCTCTTGTTGCTCGCGGCACTGGGGCTGGTCTGGCGCAAGATTTTTTCGGCCTCAGCAAGCCGTCTGGGCTAAGATTTGCCGGTCGAGGCCAAACAGGAGGGGGAATGGCCGAGAAGGAAATCAGCCGCCGGCTCGTAGCGCCATCCTGGCGGCCGACATCGCCGGCTACACGCGCCTGATGGAACAGGATACCGACGGCACCGTGGCCGCCTGGCACGAGGCCCGATCCGAGGTCATCGATCCGGCCATCGCCAGGCTTTCGGGGCGCATCGTCAAGCATACGGGCGACGGCTTTCTGGCTGAATTCGCCACCGCCCAGGATGCCGTCAACTGCGCCATCGCCATGCAAAACGAACTGGCCGCCAGCCCGCTCGAATTCCGCATGGGCGTCAACCTCGGCGACGTCATCGACGACGGCGAGGACATTCACGGCGAGGGCGTCAACCTGGCGGCCCGCCTCGAGGGCCTGGCCGATCCCGGCAGCATCTGCCTCTCCGGCCTGGTCTACGAGGCGGTTCGCAACCGCATCGAGGCGCCCTTCGAGGATCTCGGCGACAAGACCGTCAAGCACGTCTCGGCGCCCTTGCGCGTCTGGCGCATCGGCCGGCCGGGCGGCAGCGAAGTCAGGGAATCCGCGACTGCGCTCCCCGATGATTTGCAGCAGGAAATCCGCTTTTGCCAAGCCGCCGACGGCGTCACCATCGCCTATGCCACGGTGGGTGATGGCCCGCCCTGGTCAAGGCGCCCAACTGGATGCATCACCTCGAATACGACTGGCAAAGCCCGGTCTGGGGCCACCTGCTGCGAGCCTTTGCCCGGGACCACACCCTGGTGCGCTTCGACCAGCGCGGCAACGGCCTCTCCGACTGGAACGCGCCCACCATCGATTTCGACAGCATGGTCGACGACCTGGCGTCGGTGATCGAGGTCACCGGCCTCGAGCGCTTTCCGCTCTTTGGCATTTCGCAAGGCTGTAGCTATTCCATCGCCTACGCCATCCGCCATCCGGAGAAGGTGAGCCGCCTGTTGCTCTACGGCGGTTTCGCCAAGGGTGGGCTGCAAACGGGATCCGAGGCCGACCAACAGATGGCGGCGTTGGAAACCCAGATGATTCGCGAAGGCTGGGGCCAGGACAATCCCGCCTTCCGCCAATTCTTCACCACGAGATTCATGCCCGGCGCCAGCAAGGAGCAGATGGACTGGTTCAACGAAATGCAGCGCAACACGACCTCGCCGGAAACCGCCGCCCGCTTGCGCGGCCTCACCAACAACATCGACGTCAGCGACCTCTTGGCAGGCATCTCGGTGCCCACCCTGGTACTGCATTGCCGTGACGACGGCATCGTGCCCTTCGACGCCGGGCGCCGCATGGCGGCAAGCATCCCCGGCGCCCGTTTCGTGGCGCTGGAGGGCCACAACCATCTGATCCTCGAGGACGAGCCGGCCTGGCCGCGGTTTCTGCAAGAGGCCAGGGATTTTTTGGCAACTGTAGGATCTTGATCCCGAGCCATGACCGACGATCTCCTGCGCATCAATGATGAAAAACGGGTCCGCCGGCTGACCCTGAACCGGCCGCAGGCGCTGAACGCCTTCAACGACGCGCTCTACGCTGCCGTCACCCGGGCGCTAAAGGAATCGGCCGCCGACGGCGACGTCGCCGTGGTGGTGCTGACGGGCAAGGGCCGGGCTTTTTCGGCCGGCCAGGACCTTGGCGAGCTGGCCGACGGGCGCAGCCACGAGGAGCGCATGGACGCCGGCTTCAGGGATTTCATCGAGACCGTCGAAGCCTTTCCCAAGCCCCTCATCGCCGCCGTCAACGGCATCGGCGTCGGCATCGGCCTGACGCTCTTGCCGCACTGCGATTTCGTCTTGATGGCCGAAAGCGCGCGCCTCAAGGCGCCCTTCGTCAGCCTGGGCGTCTCGGCCGAGGCCGGCAGCTCGTTCCTGTTGCCGGCCACCATCGGCGCCGCCGCCACGGCGAAACTTTTCTATACCGGCGATTGGCTGGAGGCCCCTGAGGCGGTGGCCTGCGGCCTCGCCCAAGCCCTGGTGCCGGACGCCGAGCTGCAGGCCGCGGCAAACGCTCTGGCCGCCAAGATCGCCGCCATGCCGGTGGCTGCCCTGGTGGCCAACAAGAAACTCCTGCTGGCCGCCCGCCTCGACGCCGTCCGCGCCGCCCGGGCGCGCGAGGACGAAACCTTCGCCAGCCTCGTCGGCGGCCCCGCCAACCGCGAGGCCATCGCCGCCTTCGAGGAGAAACGGCCGGCGGATTTCAGCGGGATCTAGCCCGGCAGCGTCACTGGAGGTTGCCGGCGGACTTCATGATGGCCCGGCCGGACCGGGTTTCCGGAAGTGTAGGGTGTGGGACGCCACCCCCCTCCCCCATCAATCGTGGCCTGAGCCCTGCCGGAAGTGCTACCAAGGACGCGGACGATTTCCGGCGGGGCGCGTACATGGCTGATCCAGTTTACGAAATCGGCATCGATACAGGCGGCACCTTTACCGACATCGTTTGCCGGGGCGCCGACGGCATTCGCCTGATGAAGGTGCCGAGCACGCCGGCCGATCCCAGCGAGGCCATACGGGCGGGCTTCGAGCGCATGGAAGCTGAATGGAATCTAAAAGCCAGCGAGCTGGTGCGTTTCGCGCACGGCACCACGGTGGCGACGAACGCCGTGCTGCAACGCCGTGGCGGGCGGACCGGGATACTGGCCACCGAGGGCTTCGGTGACGTGCTGGAGCTCGGCCGCCAGATGCGGCGCCAGATGTATGACTTGCGCCTCGAGCCCGAGACGCCGGTGTTCCTGGCACCGGGGGCGCGGCGGGCCGAGGTGCGGGAGCGGGTCTCGGCGGCGGGCGAGGTGCTGGTGCCGTTGGATGCGGATTCGCTGGCCCGGGCGGTGGACGGGTTGGTCGGCCAGCAGGTCGAAACCATTGCCGTCTGTTTTCTCTTTTCGTTTTTGCACCCCGAGCACGAACAGGCGGCGCGCGAGTACATCGAAGCGCACCATCCCGGCGTCATGGTGTCGCTCTCGTCCGACGTCGATCCCACCTTTCGCGAATACGAGCGCACCTGCGTCACCGCCTTCGATGCCTACTCGAAACCCGTGGTCGACCGCTACTTGGGCGCCATGGAGCGCGACCTGGCGGCGGCCGGCGTACCGGCGCCCTTGCAGATCATGCAATCGCGCGGCGGCCTGGCGGCGGCCCAAGTGGCGCGTCAGCGGCCCGTCAGGCTGTTTCTTTCGGGGCCGGCGGCCGGCGTCATCGGCGGCCGGGCGGCGGGGCGGGCGGCGAGGTTCGATGACCTCATCACCCTCGACGTGGGCGGCACCAGTTGCGACATTGCACTGGTCTCCGGCGGCCAGGCGCTGGTGCGGCCGGAAAGCGAGATCGCCGGCTTTTCCGTGCGCGTGCCCATGCTCGACATCAACACGCTGGGCGCCGGCGGCGGCTCCATCGCCTGGCTCGATGCCGCCGCAGGCCTGCGGGTCGGGCCGCGGTCGGCCGGCGCCGATCCCGGACCGGCCTGCTACGGCCAGGGTGGAACCGATCCCACGCTGACGGATGCCTCGGTCGTGCTGGGCTACCTGAACCCCTCGAACTTCGCCGGCGGCAGCATGGCGCTGGATGCCGAGCGGGCGCGACAAGCCATCGCCGAAGTGATTGCCGGCCCGATGGGGATTGGCGTCGACGAAGCCGCGCTGGGCATCCACCGGGTGGCCAATGCCCAGATGACCGAGGGGATTCGCCTGGTTTCGGTCAACCGCGGGCTCGATCCGCGCGGCTTCGTACTGCTGGCGCTCGGTGGTGCCGGGGCGCTGCATGCCGTGCCGCTGGCCGCCGAACTGGGGATCGCAAGGGTGCTCGTGCCTCAGACCCCGGGCGTCTTGTCGGCCACCGGCCTGCTGGCGGCAGCGGTCGAGCACGAGGTCACGGCCGCCTTTCACCGGGAGCTCGAAGACCTCGACCTGGAAACCACGAGAACGGCGCTGGCCGCCATCGACCGGCGCTGCGCCGAGCTGATGGCGGCCGAGGGTGTCGCCGCCGGCAGCCAGGAAATCCACTATTTCGCCGACATCTGCTACATCGGCCAGAGCTACAGCCTGGAAGTGCCGCTCGACCTCACGGGCAGCGATCCGGCGGCGGCACTTCACGCCGCCTTCCTGGCCGTCCACGAAGGCGTGCACGGACACGCCATCGAGGGCCCGGCCCGCATCGTCAACTTGCGCTCGGTCCACCGGGCCAGGGGTGCCGAGCTCGACCTTTCGATACTGTCAGCGGCCGAGGAAACCGGTGTGAACGACGCCCGATCCAAGGGCGAACGCCCGATCAGCGTCGACGGCACGGCCGGCACCATCGGCGCCGCCATTTACGATCGCACAGCGCTGCCCGCGGGCGCCGGGATCGCCGGCCCGGCCATCGTCGAGCAGGCCGACACCACGACGCTGATCCCGCCGGGCTGGCGGGCGGGCGTCGTAGAGGGCGGCAGTTTGCTCATCGAACGCCGCGCCCCTAGGGCACGGCATGAGTGACATCGATGCCATCACGCTGGAGGTGCTGCGCCACCGCTTCGAGGGCATCGCCGAGGAGATGGAGACGACGCTGCTGCGCTCGTCCTTTTCGCCCATCGTCAAGGAGGGCATGGACGCCTCGGCCAGCCTGTTCACGCCGGAAGGCCAGACGCTGGCCCAGGCCTGCGCCATCCCCATCCATCTGGCGACGCTGATCCCCTGCCTGGCCAGCGTCATCGAGCGCTTCCCGCCGGCCGACATGCGGCCCGGCGACATCTACATGATGAACGATCCCTATTGCGGCGGAACGCACTTGCCGGACGTGGCGGTGATCATGCCGGTGTTCGCGACCGACCGCCTGGTCGCCTATGCCGCCGCCATGACGCACCATCAGGACATCGGCGGCATGTCGGCGGGCTCGGTACCGACCAACGCCACCGAGGTGTTCCAGGAAGGCCTGCGCATTCCCCCGGTGCGCTGGGCCCGGGAGGGCGAGTTCGACCCCACCCTGACGGCGCTTTTGCGCCAGAACGTGCGCATACCGGATACCTTCCTCGGCGACCTCAACGCCCAGGTGGCGGCCTGCAAGGTCGGGATCCGGAGGCTCCGGGACCTGGTCGAACGCCATGGCGCCGAATTCCTGGCCGAGGTCTGCCAGCGCCTGCTCGAGCGTTCCGAAGCCATGACCCGGGCGGCGCTCCGGCAAATTCCCGACGGCAGCTACCATTACGTCGACTACCTCGACAACGACGGCATCGACCTCGACCGGCGCATCCGCATCGAAGTGACGGCGACGCTGGCCGGCGACGACGTCCATTTCGATCTCTCCGGCACCAGCGCCCAGGTAACCGGCCCCATGAACTGCGTGCCGTCGGGCAGCCTAGCGGCGGCCTGCTTCGCCGTTCGCGCCATCACCGATTCCTCGATCCCGAGCAACGGCGGCTGCTTCCGGCCGATCCGGCTGACGCTGCCGGAAGGCAGCCTGGTCAACCCGCGCGAGCCGGCACCGGTCAACGCCCGCACCGCGACGATCAAGCGCATCACCGGCTGCATGCTGGGGGCGCTGGCCCAGGCCGTGCCCGACCGGGTGCCGGCGAGCCCGGCCGGCGAGCTGCTGGTGATGGCCTTTGGCGGCCGCATGGCGGAGAGCGGCAAGGCCTTCGTCACCGGCGAGCTGCTGGCCGGCGGCTCCGGTGCCGGCGCCGGCCACGACGGCATCGACGGCATCGAGACCGACGCCACCAACTGCATGAACCTGCCGGCCGAGGCCATGGAGATGGAGGCGCCGATCCGCGTCCACCGCGTCTCCTTGCGCCCAGATTCAGGAGGCGCCGGCAAGTTCCGCGGCGGCCTCGGCGTGATCAAGGAATTCGAATTCCTCGAAGGCCCGGTGTCACTCTCGCACCGCGGCGAGCGCCATTTCGCGGCCGCCGCGGGCCTGGCCGGCGGCGAGGCCGGAGCACTGGCGCACTCGCAGATCGTGCGCGCCGACGGCAGCCGCGAGGAAATCCCGTCGAAGACGGTAACCCAGCTGGCGGCTGGTGACCGCCTGCGCATCGAAACCGCCGGCGGCGGCGGCTTCGGTCCGGCGGCCGAGCGCGACCGGACGGCGCTCGAGGCCGATCTGGCCGACGGCAAGGTCAGCCCAGACGCGGCCCGCCGACACTACGATTGGGCGGATGAGAAATGAGAGACGATCTGGCTGAGCAAATCAGAGGCATCGTCAGCGCCGAAAGCTTCGCCGCGACGCTGAGCACGTTCGAGACCTTTCCCGAAGCCTCGTTGCTGTCGCCCGCCTCGCGGGCCTTTGTCGATGGCCTGGTCAGGTTGCAGCGACCCGGCACGGTGCTCGAAATCGGCACCTATTATGGCGGCACCTCGGAGATCATTGCCCGCGCGCTGGCCGATACGGGCAGCGGCATACTGTTGACCATCGATCTGCTGAAAACCCGCGAGGCGGAGGTTCACGAGGCCATGCAGCGTTGGCCCGAGGCGGCCCGGGATATCACCACATTCGTCACCGTGGGCTCGCTCGACTTTTTCAAACGCCTGACTTTGAACCCGGGGCTGCGTTTCGACCTGGCCCTGATCGACGGCGACCATAGCCACGCCGCGGCCCTGACGGATCTCATCCAATGCGCCCGCTTCGCCGCCAACAATGCCGTCATGCTGGTCGACGATTTCCAGCTTCCCGGCGTCAATTGGGCGGTCAGGGATTTTTTGCGCCTGCATCCTGAATGGCGGGAAATTTCGGGAATGTTCACGAACGGCTTTGCTACCGCCTCCTTGGCCGAGCTCTCGCCTTCGCTCGAGGAGATCTCATTCCTGGTGCTGCTCGGCCCCGACAAAAACGGTATCGGCGCCCGGCCAGTAAGCTTCTTGCGGTACGAATTCGCCGGCGCGGCGATCGCCGGCGCCGGGCTGAAGTTCGCCCCGGACCACGGCGGCGGCACATTGTTCGCCATGTTCATCATCGATTCCGTCAGCCTATCCAGTGTCGAGACCTCGACGCGGAACATCTCCCGCCGCATCGAGGCCGGGCAGGACGAAACAAGACTGGCGCTGGAGCCGCCGCTGGCAGCCCATTACGGCTTGCAAGCGGAGAAAAATAACTGCGAAATGATATTGCTCTGGCAGGGTGAGAATAGCGATGGTCGCCTCGACCTCGTGGCACCGCCGGAGTTCATCGTTTCCCAGAATGGCGCAAAGCCGAGGCCCATATGAGCAAATACGAGAACTACTCCGAAGTCGCCCAACATTACGACACGACCCGTCAGCCCATCGGCAGCGAGATCCTGCTCGGCGCCCTGGCCCTGGCACGGCAATCGGGCGCCCCCTTCCGGCTGCTCGATGCCGGCTGCGGCACCGGCGCCTATGCCCATCTCGTGCTGCCCCACGTCGATCACCTCGAGGCCATCGACATCAACCCCGGCATGCTGGCCGTGGCCCAACAGAAGTTGGCGGACGGTGCCAAGGATTGCCGCATCGCCTTCCATCAAGGCAGCATCGAGAGCTTGCCCTTCGAGACGGCGCACTTCGATGGCGTGATGTTCAACCAGGTGCTTCATCACCTGGAAACAGGCGGCGATGGCGGCTTTTCCGGCCACCGCAGCGCTTTGGCGGAGGCCCACCGCGTACTCCGTCCCGGTGGCGTCGTCAGCGTCAATTGTTGCAGCCACAAACAGCTTCGCCAGGGCTTTTGGTTCATGCACCTGATACCGACGGCGCTCGAGAAACTCTTTGGCCGCTGCATCCCGGCAGCAGAACTCGAGGTCATGCTGGGCGAGTTGGGTTTTGCCGTCGAAGGCCGTTTCGTGCCGCTCGACGGGGTACTGCAGGGTGCGGCCTACGCCGACGCCGAGGGGCCACTGAAGCCCGAGTGGCGCAAGACCGATTCGAGCTGGGCCCTGGCCCCGGCAGGGGAAATCGCCGCCGCCGAGGCCAAGATCAGGGAACTGCGCGAAATGGGCGGGCTGGATAGCTATCTGGCGGAAAGCGATGCCCCGCGCCGCCAGGTTGGCCAAACCACTTTCTTCGTGGCCCGCAAGATCTGAAGATCCGAAGCGGATCAGGCTTTGGCTTTGGCTTCTTCGGCTTCCGCTTTGTCGGCTGCCTCTTTGGCCAGGCGCAAAGCCCGCAGTTTGGCCACGTGGGCGGCTTTTTCCTGGCGCTCCCTTTCGCGTTCGTCCAGGACCTGCCGGTCCTTCTTCTGGGTCGCCGCGAACAGCGCCTCGGCCTTCGACTTGGCCGATTTCCTTGATGATTTCCACATCCCGGGATTCCTCCGCTGCAATTCGAGCCGGGGGCGAGGGCAAATATCGGCTCGCACCACAAGCGCGGCCATCGCTGACCGCCGCGCTATTCATGTGCAATGTAAAAAGCCTTGTCGAGCGCAAGGACGGCGCGAGCCATCACCCGCCGCTAGCAGTCCTTGTCACGATAGATAGCCGCAGCGCCGAAGACGAGCGGCCGCCGCCCCCAACGGGAGTGGGGGCGGCGCCTTGTACAGCTAGTCGACCAGAGAAAGGTTCTCGGCCGAAGATTTGCCGTTCTGCCCGGGCTGAAGCTCGTACGAGACCTTCTGGCCTTCGTTGAGCGAGCTCAATCCAGCGCGCTCGACGGCCGAAATATGCACGAAGGCGTCTTTCGAGCCATCTTCCGGCTCGATGAACCCGTAACCCTTGTTCGGGTTGAACCATTTGACGGTACCGGTAGTCATAGTTGTTTCCTCTAACAGCGGCCATATTTCCGCATATCACACCACGTGACAGCGCGGCCAGTCGAACGCTCACATCGTCAGGGGGGCACCATGTCAATCGGCGTACCGGTCTTCAGGTAGCACCAAACGAATGCATCACGTTGGGGCGAGGTATATCCTTTTTGCCCGAGATGTCAATGCCCCTACCGGACACAGCGGGAAAATGCCGACCTGTCGCCGAGTGGATTCAGGGTCTCCGATCCCCCCCGTCAAGCTTCGGGATCGGCGCTGACGTAGCCGTCTGCGCGGTCACTCTCGAGGCGTTGGGGCGGGCGTTCGGCGGCCGGGCCGTAGCCGGCACCGCCACCGGTGTGCATGATCAGGAGATCACCCTTCTCGAGCTTGAGGCTTTGCTTGGAGTTGAGCTGCAGGCATTGGCCGTCGCGCTCGACGGCGGTCTGGGCGAGCGCTCCCGGTTGGCCGCCGAAAAGGCCTTGAGGCTGGATTTTGAAGCGATCGGCGTAGGTGGCGAAGATGACCTCGTCGGCAAGGATCTCGTAGATACGGCGAAACGCCAGGCCGCCACGCTGGCGCCCGGCACCGCCGGAATCGGGCACCAGGCTGTAATCGCGCACGCGGAAGAAATCGAATCCCATGTCCATGGCCTCGATGGGGATGTTGGAACAATTGGACAAGGGCGAATCGACACCGTCGCAGCCGTCGTTGTGTGGTCCCGCGCCATAGCCGCCGCCGAAAACCTCGAGGTAGATGCTGTAGCCGGCCGGGCCCAGGCGGCTGAGGCAGGCTATGGTCGTGGTGTCGTAGCCCGAGGCGATGACGCGGTCGGGCATGGCTTGGGCCAGGGCCTTCATGACCGCGTCGAAAACCCGGTAGCTGGGCAACAGCCTGGCCCGCACCGGCGCCGGCGGCTTGGGGTTGAGCACGCTGCCATAGGGCGCCGTCACCCGGATGGCCTTGGCGCAGCCGTCGTTGTAAGGGATGTCGGCGCTGGTCATCACCGACTTGATGCAGGAAACCGCCGAGGCCACGGTCGAGGCGAAGGGGTTGTTTATGTTGGACTTGACCTGGTCGCAGGTGCCCGCGAAGTCGACTTCGATGTCCGAGCCCGAGATGGTTACCCGGGCCTTGACGGTCAAGGGCCCGCTGCCCAGGCCATCGTCGTCCATGGAGTCTTCGCCCAGGTAAGTGCCGTCGGGGGCGGCGGCGATGGCGGCCCGGATGCGGCGTTCGGAATAGTCCTGCATGGCCTGCATGGCTTGGCGGATGCGCGCCGTGCCGTGCTTGCGGCAGAGCTCCTTCAGGCGCTCGATACCGATCGAGTTGGCGGCGAACTGGGCGTTGAAGTCGCCGATGGTCTGATCGGGCAGGCGAATGTTGGCGGCCAGCAGGCGTTCCAGCGGCCCGCCGTTCCAGTCGTGGCCGACGTTGTAGCGGCTGGGCGGGATGATGATGCCTTCCTGATGCACGTCGCCGGCATCGGGGTTGAGGCCGGGGGCGCCGCCGCCCAGATCGATGTGGTGGGCCACCGAGGAGGCGAAGCCGATCAGTTCGCCGTCGACGAAGATGGGCGAAAAAATAAAGACATCCGGCAGGTGCTGGCCGCCCTGGTAGGGATCGTTGGTGATGTAGAAATCACCCTCACGCAGCTCAGCAATCGGCGTCACCTCGGCGCAGGGCCCGAAGGTGTAGCTGATCGAGCCCAGTTGCATGGGAATCAGCTCGGCCTGGGCCACCACGGCGCCGCCGGCATCCATGATCGCCGTCGAGGCGTCCTGGGCCTCGCGCACGATGGTCGAATGGGCCGAACGCACGAGCTTGGCGCCCATCTCGTTGGCAATGGCCAGGAAGGCCTGCGACAGAATGGCCTCGTCGCGCGGCGAAAGCTCGCTGGCGGTCATGGGGATTCCCTTTGCTCGAGCACAAGATTGCCGGCGGCGTCGCTGGCGGCGATCCAGCCCGGCGGCAGAAAGATGGTCGAGGTGCCGTCCTCGATCAGCGCCGGCCCCTGGGCCTGATCCACGTCGTGCCGCTGGCGGCAGGGGCAATCGAGCCAGACGCCGCGCTCGAAAAGCCGGACCGATTCCGCGGGCCGGCCGCTGCCCCCTGGGGGCGCCGCCTGCGGCAGGGCGGCCGGCGGCACGGCGACGCCGACACGCAGCGTGATGATTTCGCAAAGCCCGCCGTGGCCCTTGTCGAATTCAAAGACCTGGCGGTGGCATTCCTCGAAGGCGGCTTGCAGCTCGGCCTGGGGCATGTCCGCGATGGCCTCGAGATCGACCGGGACCGAAATCTCGAAGGCCTGGCCGACGTAGCGCATGTCGAGGCTGGCGGCATAGGCCGGGCCGCCGGCGACGCCATGCTCAGCCAAATAGCCGGCGGCAGCGGCCTGCAGTTCGGCCAAAATACGGCGGCACTCAGCCATGGCAGAATCAGTGCCCGTAGCAGCACCATCTAAAAGGACCCGGTGGGTCCGGCTCTCGTAATGGCCATAGTCCGAGGTCAACAAGCCCCAGGCCGATAGCACGCCGGCGTGCGGCGGCACCACCACGGCCCTCATGCCCAGCTCCTCGGCCACCCGGGCGCCGATCATCGGCCCGGCCCCGCCGAAGGCCACCAGGGCGTAGTCGCGAGGGTCCTTGCCGCGTTCGGTGGAGACGCGCTGCACGGCCCGCACGATGTTGGCCTCGGCGATCTGCACGGCGCTGTCGGCGGCTTCCTCGAGAGCCATGCCGAAGGCCTCGGCCAGCGGCTCCAGCGCCGCCCGGGCCGCCGCCTCGTCGAGCGCCATGCGGCCCTCGAGGAAGGAGGCGGCGCGGATCGTGCCGCGTACCAGATGGGCGTCGGTGATGGTCGGCTGGCTGCCGCCGCGGCCATAGCTGGCGGGACCCGGATCGGCGCCGGCCGACTGCGGCCCGACGCGCAACATGGCACCGTCGTCGAGCCAGACCAGCGAGCCGCCGCCGGCGCCCACCGTGGCGATATCGATGACCGGCGTCTTGATGGGCAGGCCGTCGATCTCGGTCATGCCGGCAAGTTCCGGAACCCCGCCCTCGACCAGCGAGACGTCGGTGCTGGTGCCGCCCATGTCCAGGGTTATGACTTTCTCGAAGTCCGACTTGGCGGCCTGGCGGGCGGCCCCGATGACGCCGGCGGCGGGCCCGGAATAGAGACACGTGATGGCGTTCTGACCGATGGCCGCGGCCGGCAGGCGGCCGCCGTTCGATTGCATGATGCTGAAGCGGCCCTGGTAGCCGGCGGCCTCGAGGGAGGCCGAAAAACGCCCCAGGTAGCTCGCCACCACGGGCTGCACGTAGGCCGCCAGAGCGGCCGTCGAGCAGCGTTCGTATTCGCGGAACTCGCGGCAGACGTGGGCCGAACAGGTGACGCTGAGGCTGGGGTCGATCTGGCGCACCAGCGCCGCCAGGCGCTCCTCGTGCCGGGGGTTGACGTAGCTGTTGAGCAAGCAAATCGCCACGGCCGCGTAGCCGCCCGCGAGTTTCTCCCGCAACAGCGCCTCGGCTTCCGCCTCGTCCAGCGCCTCGACCACCGAGCCGTCGGCGGTCAGCCGTTCCGCGACCTCGACCACGTCGCGCCGCCGCAGCACCGGTTGGGGCTTTCGGTAGAAAAGGTCATAGATGTGACGCCGCGTGTGGCGCTGCAAAAAGAGCACGTCGCGGGTGCCCCGGCTGACCACCAGGCAGACCTTGGCCCCCTTGCGTTCCAGCACCGCGTTGGTGGCCACCGTCGAGCCGTGCACGAGATCCTCGAGCCGGCCAAAATCGACCTCGGCCGCGGCCAGCGCCTGCATGGCGCCGAGGTCGGGCTGGTGCGGCGTGCTGGGCACCTTCTCGACGCGCACGCCGGCCCCGTCGACCAGCACCAAATCGGTAAAGGTTCCCCCCACCTCGACACCTACACGCATCATCGACGCCGCTCCTGCCTTGCCGCAATCAACCAAGCGGATTGGGTATCATTCCTCCAGCACGATTGCCAGGATGCGTGCCAGTTTGTCGGCGGCACGGCTCTTGTGCGCCTCGACGTCGCGCTGCCGCCAGTCGTAAAAACCCTGGCCCGTGCTGACGCCGAAATCGCCGGCTTCGACTTTGTCCAGAAGCAGCCGGCCCGGCCGCCCCGAATGGTCGAGGTCGGGTACCAGGTTGTGCTGCGTCTTGGCCGTGACGTTGAGGCCGGAGATGTCCTTCTGTTCGATCAAGCCGGTCACCGAGAGCCGCGGCCCAAACAGGTACTTGGCAAAATTGTCGACGTCCTCGGCCGTGGCCACGCCGGCCTCGATCAGGCTGAAGGCCTCGTGCAAAATGGCGTGCTGCAGCCGATTGGCGAGGAATCCCTTGACCGGCTTGCGTACCTCCAAGACGCGCTGGCCGTTGCGCCCCAGAGATGCGGCGACGGCGGCAAAGACCTCGTCGGTGGTGGCGGTGGTGCGAATGACCTCGACCAGCGGCAGCGCCTCGGCCGGCTGGAAGTAGTGTATGCCGATGAAGCGCCGGGGATGGTCGAGACCCCCAGCCAGGGCATCGAGCGAAAGCCCCGATGTGTTGGTGCCCAGGATCGGCCCGCCGCCGTAGGCGGACTCTAGCCGGGCATAGAGCGCCGTCTTGACGTCGAGGTCCTCGACCACGGTTTCGAGAATCAAATCCGGCGCCTGATCCGGTGGCTCGCCGACCAGCCGGGCCTCGGACGGCAGTCCGCTCACCTTGGCCGGATCGCGGCTGAGCACCGTCACCCGGTGTCCACCGCGCAAAAAAGACTGCGCGATACCGCGCCCCATGGTGCCCGAGCCGACCACCAGAACGTTCTTGATCTCGTTCACAAAAGGCACTCCTCGATATCGCGGCCGGCGCAGTGCTCGGCAATCCAGGCCACCGCCTGGCCGAGAGCCGCCGGCAGCTCGTGCGCCACACCGAAATCGAATATCACCATCAATATGGCCGTGGTGCCGGTGTTGATCGCCGTGCGCTCGCTGTCGCTGGTGGGGCAGCCGAAGGGCCCCGCAGCATCGCACAGCACCGGCAGCCCGGCCAGATTGATCGGCCCCCGCCCGATGGCGGCGTAGGTTTCGCCCTCGGCGGCCGGGCGCAGCGTCAGCGGCCCGTCCAGCCGCGCCTGATCGTACATACCGATAGAGAATCCGCTGGCAATCGAGACCATGTTGGTGACATCGACGACGTTGTTAACGCGATAGAGCCCTTTGCCCTGGCGCAGCCTGCGCAGCAAGGCTTCTGCCGAGGGCCGGTAGCGGCTGGGATCCTTGCCCCCTGCCTTGTAGGCGCGGCGCGTCGCCGCGATGGCGGGCAGCCCGGCGATGCCGTCGGGCGCCGCCTCCAGCACCGCCGCCATGGCCGCATCCAGCCCCGCCCCGCCCTCGCCCACAGCTACCGTGGCCGTCAGGCAGCCCAAGGAGATCTCTATTCCCCAGGCCGCATAGTCGGCGGCGATGGTTGTGGGCGGGATGGTTGCCGGCGGTGAAATTCTTGAACCGGACATCGAAACCGTGCCTCGTAGCGAAGAATGTGTTTGGGCGGCTGGCTGTCCGCCCGCGGATCAGAGGCTCAGGTGATTTTGGCGCGCACGGTGGCCGAGACGAACTCGCTGATCACCACGACGGCAAAGATGGCGATGAACATCAACGCCACCTCGCGCCAGAGGAACTGGTTGATCGAGGAATAAAGCTCGATGCCGATGCCGCCGGCGCCGACGAAACCGAGCACCGTCGATTCCCGGATGTTGATGTCCCAACGGTAGACCACGGTGCCGTAGATCACCGGCAGCACCTGGGGCAGCACGCCGATCAGCAGAACCTTCAGGCGCGAGGCCCCGGTGGCCTCAATGGCCTCGACGGCGCCATGGTCGATTTCCTCGATGGCCTCGGCGATCAACTTGCCCGTGAAGCCGATGGAGCGCGCCGCGATGGCCCAGATGCCGGCCATCGCGCCGGGCCCGAAGATGGCCACGAAAATCAACGCCCAGACCACCGTATTGATGGAACGCGACGCCACCAGGATGAAACGCCCAAGGGCCCAGGTGAAGCCGTTAAATGTCGTGTTGCGCGCCGCGATGAAGGCCACCGGCAGCGAAATGATGACGGTCACCGCCGTGCCCAGGGTGGCGATGTGGATGGTCTCCAGCAAGGGGTCGAGGATGTAGTCGAAGTGCTGCCAGTCGGGCGGATACATGCGAACCATTAGATCGGCCGCCTGAATATGGGCGTCGATGAAGTAGGCCCAGTTGATGTCGAGATGCCTGAGCGACCAGACCAGGATGAAGACGGCGCCCAGGAACCAGGCGTAGCGCGCCAAGGATTCGCCGGGCGAATACTTGCGCCAGATATCGGGCTGGCGGACGGCCTGCTCGGAGGCCGTCATCGCAGGCGTTTTCTCACCCAGTTGGAGAAAATTTCCCCGAGAAAGACCAAGGCGATGATGGTCAGCAGGATGGCCAGGCTGAAGTCGTAGTCGTAGCGCTTGAAGGTGGCCGTAAGGGTCATGCCGATGCCGCCGGCGCCGACGATGCCGACCACCGTCGAATGGCGGATGTTGGCGTCCAGCCGGTAGATGGCGACGCCCAGATAGCGCGGCAGAACCTGAGGCTGCACGGCGTAGATCAGCAGCTTGGGAAAACTGGCGCCGGTCGCCCGGATGGCCTCGATCTGGCCCATGCTCATGTTCTCGATGTCCTCGGCGATCATCTTGGCGATGAAGCTGACCGAGGCCACGATCAGGGTGAGCAAGCCGGCCAGGGGGCCGAAACCGACGACCTTGACGAAGAAGATGGCGACGATGACTTCATGGAAGGTGCGGCTCAGCACGATAATCGACCGCGCCA
>PVBE011146483.1_pt1 | contig 33013 bp, 29 predicted proteins | sample 1631181 | NCBI WGS metagenome assembly PVBE01 (sample SAMN08397723, study PRJNA350692) | Marine metagenome, whole genome shotgun sequencing project. | isolation source: water | place: Pacific Ocean | collected 2012-04
ATCACGGTATCCGAGATGGTGCAGAAGGTCGTGCCCTCGGCCGAGTTGGTCCGCTTCGCCAGTTCCGGCACCGAGATAGTCCAGACCGCCCTCAGGGTGGCCCGCGGCTACACCGGCAGGTCCAAGATCATAAAGTTTCACGGTGAGTACCACGGCTGGATGGATAGCGTCTACTACGATGGGGACCCTTCGATCCTCGAAGGCGATGTCTCGGAGTTCCCAGACCCTATCGCAAAGACGAAGGGCATGGCGCCGGGCTCGGCCGACGACATAATCATCCTCCCCTGGAACAACCTGGACGCGGTCAAGAAAGCCCTGGAGCTTTACACCGGCCAGATAGCCGCCATCATTACCGAGCCCATCACCAACGGCATGATGCCCGGTCCTGGGTACGCCGAAGGTCTCCGAGAGCTTTGCGACCAGCACGGCGTCTTGCTCATCTTCGACGAGGTCATTACCGGGTTCAGGGTCGCCCTGGGCGGCGGCCAGGAACTCCTGGGTGTAACGCCGGACCTTTCCACCTTCGCAAAGGCCATGGCCGGCGGCTTCCCGGTCTCCATGCTCACCGGGAAGCGGGAGGTCATGGACGTCATGGCCGATGGCACCGTCATGCAAGGCGGTACGCTTAACAGCAACGTCATGTCCATGGCAGCGGCCGAGGCGGCCCTGAACAAGCTTATGGCCGACAACGGGGCCGTGTACAAGCAACTCTACTCCATCTCCAATGCCCTGATGGAGGGCTTGAGAGCCCTGGGCAGCAAGCACGAGATCGGAATCCAGGTGTTCGGCCCCGGACCCGTCTTTCACATGTCGTTCACCGACCTGCCCGAGGTCACGGACTACGCCGACCTGGCCGCCTCGGACAAAGAGAAGTACACCACGTTCTATCAGGGGATACTGGAACGGGGAGTACGGATCATGGGCCAGGGCGCTTGGTTCATCTCGACGGCACACTCTCAGGAGGACGTAGACAAGACTCTGGCGGCCGCGGATGAAGTACTGGCGACCATGTGATCGTCAGCCGTTCCAATAGGCGATCCCCAGCAGGCCAGGACCAATGTGAACGCCCATCACCGGGGTGAATTCGCTGATGAACAGCTCGTCGTAGTTGAACTCGGCCGCTATCTGAGCGCGAAGCTCCTCGGCCGGCCCGGCGGAGTCGGCGTGCATGATAGTGGCATGGAGCCGGCCCGTCGCGGCCCGCTGACGCAGCAATTCGACCAACCTGTTCATGGCTCTCCTGTGGGTCCTGGGGCGGGCCAGAGTGCGGACCTGCCCCTGGCTTAGCTCGAACAGAGGCTTGATTTTGAGCAGGGATGTGCCGGCGCGGGCTATCTTCGACACTCTTCCACCCTTCCACAGGTAGTAGAGCGTGTCCACGAAGGCCATCAGCCTTACCTCGGTCATCACACCCTCCACCGCTGACGCGACCTCGTCCAGGCCGGCCCCCAGGTTCGCGGACCGGCACGCCTCAAGGGCTATGAGGCCTTCTCCCCCTGCCGCGCTCCCGGTGTCCAGCACCCGTATCTCCACGTCGGGCAGCGATTCCCCCGCCTCTGCCGCGGCCGTTTTGGCGGAGTCGAAGGTCGCGCTGAAGTTGGATGAGACCGTCAGGCACAGGATGGAAGGGGCCGTCTCGGCGGCCTGGCGAAAGGCCTCCAGGAACCGGGCGGGAGATGGCGCCGAAGTGGAGGGCACCGTGGGTGATTCCGTCAGCAGACGGTAGAACTCCGTCGGACTCAGGTCCCGGCCGTCCAGGTAGCTGGTACCGTCAAACGTGAGGCCCATAGGCACCACGTGCAGGCCTGAGTCTCGTGCCATGTCCGCAGGCACGGAAGCCGCGCTGTCCACGACGACCGCTACCTGCAGGCCGCCATTTGACGGCAATGCGTCCGCTCCCATGTTAATCGCCTCCCGAACGCAAGTATATTGGGCAGGCCACGGGTATTGTCAAACTTAGTGCACCGTCTCCGGAATACACCTACGAGCTGTCATTGCGAGTCCTTCCGTGGAAGGACGACCCATCGGGGCGACGAAGCAATCTGGAGGAGGGGGAAAGAGAAAAACTCGTTCGGTACTGGGGACCGAGCGCCGCTGGTTACAGAAAATTAATTTCGGGAGTGCCGCATCCGTTCCACCAGTTCCGTCAGTCTCAGTGAGTCCTGGCCGCGGTTCAGCCCGGTGCGTACTGTCCGGTTTTCCTTAATGTCGAACAGGGCGGGACTCAGCAACAACGCCAGTGAGACCGCGCAAAACATGAACAGCGCCACATATCCCGGGCCGCCCTGATAGCTGAACCAGGCCAGGACGATGATGGACGGCGCGGTGATCACGAGCAGGGCCACCCTGACGACGCGGCGGCCCAGCCGGAAGAATATCGCGGTGGCCGCGGCCAGTACCAGGAAGACCACCGCCACGCTGCTGTCAACTTCTTGAAGCCGTTGACCCGTGGCCTGTAACACGTCGTCTCGACTGTAGAAGTAGAAGAACCAGTAGGCCAGAAACGGTAGGGGCAGCGCCGCCAGAGACGCCATGAGCCAGTCCGGCCGGACAACCTTGGAGACGAATCGTATCACCAGCCAGAGCGAGAACGCCACATAGATGAAGGATGCGATGTAGATGGGGTTGCCCAGCGGCAAGACGCCCCGCGTAACGACGCCCCATGCGCCGTATCCGACCGTGCTCATGGCCAATCCCCAGGAGATGAAAGGGATGACCAGACAGTATCCCAGCCATGGGTATGTCCACCTGGGACGGCCCTTTCTCCAACCCATGACGCTGATGGTTAGCGCTACCAGGGCCATGAGGGCGATCCAGACGGGTGCGGCCCAGAGATGCAGGGCGAACATCAACGAGATAAGAACATGGGGCAGGACTGCCAGAACTGTGTGATACCAGGAGCCCCGGGTATGTACCTCGTATAGCTCGCTGGCGATGGCTGTGGAAGCGCCGAGGTCGTTTAGCGCGTGGTTGATGGCAACATCAGTGGATACCCCGGCGTCGACAAGCTCTCTGGTCTTATCTTCGACGTGAGCCTGCAGCTCGTGGAGTATCTCCGCCTGTTCGCGAGGCTCCAGGTGCAGTTGCTTGCCTAGATCTTTGAAATACCCGCGAATTATCGAGGTCATCAGACTCTCAGGATACCTTCCGTGCCAAAAGTTTTATCAGGCGGCGGAGAACTGAGACCTAACCAGGCCGCTCGCTATGAGTAGGGGAGCATCACGAAGCGGGCCCAGAGAAGGTGCTAGGCGCTTTTGGGCTGCGCCACCAGGTTAACGGCCTGGGTGAACCGCGCCCACTCCTCGAGCATGGACGCGAGGCGCTGACGGCCCTTTCCGGTAATGTGGTAGTAGCGACGGTCTTGCCCGCTGGGGGAGACCTCCCATTTACCCTCCACCAGGCCGGAACGGGCTAGCCGGTGAAGCGCGGGATACAGTGTGCCTTCTTTGAACCGGAAGTACCCGTTGCTACGCGCATCCATCTCTTTGACCAGTTGATAGCCGTACATGGACTCATTGGTAAGAAGAGACAGGATCAGGGTCTCGGTGCTCCCTTTGAGAAGCTCTCTTCGATACAATTCTATCGTTACCTCCATGTCCCGCTGCCTCCCGCATTATGTAATAACCTCTATACGGAGTCAAGCGGTCGGAGGTTTCCTTCCCTCCGTGAATCGTAAGGCATCTTGACCGGTTTGTGCGCTTGTTAATGGGCCTCGTCGTCATTGAAGGAGGTCCAGCGGTATTGTAAAATGGCCTATGGCCCGTTTCCAGGGTTAATTTCTTCGGACACACCGGCATTGCCACGGCCTGTAGGGGCAGGTTTAAAATCTGCCCCTACGCCGGAGACTCCTAAGGGACGCAACCCCGGGAGGACTAAGTAATTATCTCAACATCCTCTCGGGGGAGTGCCCCGACCCGTCGGGGCCAGGGGGTCTCCCCGACATGTCGGGGCAGGAATTAAAACCCTTGAGGGCGGGTGGGTGGGTGTAAATCATCTCTCTTTCGAGATAGTTTATAAGAAACCAGGGGAGCGGTTTACAGGCGGAATAACGAGAGATCGAAGATGCCTTCCAGCCAGCAGACAGATCGGCGGCGGCAGCGTCACCGTTTCCCAGCCAAACTACGTGTTTCATTCCGAATGCGGGGCGCACAAGCGGCTCACCTGACCCCGCCGGAGAAAGTGCCGTGCCCAATCTCCCGGCGCACATAGCGCTCGCCCACGAGACCGCCCAACGTCTGGCCCACCCCGTGCTCGAGGCCAACATGGGTTACTACCTGTTGGGGTCCACGTCGCCTGACATCCGGATAATCACCAGAGGCCGCCGGGAGGAGTATCACTTCGCACCCCTGGAGTTCGACTCCATCGGCAGCGGTGTCAAAAGGCTGTTCGACGCTTACCCGCACCTGCGGACGACACTGGTCGACGACGGACCGGACCAGGCTTTTGTCGCTGGTTATCTCACTCACCTCATAGCCGACGAGACCTGGATCGTGGACATGTACAGGCCCTACTTCGGAAACTCCGACGTGTACGACGACGAGACCCGGGGAAAGGTGATGGACCGCGCACTCCAGCTTGAAATGGACCGGCAGGCGTGGGACACGGTGGATGCGACTCTCGGTCTTATGGCCGATGCCGGCGAACGTATCGACGTCGGATTTATATCTTCGGAGACTCTGGCAAAGTGGAGGCCGTGGGTGGTCAAATTTCTATCCAGCGGGTTCTCCTGGGAGCGGCTGAAGTTCATGGCGAAACGCATCGCGGCCGGCGATGACGGCCATTCCGCACACAACTTGGCCAACGGGTTCATCGACGAGATCCCCAGGAGCCTGAAGGAGCTGTACCGCGTCGTGCCGGAGAGCAAACTGGTCACCTACAAGAAACAGGCGCAGGAAGCGCTGGAGGCCGCCGTGGCGGACTATCTGTCATGAAGACCGTAAGGGGAGTGGCCGAGGCCACCAGGGTCCTGACCGAGGGCCGGGGACTGGAGCTCAAGAACGTACCGCCCCACATCCTGAAGAGGACGGCGGAGGTCTTCGGTAGCCCGCTTACGCCCCTCCAGGTAGCAGAGCTGGTCCTGGACCAGGTGCGCAACGGTGGAGACGCGGCCATTCGAGAGTTGACCAGGAAGCTGGACGGCGCCGACCTGCACGAGATCGAGGTGCCGCAGTCGGCCATCGTCGGCGCCCATGAGCAGCTGCCCCGGGACCTGGTGGAGGCGATGAGAGCGGCGGCCGGCCGCATCCGCCGGTTCCATGAGGCCTCGCTGACCAGGATCAGGACCTGGACCGATGCCGAACAGGGGTACGGGCAGCTCGTCAACCCCATGCGTAAGGCCGGCGCATACGTACCGGGCGGGACGGCCCTTTACCCGTCCACCGTCCTCATGACGGCGATCCCGGCAAAAGTCGCCGGCGTCGCCGAGGTCATCGCGTGCACGCCGACCCGGGGCGACGCCCTGCCGCACCCGGTGGTGATGGCCGCGGCCCAGATCGCCGGCGTCGACAGGCTGTTCCGCATCGGCGGGGCCCAGGCCGTGGCCGCCATGGCCTACGGCACCGAGACCGTACCCGCCGTGGACATCATCTGCGGACCGGGGAACATCTTCATCACCGCGGCCAAGAAGCTGCTGTTCGGCGAGGTGGGCATCGACGGCCTCTACGGCCCCACAGAGACGGTCGTCGTCGCCGACGAGACCGCCAATCCCACTTTGTGCGCCGCAGACTTGCTGGCCCAGGCCGAACACGATACCCTTGCCAGACCAGTGCTGATTACGACATCCGAGCGCATAGCCCAACTGGTCGAAAAGGAGGCCGAGGCCCGCCTGGAACGCCTGGAACGCGAGAGCATCGCCAGGGCGTCCATGGACGAGCAGGGCTGCATCGCCATCGTGGACGACCTGGACGAGGCCCTGGAGTTGGCCAACACATTCGCGCCCGAGCACATGTCGCTGATGGTGCGGGACCCATGGGCTCACGTGGACAAGGTACGCAACGCGGGCGCGGTGTTCCTGGGCGAGCACTCACACGAGGTCCTGGGAGACTACGTGGCCGGACCCAGCCACGTCATGCCCACCGGCGGGACGGCCAGATTCAACTCCGGCCTGGGTGTCCACTCGTTCCTGAAAATCAGCCCGTTGGTGGCGCTGGACGATGCCACGTCGGGCGAATTGGCCAAGGCGGCGTCGCTGATCGCCAGGGCCGAGGGACTCACCGCCCACGCCGAGTCCGCCGAGGTCAGGGCGGAACTGCCGTAAAATAATCCCAAATGTTCCTGAAAGAGGAGACCAGAGGGGAAACCCCTCTGGAAGGGGGACTGGGGGAGTATCCCCCAGTCTTATTACTCCCCGGTGGGGTGCTGGTGGGAATAACAGTTCGATCGGTTTAAAATGGTCACCTAGCACCCCAGATACCCATCATAAGGGAGGGAGGGAGGGCGGGTCGGTGTAAATCACCTCCCTCTTTGAGATAGTTTCTTAGCGTGGAAAAGGCAGAGGGCGAAGAGATGGCTAAAGTCGACATAGAAAAAATGATCCGGCCGCACCTGGCCAACATTAAGACCTACGACCCGGTGGACCCGCCCGAACTGCTGGCCCAGAGGGCCGGCATCCCTGCCGACAAAATCATCAAGCTCAACGGCAACGAGAACCCCTACGGGGGCTCCCCCAGGGCGGAGGAGGCCGTGGCCAACACGCCACTGCACATCTACCCCGATCCCTTGCAGCGGAGTATCCGCCAGGGGCTGGCCGAGTACACGGGATTCGACCCGGACTACATCGTGGCGGGCGCCGGCAGTGACGAATTGATCGACCTCCTGTTCCGCTTGTTTATCTCCGAGGGGGACAAGATCCTCGATTTCGACCCCACCTTCGCCATGTACGGCTTCTGCGCCAGGGTGGCGGGAGCGGAGATCGAGATGGTGCCCCGCGACGAGCTGTTCGAGATCGACGTGGACGCGGTCAAGAACGCCATTGGCCCCGACACCAAGATCATCTTCGTCAGCTCGCCCAACAACCCAACCGGCAACCTGGCGTCGGAGTCGCAGGTCAGGGAGCTGCTGGACACGGGCCGGATAGTCGTAGTGGACGAGGCCTACTTCGAGTTCTGTAAGAAAACGGCTGCCGGTCTGATTCCCGAGCACGAAAACCTGGTGGTCCTGAGGACCATGAGCAAGTGGGCCGGCCTGGCGGGACTGCGCATCGGATATGGCATCATGAGCCCCAGCGTGGTCAGCCACATCATCGACATCAAGTCGCCTTACAACGTCAACATCGCCGCCGAGGCCGCCCTGCTGGCGTCATTGGAGGACGCACCGGCGCTCCTGCACAACGTTGACCTCATCGTCCAGGAGCGCGAGCGGATGTTCTCGTTGCTGAAAGACATCCCGGGGGTTAACCCCTGGCCGTCGGCCGGCAACTTCGTCCTCTGCCAGTTCGCTCCCGGGCGGGCAGGCGAGATATTCGAGGAGCTGGCCGGACGTGGAATCTTCCTGCGCAACTTCGGCTCCGAGCGACTGCGGGACTGCTTCAGGATCGCCGCCGGCACCCCCGAGCAGACTGACGCCGTAATCGCGGCCCTCAAAGAGATCGTGTGACTTAAAAGCAACCAACTCGGTAGCCAAGAGGAGTTTCACGTTTTTGACCCTGAGTGAAACGAAGGGGCTGGGGCATGGGGTGGGAGCGATCTCAGTCCGTAATTGGTCAATGCCCCTCACCAGGTCCTTCGTCTCCCCGACGGGTCGGGGCTCCTCAGGATGACACCAAGAACTCGTATTCGAAAGCAGCCCGATGGAGGCATCCAGTGACACAGCGCAAGGCAAAACTGAGCCGTGAGACCTCCGAGACGCAGGTCTCGGTCGAAATCAATATCGACGGCCGGGGACGATACCAGGTGGACACAGGCAACGCCATGTTCGACCACCTGCTGGCCCAGCTCTCCCGCCACGGCCTCATGGACCTGCAGGTGAAGGCCACCGGCGACGTCGAGGTAGGCTGGCACCACCTGGTCGAGGATGTCGGCATCGTCCTGGGGCGAGCGCTCAAAGAGGCGGTGGGAGAGGCCCGCGGCATCACCCGCATGGCCCACTACTACGTCCCCCTGGACGAGGCACTTGCCCTGACAGTGGTCGACTTCGGCGGGCGAGGCTATGCATCCATCGATGCCGACGTCACCGAGGCCGACCTGGGCGGGCTCTCGGGCGACCTGGTCGAACACTTCCTGGAGACATTGGCCCGGGAGGGGAGCTTCAATCTCCACGTCCGAACGCTGGCGGGCGCCAACAACCACCACAAGGCCGAGGCCGTCTTCAAGAGCCTGGCCAGGGCCCTGAGGGCGGCGCTTACACCGGACCCGCGGCTTGACGGCGAGATTCCCAGCACCAAAGGCCAGATCGGGTAGGGGATATTTCCGTCTCACTTTCGTGAAGGCCTTCTTATGTCAGAGATGCTCTAGCAGGCTGCTAAATAATGGGGTGTGCAGAGGGGCGAAGCCCCTTTGCAGGGAGTCTGAGGGTGTCCCTCAGCTATAAATTCTTCCCCCTTCCTGGCCAGGAAGGGGGACAGGGGGATGGTCGTCCGCCTTAGGCGGATCGGCAACCTGCCAGACCAACACGATGCCGGAGGCGTAACCCACCTTTTATCCGGGAGGAAAATATGTCATCAGAGAGCAACGAAAAATCGACGATAGAGGTCCGGCTGGACCAGCTTGGCCTCAAATTGCCTGAGCCGCTGAAAATGCCGCCCGGGGCCCGGCTGCCCTTCGCATGGATCAGGATCAGCGGCAACCGGGCCTACGTCTCGGGACACCCACCCCTGGAGGCCGACGGCTCCCTCACATCCAAGCTCGGCAAGGTCGGGGCCGAAGTATCCCAGGACGAGGCCGTCCAGGCGGCGCGGCAGACGGCGATGGCGATGCTGGCAACCCTGAAGCGGGAGCTGGGGGACCTGGACCGAGTCACGGCGTGGCTCCGGGTCTTCGGCATGGTCAACTCGGCGCCGGGGTTCGATCGGCAGCCCGACGTTATTAACGGCTTCTCGGACCTGATCATGGATGTGTACGGGCCCGACAGGGGAAACCACGCCCGTTCGGCCGTAGGGATGGCCGAGCTCCCCTTCGGAATCCCCGTCGAGATAGAGGCCGAGGTCGAGATCGTCGCCTGAGCTAGGCTCAGCTACCGTTGACCCTCTCCAGCTCGAAACGATAGTCCTCGATGATCGGGTTTGCCAGGAGTTGCTCGCACATCTCGCCGACCTTGGCGGCGGCGGCGTCCTCGCTCTCCTCATCCAGCCTGATCTCCAGGTACTTGCCAGACCTGACACTCTCCACAGTGACGAACCCCAGCTGGCGCAGACCTCCCTGTATGGTCCGTCCCTGCGGGTCGTTGACCGTGGACCTTAGCTGGACGAAAACCTTGGCTAGAAACATGGCGCCTACCGTGCGTTCGGCTCGGGAGAGTTGATTGAACCTACGTGGGCCAGGATGAAATCTTCGATCCGCTGCAAGTTGAATTCTTCGAACTGGTCGATAAAGGTCCAGGCCGTCAGGCTTATCTTTGTATCCATGTCGGGGTAAGGCGACATGATGACCTTGCTGGACCCACGGACGATGGAGGATAGCTGGTCAACCAGCTCATCGCAACCTTCGGGACAGTTGTAGTGAACGCCGACGCCACCGTGCTCCAGGTTGTGAAGAAGCACCTCGTCCTCCAACGCTTCATCGTGGATACCCCACCGTGCGGGCGCCAGCGGCTGCTCGTAGTGCCACCCTGAGGTGGCGGGCGTCGAGTTGTACTCCGGATGGCTCTGGTCTGGCTCGACGTGTAAATTCCCCTGATCAGACATCCTCGCACCGGGCCCGGTTGGAGCGCTGCCCGAACCGCCAAAGCTAAGGTTCAGGCCGGGCAAGAACAGCGCCGCGATAAATATAACGGCGACGACACCGACTGCCGAGAACGCCCCGAAGCGGACGAGCCTCTTGCGTCTATTCCGGCGCTCGCGCCGCGCGGAGCGTCTCTGAGATTGGGTGGGCCTACTTTTACTTCTCTGTGTCGTCATTGTTCCTCTAATTGTTGTCGATTTCTCTGTTTAATTCTGGGGTCTGAAAACCCCTCATGTCAACTTACGGCCGGTCAACCGCTCGAAGGCTTCGACGTAGCGGCGGCGGGTGTTTTCCACCACGTCTTCCGGCAGCTCGGGCGCCGGGGGTTCGTGGTCCCAGTTCTGGGCGTTGAGCCAGTCTCTGACGAACTGCTTGTCGAAATTCGGCTGCGACTTGCCGGGCTCGTACCCGTCTGTGTCCCAGAACCGGCTGGAGTCGGGCGTCAGCAACTCGTCGATGAGCGTGACCTCTCCGTCGATGATCCCGTACTCCATCTTGGTATCGGCTATTATGATGCCTTTTTCCAGCGCCAGGTCGCGGGCGAAAGAGTAGATGGCCACCGATACCTCCGCCAACTTGGCGGTTAGCTCAACACCAACCATGTTCTCCATCTGCCGAACGGTTATATTCTCGTCGTGGCCTTCCTCGGCCTTGGTCGACGGAGTGAACAGCGGTTCGGGGAACGTGTCGCCCTCCTTCATCCCAGACGGCATGGATATACCCGCCACCATCCCGCCGGCGCGGTACTCGGCCCAGGCCGAGCCGGTGATGTACCCCCTGACCACGCACTCGATATCGATACGCTCCGCTCTCCGCACAACCATGGCCCTCCGTGCCAGCTCGGGCGGGATGGACAGGTCCGGTCTGTCGTTTCCCAGAGCGACCAGGTGATTGGGCACGATATCTGCGGTCTTCCCGAACCAGTAGGCGGACATCTGGCTTAGCACTGCGCCTTTCTCCGGTATGCCAGTTGGCAGCACCACGTCGAAGGCCGATATGCGGTCGGTGGCGACCATCAGGAGCTGTCCTCCACCGAGGTCGTAGGTGTCCCGTACCTTGCCGCTATGTATAGGGTTCGGCAGCTCTGTTTCTCTGATCGTTGTCATGTCATAATCCTCATTTTTTCATAGTCCATCGACAGCCGGCATCACTGGCTTCAGCTCACCGTTTCACACCGTATGGAGTTCTTCGAGCCTCCAACAAAACTTATTAGGTCCGGGGAGTCCGGAGGGGGTGAGGGTTTTGATAGGCGCACTTAGTATAGGTGCGACGAGAGCCGAAAAAACCCACCCAAACAACTTCAGAGAGAGTCCTTTTACCACTGGAGGCAGGGACGGGATGGCACAACGGACTCGCCACTACAGGAGACCGACCCTCTTGAAAATTTCGTCCACATAGCGGACGTAGTAATCGTAGCTGAAGAGGCCCGGCAATTGGTAGGCGGCCAGCCGGGACATCACCCTCGAATCGGTACCGATAAGCTCTCGGAAGTCGCGCCCCTCGTCCCAGACCTTAGCGGAGTTGTCCTGGACCAGCTTATAGGCCTCCTCGCGACTCATGCCCTTCGCCACCAGAGCCAGCATTATCCGCTGTGAGAACAGGAGCCCTCGCGTCAGTTCCAGGTTCTCCTTCATCCGCTCGGGGTAGACTCGAAGGCCCTCGATCACGCCCGTAAGCAGGTCCAGGATGTAGTCCAGCGCTAGGCAGGAGTCCGGGAAGATAATCCGTTCTGCCGACGAATGGCTGATGTCTCTTTCGCCCCAGAGCGCTACGTTCTCCAGGGCAGTCACCGCGTGTCCTCGGATCAGCCTGGCTAGTCCACAGACCCGCTCCGTCAGCTCCGGGTTGCGCTTATGGGGCATGGAAGACGACCCGGTCTGGCCTTCGCCGAAGGGCTCCTCCACCTCACGGATCTCGGTGCGCTGGAGGCCTCGGATCTCGGTGGCGAACTTCTCCAGCGAGGCCGCTATCACGGCCAGCGTGGTGATGAACTGGGCGTGGCGGTCCCGCTGGACGATCTGGTTGGACACCGGGGCGGGTTTTATCCCCAGCCTCTCGCAGACGTTGGTCTCCACCGCCGGAGATACGCTGGCGTGGGTGCCCACGGGTCCGGAGATCTTTCCCACCGCGATGGCCTCCCTGGCCTGGTCCAGCCGCTGGCGGTTGCGGCCCATCTCGTCCCACCACAGGGCCATCTTCAGCCCGAAGGTGATGGGCTCGGCATGGACGCCGTGGGTCCGGCCCATCATCAGCGTATCCTTGTGCTCTAGGGCCTGCGCCTTCAGCGCCTCCTGCAGGTTGTCCACCTCCTCGGCCAGCAGGTCGGACGCGTCCATGAGCTGGAGGTTGGTGGCCGTGTCCCACACGTCGTGGGTGGTCAGTCCCAGGTGGAGCCATCGCCCCTCGGGGCCAAGGCCCTCGGTGACCGAGCCCAGAAAAGCTGTCATGTCGTGGCGGGTGCGTTCCAGGATCTCGTACAGACGGGCCGAGTCGTACCTGGCGCCCCGCAGCTTCTCCATGTCCTCCGCCGGGATCACGCCCTCGTCGGTCCACGCCTCGCAGACCGCCAGCTCTACGTCAAGCCACTTGTCGAACTTGTTCTCGTCGGACCAGACCCGTTTCATCTTGGGCCTGGAGTATCGCTCGATCATCGGACTCCTGCTCCCACGTCAGCGACGGCTTTTCAGGCCCGCCCGGTACCCGTCGTATGCCCGCCGGATGCTCTCGTGTTTGATGCCCAGTATCTGGGCGGCCAGGAAGGCGGCGTTGCGCGCCCCCCACGAGCCCACGGCCACGCAGGCCACCGGTATCCCCGGCGGCATCTGGGCTATGGCGTACAGCGCGTCCACCCCCTTCAGGTCGCTGGAGGGCAGGGGAATGCCGATGACGGGCAGGGTGGTCCACGAGGCAAGGACGCCGGGCAGTCCCGCCGAGCCTCCGGCCGCCGCTATGATGACCTCGATGCCCCGGTCCCGCGCCCTCTGGCCGTACTCCATCACCCTCTCGGGTGTGCGGTGGGCCGACATGACCGTCACCTCGTGCTCGACGCCCATCTGCTCCAGGACCTCGACAGTCTCCTTGACCAGCGGCTCGTCCGACCGGCTACCCATGACCACGCCTACTATCGGCATTTTTCGTCGACCTCCATCGTTCGCTTGTCTCTACAGAAGGATTTTCTTTCCAGTTGCGTCAGTTTGACTTTGCGCTACGGTTATTCCAACCTCGACTCACCCACCACTGTCATTCTGAGCGAAGCGAAGAATCTGGTGGTGGGGTTGCCTCTCCAGATGCTGACCTCTACCTGCAAGGGTCAGCATGACAGTCTAGGCCCCGTACTGAGGAGCGCTTTTCCGGCTCACGGCACTAGTCTAAATCTGCGATGTCGCCGCGATAAAAAGAGCCCTCGAACCGCACTTTCCCGACGTTGGCGTACACCTTATCCCTGGCCTCGGCCAGGTTCTCACCCAGGGACGCCACCGTGAGCACCCTGCCGCCATCGGTCACGAAGCCGGTGCCCTCGCCTCTGGTGCCGGCGTGGAAAACGGTCACCTCGCTATCCAACTCATCCAGACCGGTGATGGGAAATCCGGTGGGATAAGAGCCCGGATAGCCGCCCGACGCCACCACCACTCCCACGCAGGCCAACGGGTCCCACTCAATGGCGACCTCGTCCAGCCTGCCCTGAGCAGTGCCCATCATAACCGCCGCCAAATCCGATTTCAACCGAGGCAGAATCACCTGGGTCTCGGGGTCTCCAAGACGGCAGTTGAACTCCAGGACCCTTATACCGTCGGCGGTTAGTATCAGGCCCGCGTAGAGTACGCCACGGTACGGGCTGCCTTCGGCGGCCAGTGCCTTCGTCACCGGCTCCATAACCTCGGCGCGGACCTGTCTCTTCAGTTTCTCGGTCCATTCCGGCGGCGGACTGTAGCTTCCCATGCCGCCGGTGTTGGGTCCCTCGTCGCCGTCGCCGACCCGTTTGTAATCGCAGGCCGCCACCATGGGAGAGACGTACTCGCCATCCACGAACGCGAAGGCGCTGACCTCCTGGCCCTCAAGAAACTCCTCAATCACTACCCGCTCCCCGGCGGCGCCGAAGTCCTTCTCGGCCATGCACCGGCGCAGGGCTAGGAGCGCCTCTTCCAGAGTCCGGGCGATTATCACGCCCTTGCCGGCCGCCAGCCCATCCGCCTTCACCACGACGGGCAACTGGCAGTCCGCAAGGTATTTAACGGCATCCACATAGACATCGAAGGTTTCCGAGGCCCCGGTGGGGACCCCATGACGGACCATCAGGTCCTTGGCGAAGGCCTTGCTGCTTTCGATGCGAGCCGCAGCCCTGGTCGGTCCGAAGATCGCAAGCCCGGCGTCCAGGAACCTGTCGGCGATGCCCTCGGCCAGCGACGCCTCCGGGCCGACTACGGTCAGGTCCACACGGTTCGATTTGGCGAACGCCGCCAGACCCTCGATATCGCCGGCCTTGATCGGGACGTTTCGGGCCATCTGGGCCGTCCCTGCGTTGCCCGGGGCGACCAGAAGCTCATCCACGCTGGGACTCTGGGCCAGCTTCCAGGCGATGGCATGCTCTCTTGCGCCGTTGCCAACGACCAGGACTTTCACGGGACGGTTGCTCCTTCGATCAGGCCCGCCGAAGACCACATATCACAGATACCGCGCATCCCAGTGTTCCGTCTCCTGGCCTTACGCACGCACGATAATGGCCTGGTAACCTCGAACCCTGGCGCACTCGATAACGGCCTCGTAGGGGCGGGTTTGAAACCCGCCCCTACTAAACGCTTACGAATTATCATTGCGAGGAGCCCCGGTCTGTCGGGGCAGTGGATTGCAGGGACCACCACATCAGGAAGATCTCCTCCGCTTGGGTTTCTTCGGCGGGGGTTGGGCGCCCACATATTCAAAGGCGCTCTCGACCCATGGCAAGACGGCGGAAACGTCCTCTTCCATCAGGACCAGGAACTGCACCCACTGCCCGAACGGCCGCCCGGCGGGGGTGAAAGGGGACACTCCGGCCAGACCCAGCGCCCGCCGCCTTTGCTCGTCCGGCAGCTTCATGGCGACAACCCCCTCGGCCAGTGCCGCGAACATCTTGCCGCTCACCATGTAGCCCACCCCGCCGAACATGTCGCGGGAGGCAACGTCCTTCCATGAAAGGAGACGGCCGTCGAGGGCGCCCCTCACCTCCGGGTCTACGGGCAATTGTCACCCTCCACTCGGTCACGCTCCCATTACGATCGGCGCCTTGATGAAAACCCGTCGACGGTCGCGACCTACTCCCACTCGATGGTGCCGGGAGGCTTGCTGGTGATGTCGAAGACGACACGGTTGACTCCGGTCACCTCGTTGGCGATCCGGTTAGAAATCCGCGCCAGAACGTCGTAGGGGAGACGGGCCCAGTCGGCCGTCATCGCATCGTCGCTGGTCACGGCCCGGATAGCGATCAGGTATCCGTACGTGCGAAAATCGCCCATGACCCCCACTGTCTGGGTGTCGGACAGCACGGCGAAGCTCTGCCAAAGCTCTCGGTACAGGTCGTTGGCCTTTATCTCGTCCATCACCACCCAGTCGGCGGCCCGGAGGATTTCCAGTTTTTCGTGGGTGACTTCGCCGATGATCCTTATCGCCAGCCCGGGTCCGGGGAATGGCTGACGGTAGATCATTTCCTCGGGCAGGCCCAACTCCAGCCCCACCTCTCGGACCTCGTCCTTGAAGAGGTATCTCAGCGGTTCCACCAGGGTCAGCTTCATGTGCTGGGGCAGGCCCCCGACGTTGTGGTGGGTCTTGATCTTGGCCGAGACCTTGCTCTCGTCGGTCTTGCTCTCGATCACGTCGGGGTAGAGCTTCCCTTGAGTCAGGAAATCGACCTTGCCCAGCCGGGCTGCCTCCTCGTCGAAGACCCGTATAAACTCCTCGCCGATGACACGACGCTTCTTCTCTGGGTCGATGACGCCCTTGAGCGCGCCCAGGAAATAATCAGAGGCCTGGGCGTACACCAGGTTCACCTTCAGATACTTTTCAAAGGTGTTCTGGACCCGCTCAGGCTCCTCCCGACGCATCAGGCCGTTGTTAACAAATATGCAGGTTAGCTGGTCGCCCACCGCCTGGTGGACCAGCGTGGCGGCTACGGCCGAGTCCACGCCCCCCGAGAGAGCGCAGATGACCTTACCGTTCCCCACCTGGTCGCGGATGATCTGTACGGCCTCCCCGACGAAGTTGCCCGGCGTCCATAATCCCTGGCAGCCGCAGACCCTGTACAGAAAATTTTCCAGAAAGGTCTTGCCCTGGGGCGTGTGGGCTACCTCCGGGTGGAACTGTATGCCCAGCATGCCGGCCTTGTTGCCGACGACCGCGATGGGGGAGTTGTCAGTGTAAGCCAGGGCCGAAAACCCCGGCGGAGCCTCGGCTATCTGGTCACCGTGACTCATCCACACGGGCATGGAGGGCGGCAGGCCTTGGAACAGGGGCTCGCCGTTGGAGTTCTGGTGCAATACCGCGTGGCCGTACTCCCGTTTGGTGCTGGGCGATACCTTGCCGCCGAGTTGGTGCACCATCACCTGCATGCCGTAGCAGATACCCAGAACCGGCAGCCCGCTGTCGTAGACCCAGGCCGGGGCAAGGGGGGCGTCCGGATCGTATACGCTGGCCGGCCCACCGGAAAGGATGATGCCTTTGGGGTTCAGTCCAGACACGGCATCCCACGTTATATCATGGGGGATGATCTCGCAGTAGACGCGGCTCTCCCTGACGCGCCGGGCTATTAACCGGCTGTACTGGGAGCCGAAGTCGATAACCAGGATGGTCTCACGTTGGAGTCTGGTCGCCGTCTCCGGTTCCGGTTTTTGGCCGGACTTCTCTCTGGCGATCTCGAGGTATGCGGAGACCTCCAGATCATCGCTGGCGGCGACCCTGCGGCTGGTGTTATTCTGGGGTTCCTGTGACATGTTAGCGACGGCTCTCAGGCTAGCATCTATGTTATACTTCGGTCAACCTCGAAATCGGGATACGATGGGTTCTCCAAGGCCTGACGAAGGCGCGCACAACCAGATAGGGCACGCCGTTGGGATCCTCGCCGGCGGCGGTGTGATAGCGATTCCCACCGATACGCTCTACGGCCTCGCGGCATCCGTGGACCGGGCCGTGGCGGTGGAGCGTGTTTTCCGGCTCAAGGGTCGGCCCAAAGGCATGGCGCTCCCACTGCTTCTCGCCGACGCCGACGGGCTCGAAGAGTACGTGTCCGAAGTCCCGGACCTGGCCTGGGCCCTGGTCGACCGATTCTGGCCCGGACCGTTGACCCTGGTGCTTTCCAGATCGGACCGAGTGCCAGCACCGGTCTGTGGCGGCGGGGATACCGTCGCGTTGCGCGTCCCGGACCACTGCGTACCCAGGTCGCTGGTACGCTCCCTGCGTGCCCCCATCACGGGAACCAGCGCCAACCGCACCGGGCAGCCCGGCCTGACCACGGCCGGTGCCGTACGGTCCGAGTTTGGCGACGAGCTGGACCTGGTGGTAGAGGGCAGGGCAACGACGCTGGAACGCCCGTCAACCGTGGTCGATCTGTCCATGGAGGAACCCCGGATTCTACGGCAGGGCGCCGTATCCCGGCGAGAGATAGAGGAGGTCTGCGGCCGCCCGATAGCCATATAGCGTCCTGATCTCTGGTATACCATAAAATTGTCATTGCGAGTCCTTCCACGGAAGGACGACCTGTCGGGACAGAATAACCTATCGGGCGGGTGGGTGGGATAGATCAAGAACTGTGCAACTAAGCACTGGTTAAGACATAAGGGTAAATCGAGGTACACGCCTTTCCATGACCACCGCTGAAATAACCGAGGAACTCAGGGCACGGTTGGAAGCCGAGTTGAACGGTATCGTCTCCTCGCGGGATATGCCGCTATACGGCATGATGTCCTACCATATGGGGTGGACCGACAGCGGCGGCGGCCCCGTGAGCACGACGATCGGAGACCGGGCCCATGGCCTGCTATGCCTCCTGGCCTGCCACGCGGCCGGCGGCGACATCGCGACGGCGCTGCCGGCGGCGGCGGCGGTCGAGCTTGTCGAAAACTTCTGCCGGATACACGACGACGTCCAGGCCGGCAATCCCCGGCAGGACAACCGGGACTCTGTGTGGTGGGTGTGGGGTCCCGCCCAGGCCATCAACGCCGGCGACGGCATGCACGCCCTTGCCCGCTTGGCCCTCTTCCGCTTGACCCAGGCGGGCGTCCCTCCCACAGTCACCGTCCGGGCCCTTCGGCTCCTGGACGAGGCCAGCCTTCGAACCTGCGAAGGCCGGTTCCTGGACCTGGAGGCCCAGGAGAAAATAGACCTGGGGATAGAGGCCTACAAAGACATGGCCCATCAGAAGACGGGCTCGCTGTTTTCGTGTTCGATGAGCCTGGGCGCTCTTATTGCCACTCACGATGAAGACGACAATAGCGACCTGCTCGAGGCTATGGCGACCTGCGGCGCCAACCTTGGCGTCGCCCTCCAGATGCACCAGGACCTGCTGCAACTCTGGGGTGACGGCGATGGTGACGTCCCGGACGCCAGCCCTGATGCTATGAACAAGAAGAAGCTGCTGCCGGTTGTCTACGCCTTCGACAAGGCCTCGGTGGGTGAGAAGCGAAGGATGGGCGAGATATTCTTCAAACGCGTCCTCGAACCGGACGACGTCGCGAAACTGCGCGGCATCATCGAGGAGTTAGGCGTCCGCGAGGAGTGCGGAGAGTTGGTAAACAGGTACCGGTCCGGGGCGCTGGAAGTCTTGGAGTCCGTTAGCTTATCATCTGACGGTAAGAAGCAGATCCAAAAGTTTGCCGACGATCTGCTCAAATAACCACCGCAGCCGACCCAACAGAAAATATTGGGATCCCGGGCTCTCGAGAAGAGGTGCATATGCGACAGACTGGTTACAGGACGGTCACGGACTTAGACGTTGCGGGGAAGACCGTCCTGCTCCGGGTCGACTACAATGTGCCGTTCAAGCCCGGCTCCACGGATATATCGGACACGGGCCGCATCAAGGCCTCGCTTCCCACTGTGCGGCACCTGCTGGAGCAGGGTTCCAAGATCGTAATCTGCTCCCACCTCGGCAGACCCAATGGTAGGGTCGTCGAGGAGATGCGTATGGCGCCGGTGGTCCACGGGCTATCCGAGTTGCTGGGAGTGCCGGTCAAGCTCGTGAACAACTGTACCGGCCCCACGGTGCGCAAGGCCGTGGACCGCCTGGGGCCGGGAGAGATACTGGTGTTGGAAAACCTTCGGTTTCACTCTGGGGAGGAGAGCAACGACCCTGAGTTCGCTTCGCAGTTAGCATCACTGGCCGACGTCTATGTCAACGACGCCTTCGGTTCGGCCCACAGGGCCCACGCCTCCATCGAGGGGGTAACCAGGTTCCTGCCCTCGGCGGCCGGTTTCCTGATGGGCCGCGAGCTGGATCTGCTGGGTCGTGCCCTTCACCTGCCGGCCTTGCCCTTTGCGGCGATCCTGGGCGGCGCCAAGACGTCCGATAAGATCGCGGCGCTGGTGAACCTGGCCCGCAGGGTGGACCTCCTGATTATCGGCGGTGGCATGGCCGCGACCTTCATCAAGGCCCGGGGGATGGAGGTGGGCAGGTCCCCGGTGGAAGAGGACCGTATCGGGTCCGTGACCGACCTCATCTACACCACCCAGGAGAGGGGTCGAAAGGTGCTCCTTCCCGTGGACTTCGTCGTCGCCGAATCCTTCTCGGCCGATGCCAGGCACCGCATCGTAGACGTAACCGAGATACCGCCGAACTGGCACATCATGGATATCGGCCCCCGGACCATCGCCCTGTTCGAAGAGGCCCTGAAGCCCTGCAAGACGGTGATCTGGAACGGACCGATGGGCGTGTTCGAGTGGGAGCCGTTCTCCCAGGGGACGCGACGGGTGGCCGAGATAGTATCCAGCCTCGACGGAGCGACCACCCTCGTGGGCGGCGGCTCGACGGCCGAGGCCATCGAGGGCCTGGGGCTCGGCGACAAAGTGACCCAGGTGTCGACCGGCGGCGGAGCCTCCCTGGAGATGTTGACCGGCAGGGTCCTCCCAGGGGTGGCCGCACTGATGGACACCAAAAGCCCCGTACTTACAAGCGAAGTGTGAGCCGTGATCGACTCTTCAATCCTGAGCGACATATGTCGGACAACACCGTCGAAGATCGTCATGCTGGTAGTGGACGGTCTGGGTGGCATGCCCCATCTGGAAACGGGCAAGTCCGAGCTCGAGACGGCCCGCCTGCCCAACCTGGACGGGCTGGCCGGCGAGAGTGCGTGCGGCTTGACCGACCCCGTGATGCCGGGGGTCACACCGGGCAGCGGGCCCGGACACATGTCGCTGTTCGGCTACGATCCGGTCAAGTACCTGATGGGTCGAGGCGTGCTGGAAGGCCTGGGTATAGACGTGGAATTGGCTGAAGGCGACGTCGCCGCCAGGGGAAATTTCTGTACGTTAGACTCCAGTGGGCTGGTGGTGGACCGGAGGGCCGGTCGAATCCCCACGGCGGAGAGTACGCCGCTGGTCGAATTGCTGAACGGAATCGAGGCGCCGGGCGTCGGCCTGTCCGTCTACCCCGTACGGGACCACAGGTTCGTCCTGGTACTGAAAGGTGATGGACTCGGAGACCGTGTAACCGAGACCGATCCCCAGGACGTCGGCGTGGCGCCCCAGGAGGCTACCTCGCAGTCCAAAGACTCTAAAAAAACGGCCGGCGCCGTCACCATTTTCGTGTCCGCCGCCCGAGACCTGCTCGGCCCGCGCGAGACGGCAAACATGGTCCTGCTCAGGGGCTTCTCGCGTCTTCCGCGCCTGCCCGATTTCGGGGCTGCCTACCGTCTGAACGCCGCGGCGGTGGCCACCTACCCCATGTACGGGGGACTGGCCAAGCTGGTGGGCATGAAGGTCCTGGCAACCGGCCAAAAGTTCGACGACGAGCTGGACACCCTGGAGACCCACTTCGCCGAGCACGACTTCTTCTTCCTCCACTATAAGTCGGCCGACACCGCGGGCGAGGACGGCGACTTCGACGCCAAGGTCGCCCGGCTCCAGGAACTGGACGCCCGAATACCCCGATTGGTGGCGCTGGGCGCCGATGTACTGGTTGTGGCGGGCGACCACTCCACACCCGCTGTCATGGGCGCACATAGCTGGCACCCGGTGCCGCTGATGGTCCGCTCCGGGCTTACGAGGGGCGAAGGCCTGGCCGGCTTCTCCGAGCGCCACTTTGCCGCCGGGTCCCTGGGCCGGATTCCCGCCACCAGCGTGATGACGCTGGCCATGGCCCACGCCGGAAAGCTGGCCAAGTTCGGGCCTTAGGATTGCTCCCGCCACCGCCGCAGGCCTATTAGCGCTGGCAGTCTACACCACCCGCCTACGACATACGTCGACTAATTAAGCGGTGATCCCCCAACGTCGCTCTTTTTTTGTGAAAGAAGACACAATGTTGACGGTGTTTCGGAGGAACATTAGCATTTGCGTCGTAACAGATGGTACGTTCTTTGACCCCGATCCCGTGATGGGTTATTGGAGGATTTGGGGGCCAAAGCCAGGGGATGTGCCAGAGTGAAGCGGGTGGTGGGACTGCTGCCAAGCGGTAGCTAAGGCCTTGCTGGCGATGCCGATGCCTACTGAGGAGTAGTCGTGGTTGCGTAACCGGGGAGGTTGAAACACGATCCCGTTGAGATGCTTCTTGGCCTCATGTACGAAGAGCGGTTGCTAATGCGAATAGTATTCAACTTAATATCCTAGGTAGTTCCTCCTACGGCAATCGGTTTGTCTATTTGGGCAACCTACAAATGGGACATGCCAGTGCCACTAGCTCTCACCATCGTCGCAATCGCCTGGGCATACTGCTTAGGCCTGTTCTTGGCTGCATGGAGAGTTTCCCGTGAAGACGATAGCACCAAAGACGTACAGTTGGAGCGAGGGATCGTCCAATCGATGACTCGCCGTTCGCAGGATTCGGCTGAGATTCAGATTCTCGTCGGCGACGTTACACAAGTGTTCACCGCTGCCGAGGGAGCTTTTGCGTACCTGGCTCCCAGGGACTCCGTCATGTTTGCGTATATGCACCAACCCAGAGAGATCATCAACATAGCTACCCTCGACGTGAGCACACCAGGCCGGGTAGCGCGCGTAGGCGGTTGGAAACGGTCGGGGAATGCCGAATTACCGGGCAGATTCTGGCAACGATTACTCACCAAAGAAGACCTGTACAACCAGGCTGCGTTCGGAATATCTGGAGGCGGAGGGTCGCTCGCTGTTGGGGGCATGTGGTTGGGTCCATGGGATTGGGGTTGGCCCGGTTGGATTTTCGTTTTTCCGGTGACGGGCATGTGGCTTGTCCTGCATTTGATTGCCTCGTCTATCTCGACTAACCGGGAAAGTATGGCCGGCATGGAACTGGACGTTGGCTATGTCCAAAAGGTGGAGGAAGGGGAGAGGCCTGTTTCCGACACCGGCTCAGTCCCATGGCAATCTATTGCGATAGCTGAGACAGCTGCGCGCGACAGTGTAAACCAGCGCGAGTACCAGTACGACGGTAGCATATTATTTAAGGTTCACGTGGGGGACCTGGTAATGCTCTCGACCGATGCCGATGGTCAGATCTTAGACCTGCGAAACGAATCTCGGCCAACGCTACATCAGCCAGGTGCCACTGGCAGAATACACCCCGAGCAATTGGCTGAGGAATGTAGCCGGGACCAATACGAGGAATGGGTGCCGGAGGATGAGGCGGATCTACTTGATGAGACACGGCGAGTGAGCGCCACACTTGCCAACTTAGGCATAGATGCCCGGGTGTTGGAGCGAGGTTCCGCACCGTATAATGACGATGCGGATGCGCAGACCAGTTGGATTGAGATAGCTGAAAGTCCTATACGGTGGGTCGAGATCGAATGGGATTCGGACGGTATGGATACTAGTTGGCTAGTACCAGATGCACAGATCAGGCCCGATTCGCTTGATGTCTTCATTCATTCTGAGCCTGTGAAGTCGCGTCCGCTATTTGGATCGGTGAAAGGGGTTCGGTGGATCCCGATTGGTTTGTACCACCTCCCCAACATCTCCCGTCCGTATCCACCAAACGATATCAGTCGAAAGGTCGCCGAAAACCTTGGTCACGACGCAGCAGCAGCGCAACGAATGTTGTTAGGGGAGTGCTTCGACTTTTGGGTTCGGTCCGTTCCCGAGCTGTGCTGTTGGAGGATTTGGGGGCCAAAGCCAGAGGATGTGCCGGATTGGAGCGGGTGGTGGGACTGCTACCAAGCGATAGCCGAGGCCCTGCTGGCGATGCCGATGCCATCTAATGAATAAGTTAGTCAAGCAGCTCTTCTCTTATCTGGATACGTCAGTCGGGCAATAAAGGTGAATGTCACAAAAGTTCGTAAGATACCCCTGCCCGGGGAGCCGAGTGAGGCTCGAACCTGACCGTCGGGCTCACCGCCGGAAACTCACAGTTATTGCACCGGCCACCTGCGCCTCGAGTCCCAGCACGGTCGCCAACGTCCCTCCGGAGATGTTGTACCGACGCTCCGAACCGCTCCCACCCTGGAGTTTAGTTTAGGGTTGGTTCTAGCGTATGCGGGCGGACTTCGCCGGATTCCGTTATTATTAGCCAGATCAATCACATGTCCGAATCTATGGAGAAAATTTGGCAATCCCACTTATAGCCGGAAACTGGAAGATGAACACCACCCTGGCCGAGGCCCGGCAGCTTGTGGCCGAGATGAGGCCCGGCCTGGAGGAGGTCGAGGGCATCCAGAAAGCGGTGTGCCCACCATTCGTCTCCCTGGCGACCGTGGCCGAGATGCTGCAGGGCTCCAGCGTCCGGGTGGGCGCGCAGAACATGTTCCACGAGGAGAGTGGCGCGTTTACCGGTGAAGTATCGCCGTCGATGCTGGCCGACATCTGCCAGATGGTCATCCTGGGCCACTCGGAGCGCCGGAGCCTGTTCGGCGAGACCGACCAGATAGTCAATAGTAAGCTGAAGGCCGCCAACGCCGTGGGTCTGCGACCCATCCTCTGCGTGGGCGAGCGGCTGGAGGAGCGAGAGCGGGGAACGGCCGACGCGGTGGTGGAAGGCCAGCTCAGGAGTTGCCTGGACGGTGTGGACTCGGCCGACGACCTGATCGTCGCCTACGAACCGGTCTGGGCCATCGGGACGGGTAGGGCGGCCACACCTGACATCGCCCAGAGCATGATGGGCCGGATCAGGGTGGTGCTGGCCTCGCTGTACGGCGCGGACGCCGCCTCCAATGTCTCACTGCTATACGGGGGCAGCGCCAACGCCGACAACATCTCCGAATTCATGCGGGAAAAAGACGTGGACGGCGCCCTGGTGGGCGGCGCCAGCCTGGACACCGCCTCTTTTGTAGAGATCGTCAAACGGGGCGCGGAAGTCAAGGGCCGGTCCGCACCGTAGCAATCGTGAACACAAAATTGCTCGGCATCGTGGGCCCCACCGCGGCCGGAAAGAGCGCCCTGGCCATGCGGCTGGCGACATCTGTGCCAGCGGAGATCGTCAACGCCGACAGCCGCCAGGTCTACCGCCACATGGACATCGGCACCGCCAAGCCCTCTCTGGAGGAACGCGAGGCCGTACGCCACCACCTGATCGACATCGTCGGCCCCGATCAGGAGTATAGCCTTGCTCTATTCCTTCAGCGGGCGACCGACGCCATCCGAGACATACGCAAGCGTGGGGTCCTACCCATACTCGTCGGCGGCACCGGCCAGTACGTCTGGGCCCTGTTGGAGGGTTGGCGTGTCCCCAGAGTCCCCCCGGACCCTGGTCTGCGCCTAAGCCTGGAGGAGCGGGCGCGAATCAGTGGCCCAGAAGCACTGTACGCTGAGCTTACTGAAAAAAACCCGGAGGCGGCGGCGCGGATCGACGCACGAAACGTTCGACGGGTCATTCGCGCCCTGGAGGTCTGGCACGCAGCGCCGGACGCCCGGCCGGAAACGGCGCAAAAACCGCCCTACGAGGCCAGGGTCATCGGCCTGACCATGGAGCGCTCGGCCCTGTACGGGCGTATCGACCGGAGGGTGGACGCCATGATCGAGGCCGGCTGGGTCGATGAGGTCCTGTCCCTGCTGGACCGGGGATGCGGCCTCGGGCTGCCGTCCATGTCCGGCGTCGGCTACGGCGAACTGGTGCGGCATCTGAACGGCGAGTTGTCGCTGGACGAGGCGGTGGAGCTTATCAAGAACCGGACCCACAGGTTCGCCCGGCACCAGCACGCCTGGTTCCGGCCGGGAGACGAGCGGATCCGCTGGTTCGACGCCGAGACCGGCCTCGACGACGCGGAGCAAGAGGTCGGGCGTTGGCTGGAAACGGGTAGGCTTTAGGGACAGGGTCTGGCCTTTGAAGAGCCCCGAGATCCATATGCCTGGTGGACTCGGCCCTTCTCCTGGTCATAGTCGGCCCGCTCACCCTGAGCTTGTCGAAGGGCATGAGCGGGATTTGATCCTCCGCTCGTATGGTTCGACAGGCTCACCACGAGCGGGGGATTATAACGCCCTTTTTCGCATCAAGTGCCAGGGCGATCCCTTTCCTATCAGTTGTCCGACCTCGTGAGGGCGATAAGTATGGAGAGTGACGACGGCGGGGCGACTCTGGCCAGTGCCGTGGTAAAATAGCCTACCTGGACACAGATAGCCTGTCCTGAACCTGTCGAAGGAGCGGAGACCCAAAGTTGAAGTTCACCAAGATGCACGGCGCCGGTAACGACTACGTCTATATCGACGCCCGTCGCCTGGACCGTGACTGGCCGGCCCTGTCCGTGGCCATCAGCGACCGTCACCGGGGCGTCGGCTCCGACGGGATCATCCTGATAATGGACTCCGAGAAGTCCGACCTGCGGATGCGGATGTTCAACGCCGACGGCTCCGAGGGCGAGATGTGCGGCAACGGTATCCGCTGCTTCGCCAAGTACGCCCTGGACAGGGGGATCGTCTCCGCCGACAGGTCGCCGGTCACCGTGGACACCCTGGCCGGGATTGTGGACATCACCCCCATAAGAGAGCGCGGCCGCATCGTGTCGGCCACCGTACGCATGGGAGAGCCCAGATTGAGGGCCGAGGAGATACCGGTGCTGGCCCCCGGATATGACACGGTCGTGGACTACCCGTTAACGGTCGACGGGCGTGAGTTCAACATAAGCTGCGTCTCGATGGGCAACCCCCACGCCGTCGCCTTCGTGGACGAGCCCGTCGACGAAGTGCCGCTCCACGAGCTGGGCCCCCTGGTCGAACGCCACCCCATGTTTCCCCAACGGGTCAATTTCGAGATCGTCAACCTGGTGGACTCGGGCACCCTCAAGGCCCGCGTCTGGGAGCGAGGCTCCGGGCTGACCATGGCCTGTGGCTCCGGAGCCTGCGCCATCGCCGTGGCCGCCCGCCTGCACGGGCACATCGGCGACCGCGTAACCATCGCCCTGCCCGGCGGCGACCTGGACGTCACATGGCCCGGAGAGGGACAGGTGATACTGGAGGGGCCTGCCGAAGAGGTATTCGAGGGTGACTGGCCCGACTGAACGGGTAGGGTGGAGCGCGGTCGGAGTTTGCCTACCGCGCCCAACTCTGTATCGGAACATTAAAGACAGGTAATAGGTGTTTTGATTAGCTTATGCCGGGAGCACCACCAACGGCGAGGACACGAGACGGAGGAAGCATGAGACTGACCAGCCGCATCGAGAAGGTACCGCCCTATCTGTTCGTGGAGATCAGCCGCAAGATAGCCGAGAAAAAGGCCCAGGGCGTCGAGGTCATCAGTTTCGGCATCGGAGATCCCGACATCCCCACCCCGGACAACGTGATCGAGCGGCTTCGCCAGACGGCGATGGACCCTCCCAACCACCGCTACCCGGAGACCGACGGGCTCCCGGAGTTCCGCCGGGCCGCGGCCGACTGGTACCAGCGGCGTTTCGGCATCACCCTGGACGCCGAAAAAGAGGTCCTGCCGCTGATAGGGGCCAAGGAGGGCATCGGCCACGCGGCCCTCTGCTTCCTGGACCCGGGCGACGTCGCGCTGGTCCCGGACCCCGGATATCCTGTCTACTCCGTGGGCACCTGGTTCGCGGGGGGCGAGTGCCACTGGATGCCGCTGCTTGAGGAGAACGGCTGGCTGCCGGACCTAGACGCCATCCCCGAGGACGTCGCCCGCAGGGCCAGGGTCATGTGGCTGAGCTACCCCAACAACCCCACCGGCGCGGTGGCCGGGCTGGACTACTTCGAGAAGGTGGTCGCTTTCGCCAGTCGGTACGAGATAGCCGTCATGCACGACGCCTGCTATACCGAGGTCGCTTTTGACGGGTACAGGCCCGTCAGTTTCTTGGAGACGCCCGGCGCCATGGACGTGGGCATGGAGTTTCACTCCCTTTCCAAGAGCTACAACATGACCGGCTGGCGCATCGGCCTGGCCGCCGGCAACAGCGAGTTTATAAACGCCCTGATGGTGGTCAAGTCCAACCTGGACTCGGGCATTCCCCAGGCCATCCAGCACATGGGCATCGAGGCCCTGAACAGCCCCCAGGAGTGGATCGACCAGCGGAACGCCGTCTATCAGCGGCGGCGCGACCGGGTGATGGAAGCGCTCCAGCGTATCGGGCTGTACGTGGACCCGCCCAAGGCCAGTCTGTACGTCTGGGCCCGTGTCCCCGAGGGCTACACGTCGGCCCGGTTCACAACCCTCATCCTGGAGGAGCACGGCATCGTCGTGACACCGGGCTCCGGGTACGGTCCCAGCGGCGAGGGGTATGTGAGGCTGTCGCTGACCATCGCCGACGATGACCTGGAAAAGGGCCTCGACCGTCTGGTCTCGTGGAGGATTCCAACCGCGTGACCGACGTGTTCGAGAAAGAGGAAAGCAAATCCCTGAGAGCCTCTAATAAAACTCGTAGATTGGGGGAGTCCAGAGGGGGTTTTACCCCCTCTGGTGGGGGCCTGGGAGTACCCCCCAGATTTGTTTTTCCTTCCCCGTCTCCCTTGCAAGGGAGACGGGGATACAGAGCTTGTCCTGAGCCTGTCGGAGGAGGGTGAGGGTCTTTATATGGGCTCAAAGAAAATGATCTCCACCGTCCGCAGGTTAGAGCGCGTTTTCCTGGTGGGCATCGAACTCAAGGGCCGTTCCAACCTGTGGAGGTCGGAAGACTCGCTGGAAGAGTTGGCCGAGTTGGCCCGCAGCGCCGACGCCTTCGTGGTGGGGTCAATGGTCCAGCGCCTCGAGCGGCCCACCAACGTCTACCTGGGCAAAGGGAAGCTGGAGGAGTTGAGGCAAATGGCCGCACGGCACCGGGCCGCAACGGTCATCTGCGACGATGAGCTGACGCCCACCCAGCAGCGCAACCTGGAGAACGCGCTGCCGGGTTTAAAGGTGGTGGACCGCACCGCGCTGATTCTGGACGTGTTCGCCCGCCGCGCACAGACCCGGGAGGGGCGTCTACAGGTCGAGCTGGCCCAGAACGAGTACCTCCTGCCGCGCCTGGCGGGCCAGTGGTCCCACCTGGAGCGGCTGGGCGGCGGCATCGGCACCAGGGGCCCCGGCGAGACCCAGATCGAGACCGACCGCCGCCTGGTCCGCAATCGAGTCCTTAGACTGAAAAAAGCCCTGAACGACGTGCGCCGGCACCGCGGCCTGTACTGGGCCCGCCGTAGAGAGCAAGGGGTCCCGGTGGCGTCCCTGGTCGGCTACACCAACGCCGGCAAGAGCACGCTCCTCAACGCCCTAACCAATGCAGGAGTAACCGCCGAGAACAAGCTGTTCTCCACACTGGACCCGGTGACGCGGAAGGTCGTCCTGCCATCGCGTCGCGAGCTGCTCCTGACCGACACCGTCGGCTTCATCCAGAACCTGCCGCCCACCGTGATAGCGGCCTTTAGGGCCACTCTGGAAGAAGTCCGGGAATCGGCCCTGGTCGTACACATTGTGGATATCACGCACCACAACGCATCGGAGCAGGCGCTGGTTGTCGACGAGGTGCTCGATCAGCTGGGTCTCTCCGACAAGCCTCGGATAATGGCGCTCAACAAGATAGACCTTCTGGAGTCGGCGAACCCGGACTCACCGGACAGGGCCATCCAGGACCTCCAGACCGAACGGCGGCGAGTGGTATACACATCTGCCCTAAAGGGAGTGGGATTAGATCGGCTCCTCCTGGAGATCGATACTCTCCTGAGCGACATGTCTGCCGATTCGGTTACTGGATCGCCTGTATACCGTTGAAGGGCCGTCGTAGAGCCGCGTAATCCTGGAATGCAGTCTTTGGGTGTCACTCAATCGCAAAAAAACGCTCTCCGTGCCTGTCCCTAAAAGATATCGCATGCTCCGATCTAAGCGTTTACCACACCATGTCATGCTGAGCCCTTCGGCTTCGCTCAGGATAAACTCCGCGAAGGGTCTGGGGAAGGGGTTCACGGTCCGGACGGGGTAGGGCAAAGTTCTGATGATTATCCGATCGGTCAGATAGATGAGTATACCTGGGATTTATTGTTCGCACTATAGTAGTTATGTTAAGTTACAGTATGGACGATTTCCGCTACTTTACATAACATTTGGAACGCCGAGACCACTCCCAGCCTGCTACCGGCCCGGGATTATGATGTGACCTCGATCACCCCGGCCCTGTGCAGCTCTCGCAGCAAGGCCAGGCCGGCATGCTCCGGGCTGTCTCTGTCGAACAGGACCGTGGGCAGAGAGCCTGTGTCGTAAGTCGGCTCGAAGCCCTTTTCTCTCATGATGACTATCCGGTCGCCGTACAAGACCGATGAAGCCCCCAGCAGGAACATTATCCTATCCATCGGTGTTGTCGCGCCGCTTTCGTCGTCCTCGGGTGCGGCGAACACCAGCACCGCGGCCATGCACTCTCTCATCTCGCGGGCGACCTCAGCCGGTACCGGTCGAAGATCCACACCTGGGTCCAGCACCGTCGCGTACGGAATGTCGAACTCCTCAAGGATGGCCGAGACGATCCCGACGCTCTCAGCGCTGCCGTCGTGGCCAATGAATATTTTCTCACCCCGCACGGCCTCCTGGCCGGGAGCGGACACCGCCGGCGGTGCTGGACCCGCCGTTGCGTCCCCGTCGCGCTCTAGGTGCCCGGCGAATGGGGCCGGCGGCCCTCTCAAATCGACCTGGAGCGCCCCTTCGAGACTTCGCAAGAGACCGGTGAAGAGGCCGTTGGCCTTGACAATGGCCAGGCACTCTCCGGCCAGGTCTGGATGGATCCCAAGCTCCCGCTGGAGCATGTTCTGGGCGTAGGTATCCTCCGGCAGCCGCTTGCCGTCGAGCAGACGATAGAATTGGGCGAAGAGGTCCGGCTGTAGCGCGGCGTCAAACCGGGCCTGTCGAAGCTCGCCGTCACCCCTGGGGGCGACGATGGCCTCGCCGCGTTGGGTCAGACCGATGCGAGGATCGTTGTAGCCGCCCAGGGTGAGACCGTACTTGGCCGAGGAATTCAGCCGCATCGTAAACCCGCTGCTGGCCGGCGTGGTGCCCATGGCCCTGGCCAGCAGCTCGCGGTCGAACTCAAGACCGGCGTTGGCCTCCTGGATCGTCGAAGCAATCGTTAACGCCTCCTCCAACGTATGTATGGGATAGGGGCGGACGATTCGTGTCCGTTTCCTGCCGGAAGAGGCCTGTGCCATGTCGGTGCTCTGTGTGGATTCCATGTCTCTGCCTGCCTTGATGCCATGCTAGCCCCGGCTTGTGTTGGAGTCAACGGGTTTTTCAGCTCTTTTCAGGAAATCTGAATAAGATTCAGCCGGAAGGCGGTCTGGTCGTCTAATCCCGCGTCACTCCCTACTCTTGTTCTAAATACCGGGGTGCATCTTCGCCAATCAAAATTTTCTGAAAAACGTGTGCCCGGAAAAGTTTTCATAGGTGTACGGAGCCAGGGACATATGATGGAGTTGTTGGACCGTCGACTGGGCGGCTCCCCTGCCCCGCCGGCCACTGGAACCGCTCACCGGTCCATTATGGCCACCCCCACATGCAGGATTGACGTGTTTACAAGCTCGTCCGGGACTTAATTGAGGGCGTGTTAGAATAATTGAAATTGATTCCGGGGGGATGGGTGAAGACTTTGGCATACAGATTAAAGACGATACTTACGATATTGACAGTGGTCATCCTTGCCGCCTTCTTGCTGGCGGCGTGCACCGACGAAAAGGACGACCCCGCGCCTACGGCAACCCCAGCTCCTCCGACGGATGCCTCCGGCGCCGAGGCCTTCGAGGTCGTGCCGCTGGACGAGCCCTTGGAGGCCCCATCCGAGGTCCCCGAGGAGCTGGAGATCATTTGGGAGGTCTGGGCGCTACTGACGCGGGACCACGTTGACCGCTCCTCTTTCGACGCCGAGGAGTTCACCGAGGCCGCTATCAGGGGTATGCTGGCCGCCCTGGACGACGCTCACACCCACTACGTCCGGCCCGATGCGTTCGGCATTGAGAGTTCGGACCTCCAGGGCGAGTTTGAAGGGATCGGAGCCAACGTCTCCATGCGGGCGGACGGCAAGCTGATAATCGTCGCGCCCATTGAGGGAGGCCCCGCTGAGGCCGCGGGCATCAGGTCCGGCGACATCATCCTGGAGGTGGATGGAGAGAGCCTGGATGAACTCAGCCTGCTGGCCGCCGTCACACGGATTCGTGGGCCCAGAGGCAGCAAGGTGACGTTGCTGGTCAAGCACCTGGGCGACCTGGACCCGGTGGAGATCGTGGTCACCAGAGACACCATCCCATTGCACAGTGTGCTGCTTCGGAGCGAGCCGGGCGCGCGGATCGCCCACATACGGCTCACCAGCTTCTATGCGGACTCGGCCGACAAGCTGGCCGACGCTATCCGGCAGGTCATGGCAGACGGGGCCGAGGGGCTGATTCTCGACGTACGCGATAACCCCGGCGGACTCCTTAGTTCGGTGGTCGACATCACCAACCTGTTCCTGGATGCCGACGACTTCGACAATGATGACGCGCTGATCCTTTACGAGGTGAACGGCGAGGGCCAGCGAACCAACTGGAAGGTCCGCCGCGGCGGTTTGGCCGCCGACATACCTCTTGTGGTCCTGACCAACGGAGGAAGCGCCAGCGCCAGCGAGATCCTGGTAGGAGCGCTACAGGACCACAATCGCGCCACTGCAGTGGGTGCCACAACCTTCGGCAAGGGCACCGTCAACATCATGAGGCAGCTGAGCAACGGTGGAGGCCTGGTAGTCACCTTCGCCAGGTGGTTCACCCCTCTGGGAAGGCCCATACAGGATGTAGGGCTGACACCCGACGTCGAGGTGGACTCCACGGACCGCCAAACGGCCGAGACGCAACAGCTAGAGAAGGCCATGGAGGTACTGGAATCCGTGATCGGCTCCAGGGACTCGGAAAACACTCGCTCATGACCCAGGGCAGGACGATCGCGGTCAACCGCAAGGCGCGGTTCAACTACGAGATCCTGGAGCAGATCGAGGCCGGACTCGTCCTGACAGGGTCCGAGATCAAGGCCATCCGGGCCGGCCGGGTGAGCCTCCAACAGGCCTACGCCAGGCCTGAGGGAGGCGAACTGTGGCTCGTTGACGCCCACATCGCCTCCTACTCGGCCGGATCTGCCACTGTTCACGATCCCACACGGTCGAGAAAGCTGCTGTTACACAAAGATGAGATCATCCGCGTGACGAAACAGGTGGCGGAGAGAGGGCTCACCCTTGTGCCGCTTCGCCTCTACCTGAAGCGTCACGTTGCCAAGCTGGAACTCGGAGTGGCACGGGGGCGCAGACAGTACGACAAGCGCCAAGTCATTATTGAGAGAGAGCGCGAGCGCGAGGCCAGGGCGGCTATGGGCAGGCGCTAATCGGCGGAACCCGCCGGCATTCCTTCGCTCGCCCCGTCCGACACACTCACATTGAAAGTATCCCGATTCGCCATCGGGAGGGATCTCGCCCCGACCCCGACTTGTCGGGGCAAGGGATCCCGGCTTTGCGGGACTATCTTCAGGGGGGGCTTATCGAAGAGTCTCCGGCTTTTCGACCATCTTCTGAGTCCGGACACTACTGTTGAGGGCGTGATCCCGAGGATGAAAAAAGACGGAGCTGGTTTCCTTGCGGGGAGGAAGTTAC
>PVBE010569914.1_pt1 | contig 33012 bp, 21 predicted proteins | sample 1631181 | NCBI WGS metagenome assembly PVBE01 (sample SAMN08397723, study PRJNA350692) | Marine metagenome, whole genome shotgun sequencing project. | isolation source: water | place: Pacific Ocean | collected 2012-04
AGGAATCCTGCATTGCCTTCCGAGTAGTTATGGTGAATGTAGATGTTCTTCTTATGATACCTGCCGCAATCTATTTCAATGGCTCCGCCGTCTGAGCCCCACGGGCTGTCCTTGGTCCCAAAGTTCTTGATCGTGTTGTATGACACTTCCTGGTTGCCAATGTTCAGGTGTATCCCCATCGGTCCCCAGCTGCTCTTGGAAGTTCTCCACAGGGCGTAACTCGGGCCATCGAGATAGTTTTTCGTTATCAGGGTATGCTCGCCGGCCGACATTATGCCCTGGCCGGTCTTGATGAATTCGCAGTTTCTGATAATGCAATGATCGGCGCCGCGATCGATACGCAGCGCGGCCAGTTGCGTCATGATTATCATCCCCGACACGTGCTCCCCCGGGGTATCGTGAAAATGCAGAGATTCTACAATGATGTAGTCACCGCGAAGGATAATGGCGTTCCCGCTGGCGTCGCTGGTAGTGGGATTGGTGAACTTGGGCAGTTCGCCCGTCCCGTAGGAAGTCAGCCGTATCGGCCTGGCGGCCGTCCCGGATTCGCTAATCTCAATATTGCCGGAGAAGGCCGATCCCCTCTTGAAGTGGATTACATCTCCCGCCGCCAGCAATTCTGACTCAGCTTTGGTATGCGATTTCCAAGCCGACGACGTCGAGCGGCCGCTATTTCTATCCGATCCGCGGACCGAATCGATGTAATAGTTGCGCGGCGCTCTATTGGCGGTGCGTTTGGGACTGCTGGTCCTCGTTCGCCCGCCTTCGGACCGGTCTGCGTTCCGCCGGGCGCGTTCCAGCCACTCACGTATCATACGGGCGCGATCCTCACGAGGGCCAGCGCGAAGGCCGGCCGGCGTGAGCAAACATGCGACCAGAGAGAGAGCCAGGATGAGTGTCCACTTGTTAGTATGCTTAAGCGATGTCATGTCAGCTTCACTCCCGTGTAGTTTCCGTCAACCATCACTGATAGGAAATCTGATTCCGCGTGACCGTGCGTCGGTGGCCCCTTCGGCAGGACTCAGGACAAGCCGGGGGTGTGGGGAGTGGAGCGTTCGACGCTCGCTTGGCGCTCCGCATCAGTCCTGTTTGTCACCTGGCGCATCTGTTTGGCCCGTTTCGCGCGTTCGTTGAGGCCGAGAGACCGCCCCTCAGCCAGTTCGGGATAATATGACACCCGACCCCGGCTCAGTCAAGCGTGGGATTCGAACCCACGACATCCACGTCGGCAACCTGACACTCCACCACAACTGCTGCAAGAGAACTGGTCGACATACCAAGAGGAGTCTTTCACGAAGCGGAGAGGGTTGAGATAACCTGGCGAATATGTTCGGGAAGAGTCGACCAGTTATCGGAAAGAACAGCCAATTCGGCGGGGACGGATTTGGTTTTTTCGGTGATTAGAGTTTCGATTTGCGCAGGCAGTTCTTTGTCACACCATCCCAGCACCGACGGCATAGCCTCGATGTCGCTGGCAAGATCCTCCATGGCGATGTGGGTGTAGACGTTTATCGTCAGGTCGATTGTGCTGTGGCGAGCCAGGGCCTGGGCATTGCGAGGATGGACACCAGCGCGCGAGGTTCGAGATGAAGGTGTGTCAAAGGGCGTGGAAGTCGGTGAATTGCCCCCCAAAACAAACGCCTATAGTACGCCATTGTCGTAAGTGTTTAATATCACCAGGCCGCCTCGCGTTCAATATCTCGTCATGGCGCCGAAGCCCGGCGGATAGGGCTCTTGATCCGTCAGACCTGCGTAGCCGAATCCCAGCTTCTGGACAAAGCATTTGGATTTGAGTAGAATTCTTTGCTCGATTTTGTGAGTTTTGGCGTGGATGTCAGCAAATGTTCACGCATTGAAAGGAATACAATATGCCTCATTTTGGTGACGTTGTCGGAGCGGAGCTTGAACAGCTGAGCGCCGATACCATAAGAGTTCTCTCGGCCGAAGGAATCCAGGAAGCAAACAGCGGCCATCCCGGTCTGCCGATGGGTTCGGCCGATATCGCCAATGTCCTTTACACCCGCTTTCTCAAGGTTGACCCGAAGGACCCGACCTGGATCAATCGAGACCGCTTCGTGCTCTCGGCCGGCCACGGATCAATGCTGGTCTACAGCCTGCTGCATCTCAGCGGTTTCGGGCTGACTCTGGGTGACCTGAAGGACTTCCGCCAGTGGGACAGCTTGACGCCGGGGCACCCGGAGCTTGGACATACCGCCGGTGTTGACACAACAACCGGCCCGCTCGGAGCCGGCTTCAGCAACGCCGTAGGATTCGCCATCGCAGAAGAGATGCTGGCGGCCCGATTCAATACCGATGACCACAAAGTTGTCGACCACTTCACGTATGTTATCTCCGGCGACGGCTGCATGATGGAAGGCGTCACCAGCGAGGCCGCGAGCCTGGCCGGTCACCTGGGCCTCGGCAAGCTGATTGTCTTCTACGATGATAATGAAATCTCGATCGAAGGTTCGACCGACATCACCTTCACTGAGAATGTGAATGAACGTTTCGAGGCCTACAACTGGCACGTGCTGGATATTGACGGCCATGATACCGAAGCAATCGCCGCGGCCGTGATCGAAGCCCAGAATAACACCGATAAACCCAGCCTGATCGTCTGTCACACCAAGATTGGCAAGGGCTCGCCCAACAAAGAAGGCAAAGCCAGCGCACATGGCGAACCGCTCGGAGCCGAGGAACTGGCGGCCACCCGTGAGAACCTCGGTTGGCCTGAAGACGGCGGCCCCTTTATCGTACCGCAAGCCGTTCGCGGGCTGTGGGACGAGCGTCAGGCCCAATGGCGGGACACCAAGGCCCAATGGCAAGAGGTATTCGACAGCTACAAAGCCGCCAACCCGGAAAAGGCATCCGAGTTTGAACGCACAGTGGCCGGAGTTCTGCCGGTGAACTACCGCGACGCCCTGCCGGAATTCGAAATCGGCAAAGGTATCGCCAGCCGCGCCTCTGGCGGAGTTGTTCTCAATGCACTGGCCGACACAGTTCCCGAACTGGTCGGCGGCTCGGCTGACCTGTCGCCCTCGACCAAGACCCTGCTGACCAAGTACGAATCGGTTACAGCGGGCAGTTTTGCCGGCAGGAACCTGCACTTCGGCGTGCGCGAACACGCCATGGGCAATATCACCAACGGGATCGCCATCCATGGCGGATTCATCCCGTACTGCGCGACCTTCATGGTCTTTGCCGACTATATGAGGCCGACGATGAGGCTCGCGGCGCTGATGGGCGTCCGCAGCCTATTCTACTTCACCCATGATTCCATCTTCGTCGGCGAGGATGGCCCCACGCATCAGCCGATCGAGCACCTGTCGTCCTTCCGGATCATTCCCAATATGACCGTAATGCGTCCCTGTGACGCCAATGAGATGTCAGAAGCACTAGCGGCCGCACTGGAGAAGACCGACGGGCCGACGACATTCGCACTGACCCGCCAGAATCTGACTACCCTCGATCGCGAAGGCAAGGGACTCGCCCCGGCCAGCGATGCGGCCAGGGGCGGTTACATTCTCAAGGAGGCCGCGGGCGGCGCCCCGGACCTGATCCTTATGGCCAGCGGCAGCGAAGTGGGAGTCGCGCTGGATGCGGCCGAGATTCTCGAAGCTGAAGGCAAGAAGGTTCGAGTCGTCAGCATGATGTCGATGGAGCTCTTTGACGCCCAGGATGACGCTTACCGCGCAGAAGTTCTTCCGCCGGAGGTCAAGGCCAGGGTCAGCATTGAAGCATCCTACGAACCGAAGTGGCTCGGTTATGTCGGACTTGAGGGGTTGGTGCTGGGAATGGAAGGCTACGGAGCCTCGGGGCCGGCCAGTGAACTGGCTGACAAGTACGGCTTCAACGGACCAGCCGTTGTCAAACGGGTCAAAGAGGCGAGTCTGGCCTGAGCCAAACTGACAGAGAATCTCATTTCGCCGCAATACCGGCGACGCAAGCCATCTTGATATGGACAAACCAGCGGCCATAGACAGCCCGTCTATGGCCGCTAGCATTGTCAGTTGGTTTTTCCGGGCTTGTTATGGTTCTGAAAAAAGAGCCAATCACCAGTTCAACACGAGAACCGATAGAGGGTAGTTTGATTGTACTCCTGGCCAGGCTTCAGGATAACCGACGAAAATGCCGGAATCTTAGGTGAATTAGGAAAGTGCTGGGTCTCCAGACATAACCCCGAATGCTTCTCCAACCGGCCACGAGAAATGAGTTTATCCATGGCCAAGAATAAGTCAATGTCAGACATAGTGATAACAACAGCTCTTATCACCAGGCTGCGTCACCAATTCGCGGCCGGATGATTCGGGTTGCTCAACGCACTGCATCGGATACAATCGCTGCAAACGCCCTGCGATGGTCGCCGGGCCAGACGCCATCGGAACTGCGACGGATCACCCTTTGGCTGGACTGCAACTCGGACTTCTACGGAACGTACGAGAAACTCCCGGACCAGGCGGCGGGCAAGATCATCAAACCTATCCTGAAATGAGCGTAGTGCATGAGGCACAGTTCGCCCCGACACATCACAAAACAACTGGACGGGAAGGGCTGTTGAATATCGTCTGGCCATACGCCAACCGCAGGGTGGACAGTTCCGAAGGACAATGGTAAAATTCTCGGTGCGTTCGTCTGATTCATGCGTCATGGGGAATGCCCCGGCCGAGTAAGGGCCGGAGACCCGGACCGAAAGGGACTAACCGTATGTCCATCGATCTACATACCCAGGAACTACTGCCGCTGCCCTACCACCAGGCGATGCTGCAGTACATCCAGACTCGGGAACACGCCCTGTGGGACTGGTTCGCCTCCACGCGAGTGCTCGAGGACCGAACCGATTCGGCCAGGCTCGACCTGCTGAAGTCAACGTACCGGATCGATCGCGAAACCAATCCGTCGGTCTACGAACAGGCCGACAAGGCTCTGGCCGCCCTGGGCCTGAACTCGCCGGTCACGCTCTACCAGTCGCAAAACACAACGGGCGCCAACGCTGCGTTGGTATATATTCCCGGCGAGATCCATATCGTCCTGATCGGGCCGATAATCGAACTCCTCAGCGAGAACGAACTTCTGGCGTTGCTCGGCCACGAAATGACCCACTTCCTCCTGAACGAGAAGTGGGATGGACACCTTCGCGTAATCGCCGAGATCCTGGCGGCGATGACACACGACCCAGCCGCCGCCGAAGTCCACATCGCCAGCGCGAGATTGTTCGACCTGTACGGCGAGATTCTCTGCGATCGCGGAGGGAAATTCGGGTATAGAGGCCAATATGGGCTTTCGATACCTGATCTAAACCTGTTAATGGCCATTGATACCTTAGTGTTTTGCTGACAGGCGTGTGGGTTTTAATCTAGGCATTTTGTGTGCTTTCTTCTACTGATACCCCACTGTTAATGGGTGCGGATTTGGCTTCGGTGTTCCATCGGTGTAATGGCTGGGGAATCCCTCTGAATGTGAGGTTTTGTAAGGTCCGATTAGTGCAAGCCAGAGGATTCACTCTCCCCTGTTCCATGCCTGTTAATAGGCGTCGGAGTCGCTTGGCAAGTGGTGTATCCCCGGTCGGACGATATGGCCTGAAAAGGGGGATTTGGCAGGTATAATGGGGCAATAGCGGGGCAGGCCCAGAATGGCAAAACGGTAAGTGCTGCATAATGCAATACTTCCAATGCTCTGACGCTTTGACTGGGGGTCAAGAGGTCGCTGGTTCAAATCCAGTCGCCCCGATTGCCCTTATGGGACGAGTCGGAGTCGGCCCGGTCGATAGACCGGATCGGCTCCGAGTTTTTTATGTCGGCCTTCTTTCTTTTCTTTACCGCGGAACCATTCCGCGGCCCATTGTACGGCTCGATTGGCCACGGCGCATTTCCCGTCGTGATCAATCCTCTATCTAGTTTATTAAGCAGGCGTTTGCCTTCGGGGACTTTCTTGAACCGCGCCCACATTCGAACATCCAGTGCGTCAAAGAGTTGTTTGAGTTCCGGCTGTCCAGCATGCTCGGCCAACTTGTCGAGATCGTTGAGAAGCGACATTGCTTGCTCGATTTATTGTTCGACAGATGGTTCCGGCTGCGACGACGATTTCCTGCCCAGAGTCTCGACCTCGCGGCGTTTCTCAGTGACCAGATCTACACTTCTCGCCTCAGATGCATAAGTCACGTCCTTGAAAGATTATAAGTCTTTGGTTATATGTTGGTCCCCGCCATCGGGCAAGCCTGTAGGCGTACGTGGTGGCCCCATCTCTCACCCCCACGAGCATGGCGAGTTCTAATCTGCAACCTCCGGTTTCGTAGAAAGTGCTCGAAAACGGCCATAAGAACTTATCGGTATTGTTGTTATGAAGATAGCCCCAATCTCGAAAGTGGCAGAATGCGGCAAAATGAGGCAAATCGCGACATACCGGCAAGCTCCAGACAAGCTCAGATCGGAGGAGGTGGTCCGCCTTCGGCGGATTGGATTGTCGAATCTCGATCTTGACTGAGCCGGGATCAGGTATCATACTGTCTGAAATCGGCATGGAGACGGTCCCTGGGTCTCAACGAACACGTGAAACGGGCCAAACAGATGCGCCAGGTGGCCAGCAGAGCTGACACGGCCGGCCCACTGGCGGAGACTCTGGCATAGGAACTGGAACACGATGGAAATTCGCGAAACCGACAAAGGCATTGAAGTGACCACATCCAACTACCGCCTGCTCCTGGAGCGGGCCGGTGGTTTCGCGGTGCGCCAGGTGGAGATCTTCGGCCCCGGCAGGCTTGACCGCTTCGACCGACCAGGCGAGGGTCCTCATCCGACGTGTATGCACTTCGACAACATGACGGTCAACAACAGTTTCCAACTGGCTCACTACGGAAAGATCAATTCTGGTGTCACGGCTGTGGTTGACGGTTCGCAAGTAAAACTGTCCGGGCATCTGATTCCGATCGTGGCCGGTACAACCGGAAACGTAGGCATTCGAAAGAACATGCGTTTCGAGCAAGACATGTACGAGGTGGACCTGCAACTGAGCTTCGAGGACACCGGTCCGATCGACTTTGCGTCCGTCTGGTGGGACGTCAACGATAAATGGCTGCGGGCGATGCGATCCAGTGCCGGCGTCTTCATGCCGCTGCAGGTCGGGATCGGAGACTCGTGTGATGACGATCTCGGCAAGACCTGGCGAGCGATGACGGCCATGGATCGGGGCGCCGGTGTCTGGATCGAAATGATCGGCGAAAGTGCTTCGATCATGGCGGTCCTCCAATCGCCTTCGCCCGACAATTTTCCCGCCGGCGGCATGAAGTACTGGGACGGCCCTGACGATGCGGACGCCGGTGAAGGGGTGAGTCACGGCTGCATCAATCTGGACGTGATCAATTGCGAGCTGAGCGGCGCCGAGCCGCTCGAGATTGACGAATTGAGCTTTTCGTATCGTGTTTTTCTTTCGGGACCAACGGTCCTGCGCGACGCCTGATGCGATCAAAGAGTTCGATGAAGCGTCGGTTCACGACCGAGACGGCGAGAAAGGAAACTGATTTGAGACAATCTATGAAACGGGACATTCCGCTTCTGACCCTGGGGGCATGGTTGACATTGGCGATGGGAGCCTGTGCGGAGGCCAAGCCGCGCGACTTGAAGCCGCGTGACCTGACGTCCGTGAGTTGGAAGAAAGCAAAGAATCACCCATCGGTCGAGATCGTGCGCGACCGGAAGGCGCGGGCGGTGGTCTATTTGGCCGATCGCAAACCAAGCGCGACGCTCAAGCGACTGGTTGGCGAAATGGCGGAAGTCATCCGCCTTAGCACCGGCGCAGCGCTGCAGCGGGTCTCCGAACTTCCGCCGGTAGACAAACCCGCCATTGTGATCGGCGACTGCGCCGAAACTCGTAAGGCAGGCATAGAGGCTGAGAAGATTCCGATCGAAGGGTTTGTCGTCAAGACCGCCCCCAACCGCATCTACCTTGTGGGCAGCACACGCAAACTGCCTGCCGGGAGCACACGGTGGGCGCCGTGGAGCAACGAGGGTTCGGCGTGGGCCGTGGCGGACTTCCTGGAGCGGTTCGTCGGCGTGCGCTGGTATTGGCCGACCGAACTTGGCGGCCGGAGCATCACATCCGCTGCGTCGTTGGTCATCCCTCCGGCGAACTACAGCGATCAACCTGTCTTCCGCATGCGGGAGTATTACCCGTCGCACGGCTGGAAGCTTCCGGCGAAGGCACGCTCCTCTGACAAGCAGCCGCTTGCTTTCCCGAAGGGCGCTATCCCCAAGGGAGTCGCAAAGATCCCGATGACCACTTACCTGCCGCTGGTGCGCGGCGGGTGCAGTTGGCCCTACAAGATCAAAGTCCACGAGCCCCAGAACCTCGGACGCCTTGGCAAGGAGTTTCACGAAGAAAACAAGGACATGTTCGCGCTCAACCGGGATGGCGCCCGGAACTTCCGCATGTTCTGCTACAGCTCGCAGAAGACCCTGGAGTATCTCCTGGCCGGTTGCGAAAGGGTCTGGGACAAGGGTGGCGCCGCTATCTGGGTCACTTCCACCTGCGTAACCGTTTCCCCTCCCGATCGGCCGGTGGAGTGTCACTGTCCCGCCTGCAAGGAAACGTTCGCCAAGGCCGATGATTTCTTCGATGAAGACATCAATCCCTGGCTCAGGGGCCCTTCACTGACGATGGCGCTGTTCGCCAAACGCATGTGCGAGGCGGTCAAGAAACGCTGGCCCGACAAGAAGGTGATCTACCTGCCTTACTGGAACTACCAGGAATGCCCCACGAAACTGGATTTTCCCGACAACCTCGTTGTCCAGGTCGCGATGACCACCTGGCCGATGCCCTTGCGGGCTCAAGACGAGATTCTCCAGGGCTCCATAGGGACCCTGCGGGCCTGGCGGTCGAAAGCGTGCCTCCCGATCACCATGTGGGACTACTGCGTCGGCTGGACCTACGGTCCGTACCAATACCCTCACATCGTGCGCGATTTCTACCCGAAAGTTAAGGATATCGTATCTGGGGTGTTCATCAACGGCGAGAACCTGGGCGAGTGGACCAACACCGCCCCGACGCTCTATGTTTGGATGAAGTCGATGTGGAACCCGGACTTGGATGTAGATGCAGTGCTCGACGAGATGTGCCGGCGCCTCTTCGGCAAGGCCTCCGCTACGGCGCGCGAAATGGTTCGGCTGGAGTGCGATCTCTGGGAGAAGGGCGCATGGAGAGACAGCCGCGTAAAAGTGCCGGGCGGATGGCCCGTGCCCAAACGGTTGTTCGGTATAGCCTGGACGCCGGATCATGTGCAGAAGCTCAAGGCGTTTTACAAAAAGGCGATGGACGAGATGTCCGACGACGCGGCCGCGAAGCAGCGATTCGCTTATTGGACCTGGACCTTCGACGCTTTCGTCAAGGATGCCAAGGAGGTCGAGCTGATGAACCAGTTCAAGAAGCTTGCCAACGGCCCGTGGAAGGAAGCCTTTCGCGATCCCGGCGCGGGCAAATGGCAGGACAAATGGTTCCTCGACGGGGCGAAAGCCAAGGTGACCAACAGCCCTAAGGGGATGACGCTCACTGCCGGTCCGAAGGCTTGGGACGACTCCTGCCATGCCGTGCTCTGGACAAAGGAAAGCTTCAAAGGCGATCTCAAGATCCAATACGAATACACGAAGACCGACACCACGAACCGCCATGTAACCATCCTTTATATCCAGGCAACCGGCTGTGGCCGTGAGCGCCCGAAAGATATTTCCAAGTGGAGACGGAACATTCCGTCCATGAGCAGCTACTTTCACCGCATGAACCTGTATCACATCAGCTACGCTGCGTTTGGGCAGAGGAACGACGATCCCAAGGCCGATTATATTCGTGCTCGCCGTTACATGCCTCAGGCCGGTAAGGGCCTGGCGGGTACGGGGCTGAAGAACGAGTATTATCAGACCGGCCTGTTCAAGACCGGCGTGCCGTACCGCATCACGGTGATCAAGAAGGGAAAGGAGCTGTTCATGCACATCAAGGGTGACAGGCAGGAGAAACTCTGTCACTTCACGGCCGATGAATTCCCGGCGATCACCGAGGGGCGCATCGGTTTGCGACACATGTATACCCGCGGCGCACGCTACCGCGACTTCCGCGTCTCCGTGATAAAGCAGCCGTAAAGGAGCGGCATGATCAGATGCGGCGGAAGAAGACCAAGAGAACAATACAATTTGCCTTTAATTTAACAACAAAGGAGTAAACGGTGAATCGAGAACCTGAAGGATTTTTGTTTTTATGTGCGAGAACAGTCGCGGTCGTATTCGCCATGTTCATCGCTGACTGCCTCCCCTGAGTGTCCTTGGTGTGTCCTGCGTCCGTCGGCAGGATGCTCTCAACTGCGTTCCGCAAATTCGATATGCGAATATCCGTGTAAACGCCACTGGTCAATTTGGGGTCGCGGTGCCGCATGAGTCGCTGTGCGTCTCTCAGGTCCACGCCTGCGGCTTCTTGTCTAATTTGGGATCGACCCTTCGTCTGCGGGCGCATCCCGTTTCAGTAGGTAGATTTTCATCAGAATGCCGATAGAGGTAATGGAATGGAATCCTTTGCTCTGGGAGATCGGTATGAAGCGAGAAGTTTTGGAACAGATATCCGCGTTATTGGCGGGCGAACTGGATGATACAAAAGGCGATTTGGATGACTTGGAGGGGCAGGTGATCCAGGCCATTCGCCAGATCGGCCAGAAGACCCTCCAAATGAAATTGGAGGGTAAAAAAAGGGCTACGCAAGCAGCCGAATCTCCTGCCAATGCGGACAAAACGCCCGCTTTGTAAGTTACCGATCCAAGACAGTCTTGACCAGTGTGGGGGATGTCACGGTTCGACGGGCTTACTATCATTGTTCGTCGTGTCGAACCGGGCAACTGCCCTACGACCGAACGTCGGGATTGGGAACCGGGCAACTCTCCAACAGATTGGCTTCAATGACCTGCCTCCTGGCCGCCCAGAGCAGTTTTGAGGAGGTCAGTCGAACACTCTATGAATTACTGGGATTTCGGATCGACGACAATATGCTGGCCGCGACTGCAGAACGTGCCGGTGCTGTGGTTCTGGCCCGGCAAGACGCCGCAATCGAAGAATCATTGGCCAATCGCAGGCCTCCGGCCCCAGAGGCCAAGCCCCGGCGGCTCTATATCAGCACCGATGGGACAACTGCTCCAACACAAGACGGCTGGCGTGAGGTCAAATGCGGAGCGGTCTATTGGGACGACCCTGTCCAAGGGCATCAGGCCCGCTATGTCGGCCGAATTGAAAATTGCCAATCGGCGGGACAACGTCTTTGGCATCTGGCCTGTCGTTACGGGCTGCGTCAGGCCGAGGAAGTGGTTGTGATCGGGGACGGCGCCCCATGGATATGGAATCAGGCCAAACAACACTTCCGACGAGCAAGGCAAATTCTCGACTGGTATCACGCCAGTGAACATGTCTGGGCCTGCGCCTACGGACTCCACGGCGAGGGAACCAAGAAGGCCAAGGCGTGGGCCAAACGAATGCTGGATGTGCTCTATGATCATGGAGGCCGTATTTTGCTCAAACGGCTCTGGCGATCGCGGAATTCCTACAAGTCGCCGCCGACGGCGCTCGACGATCTGATTGGCTATGTGACGCCGAACGCCGCTCGCATGGATTACCCCAGTTATCGATCCGAGGGTCTGCACATCGGTTCCGGTCCGATCGAATCTGCCTGCAAACGCCTTGTCGGCGGTCGCCTGAAGGGGCCGGGCATGCGTTGGTCTGTTTGCGGTGCAGACGCTGTTCTTGCACTACGCATAACGTGGATCAACGGACACTGGCGGGACCTCTGGGAGTCAAAACCGCTTGCGGCATGAATCTACCTACTGAAACGGGATGCACCCAGGAGTGCCCGCAGCGGTCAGTACTGGCGCGGCGGCGATGCCGAAGTTTTCGCGTTGGATTATAAAGTCAGCCAGGTCTACTATGCCGTCGTTGTTGAAGTCGGCGCTCTGGGCTCCGGGCGGTCCGCCGAACTGGGCTACGAGATTGTTGTAGTCCAGGTCGTCTACGACGAAGTCGAGATTGGTGTCGCCGGGGGTGGGCGGCTGGCCGACTATTCTAAAAATCTCACCGCTAAGAGAGATGATGTAAACGTCGCCGGATGCGTCTTGGGCAAAGGAGGAGATGTTCTGCATCGAACCGACGTTGGGCGCGAACTGGGCCGTCCGATCGGTAAACTCCGTCAGGCTGACTCCGTCGTAGCGGAACGACCAGATTCGATCGGTCACGTAGTCGGCGAAGAAGTAGTGTCCCTGGATGTCGGCGACCGGTCCGCGATAGACATATCCGCCGGTGATTGAGAAACCCTGGGCAGCCCCGCCGCCGTGTGTGTATTCATAGATCGGATCTACGGCCCCCGGAGGCGCATTGCCGCCGACTCCGCCAGTCGGCGTGGCGATGGTTCCCTCGCGCAGGCGCCAGCCGTAGTTCTCACCGCCGGAGCTTGCGACCGGCTGGAAGTCAACTTCTTCTCGGGCGTTCTGTCCCACATCGGCGATGTACAGATCGCCGGTTACACGATCGAAACTCGATCGCCACGGGTTCCGCAGTCCGTAGGCCCATATCTCGTCGTCACCGGTTACGCCGACAAACGGATTGGACGCGGGATTCGCGTAGTTGCGCCCGGCGTCGGCGGGGAAGTCGTCGCCGCTTGGGTCAATTCGCAGCATCTTGCCCAGCAGGTTATTCGTGATGTCCTGGCCTCTGCCGCCCGGATCGTTTCCGGCGCCGCCGTCGCCGCTGGAGATGTAGAGCAGTCCGTCGTTTGGCCCGAAGCCCAGCCAGCCGCCGTTGTGATTGGAAAACGGTTGGGAGTAGGTCATCACGGTCTGGGCGCTGGCGGCGTTGGCGATGTCGGGGTTGGCCGAAATCTGGTATCGTCGGATGTGCGTAGTCCCGCCGCTGACCGTCACGTTCACGTAGAAGAAACCGTTGGTTGCGTAGTCCGGGTCGAACGCCATCCCCAGCAGCCCCTGCTCGTTGCCGGTAGCCAGCGAGTTGATGTCGAGAAAGGGAGTGGCGTTAATCGTCCCAGTGTCGGGGTCGAGTATCCTGATTCGCCCGGTATGCTGCTCGGCGACGAACAGGCGATCGAAGTCGCCGACAGGACTCGTAGCAAAGATCGGGCGATTGAACCCTGATCCGACGCGTTGTGTTCCGGTCGGAATCCCGGCGGCCGATACCGCAGCCGTAGCGATCGCCAGAACGACAGCCCCCGCCAATCCGTTAGGCGTGCGTGGGAACATAACCTTACTCCCACCCCTGGTCTGCGTTATCTACAACTGTCCTTTAGGCTCGTAATCGGCCGGTCCGGAACGCAAGAAATTATAGGCCTCTGATCTTAATAATACGGGACACCCCGAAATGGCATGCCGTAAGTCGCAACGCAATAAGGAGTACAAAAACAGCAAAAGAACGGGTCTCCCGCAGCATTACTGCAATTCCGTTTAAAACTTGATACATCGCAATTCTATGCTATAATTAGTTACATGGCTGGATTTCAGCTTGCTTTGCTCACGCTCATTCAAGGATGGCTGCTCACAAACGAACGGATTCAATCGCGTAACAACTTGCTCTGTTGTTGTCTGCGGCATGTAGGAGGCTCGTTCATGTCTTCATGCCACGGGCCGCGCTGGCCGGATATTGAAAAGACCGGCCGGACAGGAGGCGGACATAATGAACGCTCCAAAGGCTTTGCTCACAGCCGTAGCGATTGCGTTGCTCATCGCAGGCCAAATGGGATCGTCGGCTCACGCCGCGATCAGTCCGACTTACCAGCAATTCGCCGACGACGCGACCTGGACGCACCAGGGCCGCGGGGTATACACCGTCCCGCAAAACGCCGAGGATTACCCCAACGAACTATGGGAGCGACCCATCCAGGACAACAAGTGGTTCGAAGACGGAACCACGAGGACCTCGGGCACGACCGGCGGAGGAGGCGAATATTGGGCCTACGGCGACTTGAAAGCAGCCGCCTGGGGCGTCGGCGAAAGCGATGGGCACGACTACTTGTTCGCACGCTGGGAAGTAGTCGGCGACTACAAGCACATTGCCGGCGAGAACAATCCGGTGACCGAAGAACTCAAAGGGCACTACTACTTCTACGCCGAACCGGTCGGACACGATGCGTTCGTGATCGAAGTGCCCGCCGGAAAGGACCTGGGCTCATCCTACGGCTCGGGCAAGGTGTTTATCTACTCCGAGTCAAACGACGATAGCGTTCCCGGCTCGCCAAACATAGCTATTACCGAAGAAGGCGGCGACTCCTTCAAGGACGTCCAGGTAAAAGGCTTGGGCCGAACGAACGATTCGACCTACATCACCGAAGTGGCGGTCAAGCTCAGCGATCTTGGCCTGACCATGGACGACTTCAACACCGCAGTCGACTACGCCTACGCCGGCGTGGCGGTCACGAATCCGTCGGACCCGAACACCGACCTGTTCGCCAACGACCACTACCGCTATGCGCCTGGCAAGGGTCAGGAGTACGACACGGTGCTGTTCACCGGCGGACCGTTGATCCCGGAACCAGCGACTGTGAGCCTTCTGGCCCTGGGCGCCTTGGCGATCCTGCGCAAACGCCGCAGATCGTAACGCGAGAATATGCAAATCCACGGCCGGGCCGGATCAGATTCCGGCCCGGCCGTTTTCTCTGCGCAGCATTGCAATCACCGCCAAAGTCCGCACTTGACATTAGAACCTGGTTCGATAGTTTGAAGCAACAGGCAGTCCGAACTCCGGATTATCGTGATAAACCAAATGCGCCGGGCGATGACATTGCCAGACGGAACAAGGGTTCACATGAGCAAAACACTGTGCATTGATTTCGACAACACAATCATCGGCCGGAAGGATGAACCCCTCGACGGAGCCAGGAGCGCACTGCGGCGATTCAAGGACAAGGGGTGGGAAATAATAATATCTTCGTCCCGCCTTGACCCTGATCTATGGGGCGAGTTGCTGCACTTTCGCGTTGAAGACATAGTGCGAATAATGAACGAACACAACATACCTTTCGATAAAGTAGTCACTCACAAACCCTCGGCCGACATCTATATTGACGATAAAGGATTCCGTTTCGAAGGCGACTGGGGCGAGGCGGAACATCTCATCGGTCAATTACTGGGCGACGACAATATCGCGTCGCAAGGCGGTGGCGGCGGATAGAACAGTTGGCGGCCCCCGGCCGGTTGCCATATAATTGTCCGACAGGCCCGCTTTCTTCTATTCCTGTTCCCGAAGGCCTCAGGGCCCTTCGGTTACGGGCTGGAGGTTACCTGGAAGATTTCTATATGAGCTTCTTGAAGTACATGCCGGTTGTGTTGGTTGCGGCATTGTTGCCGGCTACGGCTGCACTGGGCGAGGAAAGTGCGGCGCGATACGAGGCGGTGTTTGTTGACGGTACGCGTATCGTCGGCGATACGATCTCCGGATGGGGCGAGGGTTCGGAGGTTCTGCGGCTTGGCGATACTTCACTTACTGACGTCAAACGCCCGCTGAGGTGGCTTCGCGATCGCACGCTCAAACCGTGGAGCCCGAGCGATCGCGACAGTTATATCGAGTTTGTCGGCGGTGATCGACTTGCCGGGCGTATCACAGGCGTGGGCGGCGGCGACAGCCCGCACGACGTGGCGCACCTGCTGGTGAAGCCCACAGCCCGGCTGCACCATCCGATCCGGGGCGCCGGATCGCCTCAGTACGTGCGAGTCCTGCCCGATCGCATAGAACGCGTAGTGTTACGGGCCGATTCGCACCGCCGTCTCAGCCCAGGCACTGTGTATTACCTCGACGGGCGGAAACTGGGTTTCGTCAGCCTGCGATGGCGGGCCGAATCCGTGGTCCTACTGCTGAAGAACGGCTCCCGCGAGGTGGAGATATCGGAACTCTCCGAGGTCCACCTTCCGCGGATCGATCCCTGGGTCGCGTATTACCGGGAGCTTGCGACCCTCAGCCCCTCCTGCCGGTCGCGCCTGGTGCGGATTGAGACTGTCTCGGGCCTGATCGCCACCGGAAGCGATTTGCGATCCGACGCCACGTGGCTGCCTCAACCGGGGACACTGTCTCGCATAAAGAGGATGGAGGGACAGATCGAACGACTGAAAACGGTGATGAAGCAACAGCGGTCTCTGTGCGGCCAGATTCGTGCGGACTGCGCCAAGCAGGCCGATGAACACCAACGCAGGCTCAAAGCAGCTGGGAAGGCCCGCGACAAGGCCAGGTCCGACCTGCAGAAGAAGATCGATCAGCAGGCCAGGAAGGATTCCGACCTGCTTGCCGAGAAGCGGCGTAAGACAGACAAGCAGTTCGCCTCGGCCCGCCAGACGATGGTCAAACGCCTGGAGAAGCAGAAACCCGACCGGGCCGTCGCCGCGATTAAGGCTTTCGATCTTAAACAGGCCCAACAACGAAAAACGCAACTCCAGGCGCTGCAGGCCGAGCGATCGAAACTGGATCAGAAGAGGCGAAAGGAGTTGGCTGATTTCGACGCACGCCAAACGCAGAAACTTCGGCGCCTGGAAACCGACGGCAGGGCCCGGGCCAAAGAACTCAACACGCGGCTGGTTCACGCTGAGTCACAACTGAAGGGCTACGTGCTGGGCATTGACCGATCCACACTGCAGCGTGCAAACGCCATTCGCAGCGGCGGATCGATCGACACATGGCGTCAGATCATTCAACCGGTCTGGAGTCTCGATGCACTGTGGACCCCCTTTAGATCTATCATCTCGCGATGGTCGTTCGCACCGCAGAATGTCCCGCTCTGCCGTTTGCATCCGGCGTCGACTGTCAACCCTCCCTTTATTCCCGGCCGCACAAACCGCGGTTTCGACGGCGGACTGCTCCGCAGCGGCCGGCGGGTCTGGGGATGGGGATTTGCGGTCCATGCTTACAGTGAACTGCGATTTGAACTGCCTAAATGCACGAATGCATTTCGCAGCCGTATCGGACTGGACCACTCCGTAGGTCCCGGCGGCTGCGCCAGGGCGAGGGTTTATGTCGGACCGGTCACAGGCAAGCCCGCTTACGAAAGTCCGCTGCTGATCGGTTCGAACAAAACCGTCGACAGCGGTTCGGTCGCCCTTAAGCTTCCGCCAACCGGCGCCGGACAGTTGGTCCTGCAAGCCGATCCGGCGAGTCACAAGGCCCCTCCCGGCGCCGATCCGTCGAACATCCGCGACAAACTCAACTGGTTCGACCCGCAGCTCGAACTGGACACCTCCAGGCTCCAGGAGCAGGTCCGCGCCCAGGTCGGCCCGCTGCTGGCGGCGACAGCGGGATGGGAAATTCGGATGGATCGGCAAGGCCGCTACGTCTGGACAAGCTTCTTCTACGATAAGGGAAGACCGGAGCATCACAGTTTCTGGCCTATGATCGAGGCCCGTAACAAACCGCTGAAACTCCAGCGCAAAATGACTATCGGGCCGGACGACAAGCATCTGGCGGTCCATCTGGGCCTGCCGACGGACATATACTACAAACCGGGCACGGTAACCCTGCACGTTGGCGGGCGGGAAATCCAGGCCCGGAAGATTCCCGTCAGGCAGATCTGGCGAGATCGCCCCACGCCGCTGGTCTTCGATCTTGGGCGTGACGTGGGCGAGACCGTCACTCTTGAACTGACCCAACCGGCCGGCGGAAAACCGCTGCACTGGCAGGCGATAAACATCTCGAAGGTCCCGCCGCCTGAGTATCGCCTGGTCGACAGTCTTGAGGCTATAGGCCGCAAGGACATGAACGTTCCGCACGGGCTGGGGCAGGCGATTCAATCGCCCAGCATCAGCAACGCCGAGAAACTCGCATCATTGGAGTTTCATCAACTCGGCGCCGTGGTGAACTTCACGCCGACTCTCAAAGAACAAAAAGCCGTCGACGGGCCGGTGAACGTAATGATCGGGCGTGACTGGACCGGCGGCGACAAGACGTTTGCCGAATCGTCCGACAAGTTCAAGAAGCTCACGAGCCTCAAGACACTTCTGGTCACCAGCGAATCGAAGGTCTCGTCCGGGGCGATTGCAAAACTACAGAGTCAACTGCCAAAGCTGAAAGTAATCAGACTCATACCGCGAGTCCCTTCTCCCAGACAGGGCTCCTATAGACCCACGACATGGCTCAACCGGACCAACGCGCCGCTGGTCATCATATGGATCGATCAGAAAGGCAAGCTGTCGTTTTCGAGCACACCGCGCCTGGCGCCGGGACAGGAATTCAAACGCAGCTGCTATTCCGGAGTTCGATACGAAGCGCATTACATCCGCAAGGACGCCGACAAGCCCCTGGACTATCTATACAGCCAACCGATTTCCACGTTCCAGATGAGCGAGGGCGCCGTCTGGGAAATCAAACCAAAATGACAATCGGACCGGCGGTCCGAACTGACGCGACAGGAGAGACGTTATGAAACGCACTGCAGTCTGGTTGATGCTTCTGACGGCGATCGTGGTCCCCTGCTGCACGCTGGCTGAAAAGCCCGCGCCCAAGAGCCCGAACCTGACCAAGATCAAATCAGTTTTCGAGATGCAGGACCTGTACCAGGCCACGCGAATTCCCAATATCACAGTCACCACTGACGGGACCGTCCTGGCGTTCGCCAAGTCAGGACGAATGATCCGACGCAGCACCGACGCGGGCAAGACCTGGTCCAAAGCCGTCGAAGTGGGCCCAGACGCCGGCGGCAGCGCGATAGTCGACGAAACCACTGGAGACGTAATGATGGTTCGCTCCCGCAGCGGTTACCTCTGGCGGAGCAAGGACCAGGGAAAGACCTGGAAGCGCGAAGATATCAAGATCAAGCCCAACGCCGCCGGACATGGAGACCCCAGCGGCGCGATAGGGATCAATGCGTCATGTTCGGAGTCGGGTGTGACGCTGCGTTACGGTAAGCACAAAGGCAGACTGCTCATGCCCGCACGGGTAGTGCCTCCCAAGAATAGTAACGCCCAGGAGACCTGGCCGTACCACTACAACTCTGCGATCTACAGCGACGATGGCGGCAAGACCTGGCAAACCAGCGGACCGGTCCAGAGCGGAACGGGCGAGGGCACGCTGGCCGAACTTTCAAACGGAAACATCTACTACAACTCGCGATCGCACATGTCGATCGACCATCGCAGGCGGATCGCCATGAGCTACGACGGCGGGCACATGTGGACCGACTGGCGGGTCTGCGACGTGTTGAAGGAAGTCGGCCAGCCGTTCTACTTCAAATACGGAACCAAGCCCAGCTACGGCTGCAACGCCGGGATGATCCGCCTGCCGCTGGAGACCACCGGCGGAAAGGATGTGCTCCTGTTCTCCGCGCCGGACAACCCGGGCAAGTCGCGCGTGAAAATGACGGTCTGGGCCAGTTTCGATCGGGGCAAGACCTGGCCGGTAAAACGCCTGGTGTACAAAGGCCTCAGCGCATATTCCTCACTGGCCGCCGACAAGAAAGGCGATATCTACCTGCTGTTCGAACGGGGCGAAAAGAAACTCTACCAGTTCGTAACAGTGGTGAAATTCAACCTCGCCTGGCTGACTGAAGGGAAGACCCAGAAGTAATGACGAGCACCTGCCTAGCCAGACAGTTGTCGATAGCGGTCCTGGTTCTGCTTTGCGCAGCGATTGGGACCGCAAGCGCCGGGCGATACGAGGCGGTGTTTTCCGATGGTTCGCGTATTGCGGGCGACAAGCTGTCGGGCTGGGGAAAGCGTCCCGTCTCGCCGAAGCTGGACAACACCGCATTGTTCGACGCGAAACGTCAACTGCGATGGCTTTGCGATAGCAAACTGAAGGCCTGGAGTCCGGACCAGTACGACAGCTACATCGAATTTGTCGGCGGGGATCGGATTGTCGGACGCATTGAAGGCCTCGGCGGCGATCCGAACGCCCCAGAGCATCTGTTGGTCAAACCCGCCGCGCCGCTGCATGAACCGGATAAGAAGATCTTCACTCACGTCCGGGTTCTTCCCCAGCGTATCGAACGCGTGGTGTTTCAAGCCAATTCACGCCGTCGACTGCAGCCCGGCTCGGTCTTTTTCACAGACGGCCGGAGAATCGGCTTTCTCGGTCTCCGCTGGAAAGATCAGTCCGTAGTCCTCCTCATGAAGGACTCCACTCGCCAGGTCAAGACGTCGAAAATCGCCGAGATCCACCTTCCGCGGATCAACCATTGGAAGGCTTATTGGCGGGAGCTTGCGGTTCTCAGCCCGTCGTGTGAGTCGCGCATGCTGCGTGTCGAAACCATAAGCGGTCTGATCGCCACAAGCAGTTCGTTGTGGTTCGGCGCGTCGGCCTACGGTATGGCGATCCTCAGGAAGCGGGCGATGGAGCATCTCCAGCGGCTGGACCAGCGGATCGCACAACACCAGAGCAAGCTGAAGGAAAGCAAGCTCAGGTTCGATCGGGCCGCAGCGTTGTACAAGAAGTACAAGTCCGATTCGGGGAAGCAGGGAAGAGCATCGTCGGCAAAACGGATATTCAAGAGCGAGACCAGTCGATGGGAGAGATATCTGCGGGTCGGCGAATCGCTCAAGGCCCAGCGAGCCGCATCAACCGGACCGCACGGAAACGCCGAGACCTGGCGTCACGTCATCCAACCGGTCTGGAGTCTCGATCCGCTGTGGGTCCCGTTCAATAGCATTCATATGCGCTGGTCGTTCGCCCCGCAGCGCGTGCCGCTTAGCCGCATCCGCCCGGCCGGGACGATCAACCCCCCGCTGCTGCCGAAATCCGAGAACCGCAATTCCGCCGGGCGTCGGCTCCGTAGCGGCGGACGACAATACGCCTGGGGATTCGCCGTACACGCTTACAGCGAACTACGATTCGAACTGCCGCAATGTGTAAAGGCCTTTCGCACCGGCATCGGACTGGACCGCAGCGTCGGTTCCGGCGGCTGCGCACGAGGAAGAGTCTACGTCGGATCAACCGACGAAAAGCCCGCGTACGAAAGCCCGCTGCTTATCGGTTCGCAGAAGACCGTCGACAGCGGTAAAGTGAGCGTCAAGTTTCCGCATAAAGGTCCCAAACTCCTGATCCTCCAGGCCGATCCGGTGAATCGCCGAGCCCCTGCCGGAGCCGATCCCCTGAACATCCGCGACAAGCTCGACTGGCTCGATCCGCAGATCGAACTTGACGCCGGGGTCCTTCGAAAGCAAATCCGCCGACATCTCGGCCCGCTGAATACCGCCGGGACCCAATGGCCGCTGCGGTCCAAACCCAACGCCGTTTATGTCTGGACAAGCAGTTTGGACGAAGCGCCGGACACGGGCCTGAAGCACTTTCGCGCGATGGTCCAGGCCAAAGTACGCCCGCTGAGTTTCTGGCGAAAAATGAAGATCGAACCGGCCGACAAGTGGCTGGCGGTGCACGTGAGCCCAACCGGCGTAGAGAACCCCGCCAACGACGCGGTCGCCTTGCGTGTCGGTGATCGACAAATCCGAGCACAGAAGGTTCCGATCAGACAACTCTGGCAGCCCCGCCGGACTCCGCTGCTGTTTGCGATCGACGAGTATCGCGGCAAGACTGTCACGCTCGAGTTGATCCAGCCGGCCGGCGGGAAACCGTTGCATTGGAAAGCCGTAGACACGTTGAGCCGACTGCCTGCGGCGTATCGTCTGGCCGAGATTATGGAGGATGTCGAGAAAAGCGACATGAAGGTTCCGTTCGCTCTGGGCCAGGCACTGATGTCGGATCGGATCACCAAAGCCAGGAAACTCGCCGCCCTGAAAATCAATCGTCTCGGCGGTTCGCTGGGCTTCATGCCCCAGGGCGTAACCCACAAGCCTTCGTACAGGATTCCCGATGTGCTTCTCGGGGCCGGTTGGACCGGCGGCGACAAGGCGCTGGTCAAGAACATCGAAACGTTCGTCAAAATGCCCGGCCTGGAATCGATGGTTGTGACAAAGGACTCGAAAATCTCGGACGCCGCAATCGCCAAACTCAAGGCCCGCATGCCCAAGCTAACCGTCACGAGGACGATCAAACGCATCCCTTCGCACAGGGAAGGCGGGCGTGCCGACGTGGTCTGGCGAAACCTCACCGGCAGGCGAATTGTCGTGCTGTACGTCGATCCAAGGGACGGGCTGCGGTTCTCGCAGTTCCTGGCCCCCGGGCAGGCGGTAAACGTGATGTCCAACGGCGGCAGCAGACTTGAAGCTCACTACATTGTCAGAGACTACACGCACCCAAAACAGTACGCCTTCACCCTGCCGCTGACGACGTGCAATTCGGTCCCCGGCAAGATATGGGACATAAAACCCGTGGGACAGTAACCCTGACAGGTGAATCCATAGATGGAGAACATCAGCATGAGAATCGCGACACTAACGCTTTACGTTCTGACAATCGCTGGGACAACGTCCGTCTCGTTGGCGCAGCGCGCCGATCATTGGGCCGATCTGCCCGGATTCGAAGTCAACGACGGGACACGAAACCTCTGGAATCCCTCGCCTCAGAAATGCGATTGGAAGCGAGCCGAACGCTCGTCGAAATATGCCGGAATCGCACTGGACAAGGTTCAACGCTGGCTGCACGAGCGAGTCCTGCCGGTTCGCGACGCCAAGACCGGCCTGTTCCGCTCGACCCCGCGAGCGTGGAACTACCGCGACACGGCCGCGGACTGTTATCCGTTTTACGTGTGGGCCGCGTTCTACACCGACAAAAAAGTGCTCGACGGTATTCTGGTCGACACCCTCAAAGCCGAGCAGAAACTCTGCAACCACGTGGATCGTCTGCCGGTGAACTACGACCTGAAACGCGGCAAGAAGGTCCCCGGCTCGTTCGACGCGATGATCTTCGGAGCCTGCGAATACGCCAAAGACGGGCTGGTCGCCATCGTTGAAATCACCGGCAAGGATTCGCCGTGGTCCCATCGAATGCGGGGCATCGTCGACGATATTTTCAAGCACGCGCCCTACGACAGCCCCTACGGCAAGATCCCCTCGAAGAACATCGAGGTCAACGGCGAACTGCTGCAGATCCTGCCCCGCCTCTACTGCATGACCGGCGAAAAGAAGTATCTCGACTGGGCGCATCGACTGGCGGACTACTACCTGTTGGGCGGCAAGTTCGTCCCGTCGCGATTGAGCGATCATGGATGCGAGATCATAGGCGGCCTGGGGCTGCTTTTCGCCGTCGACGCAAAGGCCGACCCGAGGAAACTCAAGCAGTACAAACCGCACATGGAATACATGTTCGACGAGATCCTGCGTCGAGGGACCAATTCCGACGGCGTCATCATCCGCTCGTTGCAGAAGACTCCCGGGCCGCACGATCGGGTCACGATAGGCGACGGTTGGGGATACGACCTCGTCGGTTTCCTGGACTACGACATGTCGCTGGGAACGAAGCGATATCACGACGCGATCCGGCGGCCGCTGAAGAATCTGCTCAAACCGCGGTACAAGAAGTTCAACTGGGACCACGGCTCGCGCGACAACGTCGCCGACTCCGTCGAGGGCGGTCTGTACCTCCTGCGTTATTTCCCGCAGCCCGAGGGATTCATCTGGGCAGATCGCGAGATAGCGACGCTGCTGGTCGATCACGTCAACGCCAAACGCATCTGGGAGACTCACAAGCTGGAGGCCAATACGGTCCGCACGGTGCTGATTCACACGATGCTGCACACGCGCAACACGATCGCCCGCCCGTGGCGCCAGGGACTGAAACTTGGCGCGGCGCCCGTCGGCGACGGGGTCTGCGTTTACATGCAGTCGGGCAAACCGTACGAAGGCAAGCTCCAGTTCGACATTCCCAGACACCGAATCTATATGGGCTTCCAGCAGGATTGGCCCCGGATGAACTCCGTACCCGAGTGGTTCACCGTCGAGCCGGACAAGACCCGCAAGTACGCTATCAGAGATATTGACGCCGGATCAACTCGCATCGTCTCGGGCCTGACACTGAGCCAGGGTCTTCCCGTAAGCGTCAAGCCGAACAAGCCGCTGCGCCTGGTTGTCAAGCCGCACAATGTCGAGGAGAAGAATTGAAAACGACAATAATCACGAGCCTGCTTACCGCCGTTGCGATGCTGAATTCCGCAGATCGGCTCAGCGCCGCCGACACTCTGTCGCCGCTGAAGGATGGGAAAGTGCCCCAGAGCGTCAAGGAACTGTGGGCCGACTACGATTCGACGAAAGAACCGCTCGAAGTGAAGATCGTGCGTCAGTGGAAGGACGGCGAGACGACCTGCCAATACCTGACCTACACCATCGGAACATTCAAGGGCAAGAAAGCCACGATGGCCGCCTTCTACGCCTTTCCGACCAAACCCAAAGGCGACAAGAAGATTCCTGCGCTTATCCAGATGCACGGGGGCGGACAGCGGGCCGCGAGCCACAGCGCCAAATACGGAGCCGACAACGGATACGCAACGCTATCGATCAACTGGGGCGGACGCGAAATGGAAAAAGCCCGATCCGGCGAGCCGACGACCGACTGGGGCGCCGTAGACGCCACGCAAAAAGGACACAACAGTCACTACGGCTCGCTGGCGCCCGACAAGCTCACGATCGACAAAGTCGAATCACCGCGCAACAGTAACTGGTTCCTGATAATCATCGCCGCCAAACGCGGGATAACGCTCCTACAGCAACAACCCGAAGTCGACGGCGACAGGATCGGAGCGTTCGGCCACTCTATGGGCGGCAAACTCACCGTGATGCTCGCCGGAGCCGACAAGCGAATCAAAGCTGCGGCACCCTCGTGCGGCGGCAGCGGTTCGGCTCCGGATCACATCCGCAACCGCCCCAACGCCGGCGTTCGTCGCAGGCATTCGAAACTCTATCACAAGACGATCGACGACGCGCTGTACCTCAAAGAGATCACCGCCCCGATCCTGTACGTCGGCCCGCATAACGACTTCAACGGGATACTCGACAACATGTACGCCAACTGGCGGAGCATCAAGAGCAAAGCTGTAAACTACACGATCACGCCGCACATGAACCACCGCGCGGTCAGCGAACACTACTTCGCCGGGATGCTCTTCTTCGAGCAACATCTCAAGGGCGAGTTCGACTTCCCCAAAACGCCGAAGATAACCGCCAGCCTGAAAACCAAAGATTCGATCCCGTCGGTAACGCTCAAGCCGGACCAGTTGAAGAACATAGCGAAGGTCGACATCTACTACTCCGTGGACCCACACATTCTCACGCGTTTCTGGCGAATCGCGCCGAGCGAGCGGAAAGGCGACTCGTGGGAAGCCAAATGCCCGATCTTCAGCACCGATCAACCGCTGTACATCATGGCCAACGTCTACTACAAGCTCGATCACCCGCTGGTCGGATATCCCTGGATGCGCCAGATCCCCAAGACATTCGGCATATCGTCGGAGATGATCAGCTACAGCCCTCAACGGCTAAGAACAGCGAAAGTAAAAGCAACACCAGCTCGCAGTCGCGTAATCCAAAAAGATTTCGCCGACTACCACGACTGGTATCGCCTGAGTTGGAACAACCCGCACTGGTGGAGCGCTCACACCCGCAAGATCAAGGATCCTGCCTTCGCAGCGCCCCAGGGCGCCCGCCTGGCCCTGGATGTGAAGACGGCCCATGACGCCGTGCTCTTCTTCGAACTGCAGGACAACAATTGGAACGCCTTCCCGGGACAGAAGAAAGGCCAATACTTCGCCCAGGTGAACATCAAAGGGTCCGACAAATGGCAGACAGTTGGCGCAAGGGTCTCTGACTTCAAGCTCTTCGGCAAGCGCACAATGCATCCGCTGAAGAGTTGGCGGCACATTACGGAACTCGGCATTCGAGGGCGAGTGAAGGTGCAGCAGGGCGACAAGGAAATCGAACTGCCGATGGGCAAACCCATCAACTGGAAGACGCCCCGAAACTTCCGCAACCTGCGATGGAAAGGCGGAGAGTATCGACTTGGCGCCAACATGCCGGACTGATCAACATTCAGCAACCACGTTTAGCGGCGGGGCAACGCCCCGCGTTCGTCGTTCTGCGCCGCGGTGTAGTATCGCGGGTCTTCTTTCGCAACTTCCCCGGTATCAGGTCATGGACCTTTCTTTTTGCGGGCATCCTGGTTGCCTTCGCCCAACCAGACGGTACAATCTCCCAACGAGATATCCGCGCCGCTTTGGCGGATCGGAAAGGCAATTGAGATGACAACGAACATTCCACGACGAACCGCACTGAAGCAGATCGGCGCCGCTGTTGCCGTTGGGGCTATCGCCGGCGGCTCGCAAGCCGCCGAGCAGAAACCCGCTAAACAGCCGATGGGATTCTGCCTGAACACCGGCACAATTCGCGGACAGAAACTGGGTATCGTCAAGGAAGTCGAAATCGCCGCGAAGGCGGGATACAAAGCCATCGAACCGTGGATCGGTTCGATCAGGAGCTACCAGGCCAAAGGCGGATCGCTGAGGGATCTCCGAAAGCGGATATCCGATCTGGGGCTGGCGGCGCCCAGCGCGATCGGATTCGCCTCGTGGATATCCGATGACGACGCCAAGCGAGCCAAGGGCCTGAAGGATCTGGCCGGCGATATGGAACTGGTCAAGCAGATCGGCGGGACCGGGATCGCGGCCGCCCCTGCCGGCGTGGGCCGGACGCCTATCAAGGATCTCTGGGCCATCGCCAAACGCTATCGCGCGGCGCTGGATCTCGGCGACAAGACCGGCGTGCCTCCCCTGCTGGAGATATGGGGCCCGTCGAACACCCTGAGCCGCATCGGCCAGGCGCTGTTCGTCGCCGCAGAAAGCGGACATCCCAAAGCCAGCGTACTTCTGGACGTCTATCACATATACAAAGGCGGCTCGGATTTCTCCGGCCTGAAGTTCCTCGGACCAGACGCAATGCACGTATTCCACGTGAACGACTACCCCGCCGATCCGCCGCGAGAAACGATCAACGATTCCCATCGCGTTTTCCCCGGCGACGGCGTCGCCCCGCTGAAGCAGATATTCTCCACGCTGAAAAAAGGCGGTTTCCACGGGTGGCTGAGCCTGGAGCTGTTCAACCGCGACTACTACAAACGAGACGCTCTCGAAGTAGCCAGAGAAGGCCTGGTCAAACTCCGCGCCGAAGTGCAAAAGGCTCTGACCTGATCGGTCGGATCGCCTGAAGATCACGAAAGAACCGGATGGATCGAATAGGCACAAGAAAACTCATTGCCGTAGCGGTGACAACAATGCTGCTCGTCGGCGCGCTGGCGGTTTGGCTGGTCTGCAGTTTCGAGTATGCTCAGAACTCCCCGCCGAACGCCCCGCCGCCGAGCGATACGCTGGAGACCTGTTTCCGGGGACTAACCGAACACCCGCCAAACGACGCCAACTGGGCCAAACGACGGGAAATGCTCGAAGCGATTGACGTTCCGATAAACGCCAAGCAAGATGACGCCTGGCGCCGCGATGTTGGCGCACTGTTCCAGCAACAGATGAACAAGGCGATCGCCGAGATCAGCGAGTCGCGCGTGACTGACGGCGTGCGGATATGGCGCATGTACAACATGGGATTCGTGGTGAAATCCGCCGAGGCGACAATCGGGTTCGACATTCATCCGGGCTGGGTGTTCGACAATCCGATGGACAAGGCCCAACTCAAGCGATTGGCCGAGCAGCTCGACATTGCGCTGGTATCCCACTGGCATCACGACCACTGCTCGCGCCCGTTCCTCAAGCAGATGCTGGCCGCGGGCAAGAAGATCGTTCTCCTCGACAGCGTGGCCAAAGAGCTGACCGGCGAGAACGTGTTTCGAATTCCAGGCCGCCACGCTCGCCCTGTTAAAGCAGCAGGCGTTGAAGTTTACGGTCATACCGGCCGCCAATTCCCCACCGCCCGAAACAACGTGTATGTCGTCCGCATCGGCGGGCTCATGGTTATGCACCAGGGCGATAACGACAAGACATCGCTGTATCGCAATATCGCCGCCGAGCACAAAGTCGACGTGCTCCTGGTCAACTGCTGGGCGAGAATGGACACGGTTATCGAAGGGGTCAAACCGAAACTGGCGATAAGCGGACACGAAAACGAAATCAGGCATCCGTCGATGTTCCGTAGCGGATATCGACGAACATTCCGCGAACTCGACAAAATGAAACTCGCCCCACCATGGAGCAACGGTCCGCAGGTCAGAGTCATGTTCTGGGGCGAACATACCGACTGGCCGAACATCGGGAGCAAAGACAAATGAAATCAGGGAAATGTCCTAAATGCGGGTGCGGCAAAATCATCGCCGCACTGCCTGGAGAATACGGTCACAACAGCTATGAATACCAGATGACAGTCACCGCCGATCCCCGCTGGGTGCTTGACGGCAGGAACCCTACTCACGGCCACGGTGTGCTGATGCTGCATGTCTGCAGCGACTGCGGTTTCGCCGAGTGGTGGGTCAAGGACCCGGAGAATATACCGATAGGCTCGGAATACAAGACCACACTGGAAGACCACGACAGCGATCCTCAACCGTAGCATCAGGGCGTTTGAGCGGGTGCAGGCTGCGTGGCCGGTCGGGTTGTCGGCTCGCTCTGTTTGAAAGGCAGCTTTTGCCAACTAACCGCGTAGAACAGGCTGGCGTCGCCGTACAGAAAACCGGTGATGTAATCGCCGGCCGGATCGATCAGCCCGCCGAGCGTGAGTTTTGACCGCATTTTCGGTTGCGCTGCAACAAGCTTACGCATGAGAGCCTTGAAGGCGATGGTCTGTGCGGCCAGTCGATCTCTGCGGGTCGTGTCTCCGGCGGACGCCGAAGCCGCAAGCCCCATACCCGACGCGGTCATGCCAATTCCCATCACGATCGGCCCGGAATCGCCGTCCTGCCTGGATGACTTTCCGCCGGGCCATTCGGCGAAACCCGCCGCCACAATGCGTTCGAGCCAGAACGCTTTGGCGTAGCGATGGTACATGCCTGCGGCAAGTTTCGCGTCAAACTGTGCGATCATCGATATCCGCCACGACAGGTCGCATCCGCGCGGGAGCGCCAGCCCGCGGCCGGATGAGTTTATTCTGCTGTACGGCAAGCCGCTCGGCTTGTGGAACGCGTTTTTGCTCATCCAATCGAGATGGCTGCGGCTCGCCGCGTCGCTTCGCTGCGAGCCGGTGTTGTGATCGTAGAGTTTCAGCGAGAGCAGCACCGGCGCCGTGTCGAACGTCCAGGAATACGTAGGGAACGACGCCAGCGGTCGGCCTTTCGATTCGACAAGCGCCCTGTGCAGCACGTTTGAGATCGACTTGTTGATCGCATCGTATCGATCGTCTCCGCCGATGAGTCGGTAGTAACCGATCGCCATATTGAGTTGCCCGAGATAAGTCGCGTGCTTCTTGTACGACGTCAGGAGCTCGAGCTTCCCGCCGGGCGGTTTTACCCGTGCGACAGTGCTCGCCACAGCCGAATCGATCAGACCGCTCATCCGCTTCAGGGCGTCGGTGCGACGCAGCGGATCAGACAACGCCGCATTGGCGTACGCGATCGCCGGCAGCGTGTAGGGAAACAGATCGCCCTCTGGGAACCGGGCGCACTTGCGGGCGACTTCCAGGCGATAACTTACGATATTCGCCGTAAGTTTATCGAATTGCGCGACAAGCTTTCTCGACAGCGCGGTCGCGGGACTGTTGTCGATTTTCGGCTCCGGCGGAATGATCCAGTTTGCGATCGAACCATCGCCGGGCGGCGCAGGAGCGGTAGTCGCCGCGGGTTTCTTTCGCCGCGGCCTGGGCCTGGGCGGATCTTTCAAACGCGCCGCAGCCTGATAGGCCAGCGCGGCCAGCAGCCTTACGCGCAGACGATCTCCCGGCTCGCCATGCTTCAGGATCGGTTTGAGCCATCGCATAACGACATCCGGATCGCCATAGCGCCCGTCGGCCCGCACGAGCAGTTCGATCGCATCCCGGCTCTGAAGACGCCACGCTTCGGACTTGACCTGCTCCAGCGGCGATTCTCCCAGATCGCCGTCGGCCTGGAGTTCGTACCACAAGGGAATCGCCGCGGCGACGACTCGGGTCCGCATGAGTTCGCGATCGCCGTCACTCCAGTAGCGGATCCATGTTTCCGGGTTCTTCAACTGAAACCAACCCAGAGCATACTGCTCGTTTGCCGTAACGTATCCTTCAACCCCGTTGACTATCTCCTGGGCCTTCTCCCAGCGGCCTTTTCGAATCATCGCCGCGGCGATTCGCAGCATGCTTTCGCCGCGAGCTTCATTGGTTTCGAAGTTCTCGACCGCATCGATCGCCTCGCGGAGTTTCCCATCGTCAATCATTCTCTTCACGACAAGAGTCGTTATTCGATCGTGGGTCTGCGTCGTCGTGACGCCGTCGATGAACTTTGCGTATCGCAGGCTGTAGCGATCAGACTCTCCGGCACTGGTAGCCAGCGAAACCAGTATATCGGCTTTCTTGCCGTAGAATTTCCGATCGGCATGCGGGAGCTTCTCCAACATGGTCATCGATCTGTTGAACTGACCGCACTGGATTAGAATCATGGCGACATCGGTCTTCGTGTCGGTCTTGATTTCGTCGGCCTGCATCCCGCTGACCTTGTCGATAACCGACAGAGTTTCGTCAGCCAGCTTCAGCGCGGCGGCTTTATGCCCGGCATCGATCATGGCTTGTGCGATGCCCGCAGAAGCCCAGGCGCGTTCTCGCGGCGACTTGATCGATCGTGCGGCCTCCAGGGCCCGCATACAGGTCTTCAAGGACCTGTCCGAATCTCCGATCCCGCTCTCGACGACGGCGATCTGATTCAGCATCCTGATCTTCGCGCGGCGTTTGAGTTTCCTGGCGGCAATGTGAACGGCGTTGACCGCTCCCCTCGCTCGCGTAGCGTTGGATTTGGCGACAGCCGAGGCGAAGGCGAGAACAACGCGTATCTTCACTTCGATCGGGGCGCCTTCGACAATCGCAAGCGCCTGTTTCAATTTTGAATCTCGAGCAACGATTTTCGCCACGTCGCCGAGAGCTTCGAAGCGGGCCCGCCTGTCTCTGGGGCCGGAGCCCTGGACAATCGAAGCGGTCTGAATCGCGCCCTCCATATCGCCGACAATCGCCTGGGCCCTGGTGAGCATGCCGACAGGCCGACGCCTGAACGGATCCTCACTGGCCCGCTTGCAGAGTTGAGATAATGAACGAGATTCGTCGCGAAGGAGATTAGCGAGAGATTCAAACGGTTTATCGCCGGCCAGCACGCAACATGCCTGGCAGAGCGTCAGCATCGTAACTATCGCCAACCGTGCGAACATACCAATGCGTCCCCAGATTCCGGCCGGTTCAGGAAGGGCTCCGGCGACGCCGCAGCCCGATAATCTTCGTTTTCATTATCGCCGGTTCGATCGCCTGCGGCAAATCCAAATTCTCAATTCCGTTGCCCAAAGCCGCGTAGTGCATACAATCTTTGAAGGCATCCGAAACGTCGATCGAGGACAACGCACATGAACACAATCAAAGCAACGGTCTCTTGCCTTATCGCCGTACTGGTATTCACGGCTCCGGCTGCATCGGGCGCCGAAACTCACCAGGCCGAGGCCAAACGCATTGTCAAAGCCGTGGGCTTCACAGGCGGACTGATCGTCCACGTCGACTGCGATGACGGCGAACTGACCGCGGCGTTTGGCGCGGCTGACAATGTGCTCGTTCATGGGCTGGACACCAGCGCCGATAAAATCCGGGTCGCCCGCAAGCAGATCGGCGATCTGGGGCTCTACGGCAAGGTCAGCGTCGAACAGTTGAGCTCCAATCGCCTGTCCTACGCTGATAATCTGGTCAATCTCCTGGTCTCGGCGGACTTGGGCGATGTCGGCATGAAAGAAGTGATGCGGGTCCTGGCGCCTAACGGCGCGGCGTACATTAAGACCGGCGGCAAGTGGACGAAAACCGTAAAACCGCGCCCGGCGGCGATCGACGAATGGACCCACTACCTGCACAGCCCGAGCAACAACGCTGTGGCGAGAGACAGCGTCGTGGGCCCGCCGAAGCAAGTACAGTGGATTTGCGGCCCGCAGTGGGCCCGCAGCCACGATCACCTATCGACGACCAGCGCGATGGTCTCATCCGGCGGGCGGATGTTCTACATTCTCGACGAAGGTCCGACAGCTTTTGCTGCTGTCAAACCCCAGTGGAAACTGATCGCACGCGACGCGATTACCGGCAAGCTGCTTTCTTCGACACCGATTGACGGAGCTCTTCCGGACGTTCTGTCCTGCGACGGCGAATCGGTCTTCATGCGTCACATAGGGTTCAACATGAACGCAGCGGCGATCAAAAAGTCCAAGCCGCACCTGTACAGCTCGGCCGGATTCCTCGACGGACAGTGGTGGCACAGAACGTACTGGCAGTTCGGTGCGAATATGCGATCGACCTGGGGAGGTTGGCCCAGCACGGGTCAGCGCGTCCCGTCAGGCAGACTGCTTGTGCTCGACAAGGCCGTCATATACGGTTTCGGGCGCCTCAAGCAATACCATCTCAACGGCAGCCACGTGGGAATGGGCAAAACGAAATACCAACTGTTCGCCTGCGATCAAACTCCGAAACGCGTCGGCACAGGGCGGCGAGCATCATCAAAAGTCAATGTGCACTGGTCCAGGGACATCGACATCATAGTTCGTGCGATGGTGCTTACCGGTCCGGCGGACAACAAAACGATCTTTATCGCCGGCCCGCCGAACGTCCTTGGCGTCCAGCCCCCAAAAGGCATACATCCGTACACGCTGAAATCACCCAAGGCCCTTGCCGAACAAGCCGCGGCATTCGAAGGTCAGCGCGGCGGGAGCATCCGGGCGATCTCCGACGACGACGGTAAAACGCTGAACAAGATCGCACTGACCTCGCCGCCGGTGTGGGACGGGATGGCGGTAAGCGACGGACGAATCTATCTTGCGACTATGGACGGACAAATCTCTTGCTACGGAAAGAAATAACTATGAAAACACTCTGCGCCCTTGCAGCAGTAACAATGCTCACTGTCGGCTGTGCGCCATCAAACAACACCACTATCAGGGTGTTAACGTTCAACATTTGGGGTGACGGTAAGGCGGGCAAGCAACCGCTGAGCCAAACGGCAGAAGTTATAA
>PVBE010833849.1_pt1 | contig 33012 bp, 32 predicted proteins | sample 1631181 | NCBI WGS metagenome assembly PVBE01 (sample SAMN08397723, study PRJNA350692) | Marine metagenome, whole genome shotgun sequencing project. | isolation source: water | place: Pacific Ocean | collected 2012-04
ACCCGAAGATCCTCACTGTAGCTGCGCGACATCAAACCCTCCTTCGAATCAAAAGATCAAATCGAAGGAAAGCGAATCACATCCCAAACTAAATGGGAATCCCCGAATTACGACTCTGTGTTCTTTGAAAATGCTCTAGCCATCATGAGCCACGAATTGCGCACCCCGCTCAATGCCATCATCGGCTTCTCCGATATTCTGAGAAACCAGATATTCGGGCCGATCGGCAATGCGCAATATCTTGAATATGTCGATGACATACATAAAAGCGGCTCCGACCTGCTGACCCTGATCAACGACATTCTCAATGTCTCCAAGGTCGAGGCCGGAAAATTCAATATCGAAAACGATGTGATCGAGCTTCCCGACGTGATCGAATCCAGCCTCAAGCTGGTGCGCACCACGGCCGCCGAAAAATCGGTCAGCCTGCGGGTGGAGGTTGCGGAGAGCCTGCCGCGCCTGCGAGCCGACGAACGCCTGCTCATGCAAATGATGCTCAACATCCTGTCGAACGCCGTGAAGTTTACCGAAGAGGGCGGCGAGATCCGCGTCCGCGCCTTTATCGGCGGCGATGGCGGATATGTTATAGAGAAGGCGGATAACGGCATCGGCATGGCGCGCGAAGACATCCCCAAGGTGTTGCAGCCGTTTCAGCAGGTCGATGCGACGCTGGGCCGGAAATATGAAGGCAGCGGCCTCGGGCTCTATCTCGTGTCAAAGTTTATCGACCTCCATGACGGCAGGTTGGAAATCGAAAGCACTCCCGGCGAAGGGACCAAGGTCAGCCTGTATTTTCCACCCGAGCGCGTGTTGAGCCAGGCGGAGGAAGGGCGCGACGGGGAAGACGGGCGCGAGGTCGCCAGCTAATACCAAGGAGCGGTGATAATGACTCATAGGGACGGCTTGCCAAGGTTTTCGGCTAGGAGCGTGGGGCGTAGCGATGCGGGACATCGGAAGCCCCGCGCGACGCCGTCCGAAAGCCTAGGCAAGCCGCCGCCCTGGTCGCCCCCGCGGCCCGTCGGAGGGCGTCGGAAGGCCTTGCCGATGCGCCGCATCGCCCGCCGCCTCCCTCCTACCCGACGGGCCGCGGGGGCGATCCCTATGGGTCATTATCACCGCTCCTTGGTATAACCCAGCCGCGCGCGGCTTGCGTCACCCTGTCTCTCTGGTCTAACAGGTAGACCAGCGCTATACTGGCTCCGCCGGCGGCAAAGCCAACAAATAATAACGCCGCTGGTGGGGAGAGAATCATGTCAGCCGCGTCTCCGACCAGGGCCATCAAACTGTTCGGCACGGAAGAGCCGGTGACCGAAATCCGCACCCTCCGGGCGGGCCCGCTATCGGTGGAATTCGAAGCCGGAAAGCTGCGCTATGTGCGCGTCGGCGAAACCGAAGCCATACGCGGCATCGCCTTCGTCGTGCGCGGTCCGGCCTGGCAGACATTCCATCCGGCGATTTCCAACCTCCATATCGAGGAGGGCGGCGATGAATTTCGGGTTTCCTATGACAGCGATGTCGACGAAGCCAGCGGTGCGATATCCTTTCACGCCGAGATCATGGGCTCGGCCACCGGCGGCCTCAGTTTCAATGTCAGGGCGCGCACCGGCAGCGATTTCGAAACCGGCAGAACGGGATTCGTCATTTTGCATCCGGTCGAGGGCGTGGCCGGGCTGCCATGCACGATCCTGCATGTCGATGGCGAAGCCGAGGAAACGGTTTTTCCCGATCACGTCATGCCGCTTCAGCCGTTTTTCGACATCCGCGCCATGACCCACGAGGTGGCGCCGGGCCTCAGCGTGACCTGCCGCATGGAAGGCGAGCTTGCCTGGGAATGCGAGGATCAGCGCAATTGGACGGACGCCTCCTACAAGACCTATTATCGACCGTTGTCGATGCCCTTCCCCTATAGCATCGAGGGCGGCAGCGAATTCGATCAGTCGGTGGCGCTGACTTTCGACGGCGCACCGACCGATTCGGCGGCGGTCGGTGGCGGCGCCGTGCGGATTACGCTCGGCGGTGACAGCGCCAAGACGATGCCGCGTATCGGTATCGGCGTGCCCGCCCATCTCGGACGCGACAGCCTGGCGGCCCTCGATCTGTTGCAGGCTGTCGGCCCGCAATTGCTGGTCGCCGAATACCGCGCCGATCAGGCGGGTGAAGATCTCTCCGCCTGCCGGCAGCTCGCCGAGGCGCTAAATGCGGAACTGATGGTGGAAATCGTCGTGCCTTGCGAGCGGCCGCTCGGTGACGAGCTGGGTGAGGTCGCCGGCGCCATCGCGGCGGCGGGGGTCAAGCCCGACGCCGTGATCGTGGCGCAGGCGCGGCTCATGCATTTCACCCTGGAAAAATTGGATGCGCTCGGCGTGCCCAGTTTTGAAGAGGTTTACGGCGCCGGGCGCAAGGCCTTTCCCGGCGTCGCGCTCGGTGGCGGCGTGCTGACCAATTTCACCGAGATGAACCGCAACCATCCGGAATCCGATCTCTATGATTTTGCCTCGCACATCACTTGCGCCGTGGTTCATGAAGTGGATGACCGCTCGGTGATGGAGACCCTGCAATCGCTGCCTTCGATCATCGGCTCCGTGCGCGCCATGGCCGGTGGCAAGCCCTACCGCGTCGGGCCGAGCGCCATCGGCATGCGCTTCAACCCTTACGGCCCGAGCACCTATGACAACCAGGGCAATATCCGCATGGCCTTCAACCAGCAGGATCCGCGCCACCGCGCGCTCGCCGGCTCGGCCTTTACGCTGGGCTATGTCGCGCGCATGGCGGCGGGCGAAGTGGAAGCCGTCAGCCTCGGCGCGGCGGTCGGCGAGTTCGGCCTCGCCTACCGCAAGATGGCCCATGCGCAGCCCTGGTACGATGAATTGAGCGCCGCTGGCGAGGCGCCGGTGTTTCCGCTCTGCCATATCACCGCCGCCATGGCCGGCGCCAGCGCCGCCAAGATGATTGATGTCGAGACTTCGGCGGCGGACAGGGTATTGGCGCTGGCCTATGGCACGGCGGACGGCACGCTGTTATGGCTGGCCAATCTGACGCCCGAGCCACAGCAGGTCTCGATCGCCGGCCTGCCCGCCGGTGCCGCGCGCATCGGACGGCTGGATGAGGACAACTTCATCGCCGCGGTCACCCAGCCCGCCGCCTTCGCCGCCGATTGCGGCGCCCTCGGCGATGCCTCCGAGCTCGAGCTCGGCGCCTATGCGGTGTTGCGCATAGAGCTCGCGCCATCATGAGCCGCTTCGCCATCATCGTTGAATTTGAGCTTCTCGAAGGCGGCTTCGACATTTTTCACCAGGAAGTTCTGAAAAACGGCGAAGCCTCGCTGGCCGAGGAAGCGGGCTGCCAATGCTTCGATGTGCTGGTTCCCAGCAAGCAGGAAAACCGTATCGTGCTCTACGAGGCCTATGACGATGAAGCGGCTTTCCAGGAACATCTGCAGTCCAGGCATTTCAAGGAATTCAGCGACCGCGTGAGCGGCCTGGTGACGGACCGGAAACTGACGCGCTTTCGTGTCAGCAATGACCCCAAGCAACGATAAACACGGTATCACGGAAGTAAGAAAAAAATGGTCGATTCAACTATCAGGGACATGACGAAGCATAGCCGCCTGAAGGTCGGAACCTTCATGGTCGAATTCAACACGCCGGGAATCGGCCACATCCTCAAGGCCAGCGGCTGCGAGCTGGTGATGGTCGATATGGAGCATAGCGGCTTCAGCATCGGCGATATCAAGAAGATCCTGCGCTATATGGAGGCGGCCGACATGCCGGTCGTCCTGCGCCCGCCGTCGAAGGAATATCACCATGCGGCGCGCGCCCTCGATATGGGTGCCGGTGCCATCATGTTCCCGATGGTCGGCTCGCCGCAGGAAGTCAAGCAGCTGCTCGACTACATGAAATATCCGCCGCAGGGCAAGCGCGGCGTGGCGCTGCAAATCATGCATGACCGCTTTGCCGGCGGGCCGGTGATGAAAAAACTGCGCGACGCCAACCGCAACACCGCCTTTTGCGCCCTCATCGAAACCCTCGAAGGGGTCGAGAACGCCGACGCCATCGCCTCGATGAAGGATGTCGACCTGATGTGGATCGGCCATTTCGATTTGAGCGCCGATATGGGCATCGCCGGGAAATTCGACCATCCCGATTTCGAGGCGGCGATCGACAAGATCATCAAGGCGTGCAAGAAGCACAACAAGTCGCTCGGCCGCCTGGTGCCGGATGCCTCGGTGGGGGCGATTTTGTTCAAGCAGGGCTTCTATTTCCTGCTCCATTCGAGCGATGTGTGGATGCTGCAAACCACCATGCAGGCCGGTGTCACTGAGTTCCGCGCCACCTGCAAGGGCGGCCGCAAGCGGAAAGGGCGCTGATCATGGCCGATAATTTTCGCATTGCGGTGAGCAGCGATTTCATCAAGCCCGACGGCTCGCCCGCCTTTCCGATGTTCGATATGAGCCCGCTCGACGAAAAGGCCAATGTCGAGTGGAAATATCTCGAGAGCCGGGAAGGGCCGGTTTCGGCCGAGGAACTGGCCGGCCATGACGCCCTGATTTTGCTCGCCCAGCGCTTCGAGCGCGACAGCATTCCGGCCGATGGCAGGCTGGCCCAGGTGGCGCGCTTCGGCGTCGGTTACGACACCGTCGACATCGCGGCCTGCCTCGAAAACGGCATCGCCGTCACGATAACGCCGGACGGCGTGCGTCGCCCGGTGGCGGTATCGATCATCGCGCTGATGCTGGCGATAACCGGCAAGATGCTGATCAAGGACAAATTGACTCGCCTCGGGCCGGACGGCTTCGCCCAGAAGATCAACCATATGGGCGTCGGCCTGGTCGGCAAGGTGCTGGGCTCGGTCGGGATCGGCAATATCGGCGCCGAAATGTTTCGCCTGGCCAAGCCCTTCGACATGGAGTTCATGGCCCATGATCCCTATGCCGACGCCGCTATCGCCAAGGAATTGGGCGTTCGCATGGTCGATATGGAGACGCTGATGCGGGAGTCCGATATTCTCACGGTGAATTGTCCGCTCAATGACGAAACCCATCAGATCGTCAATGCGCAGCGCATCGCCGCGATGAAGCCGACTGCCTTCCTGATCAACACCTCGCGCGGACCCACCGTCGACCAGAAGGCTCTGGTCAAGGCGTTGCAGGCGGATGCCATCGCCGGCGCCGGGCTCGATGTCTTCGATCCCGAGCCGCCGCCGGCGGACGATCCCATCCTCAAGCTCGAGAATGTCATTCTTAGCCCCCATGGGCTGTGCTGGACGGCCGAATGTTTTGCCGGCATCGGCGCCACCGCTATCGCCGCGGTGTTCGCCACCATGGCGGGCACGGAGTCGCGTGGGCTGGTCGACCGGGATATTCTCGGCAACGCGGATTGGCAGGGAAAACTGGCGGCGTATAAGGGCCGATTCGGCGCCTGATCGCGGTTGCGGGGCGGCGTGATGCCGCGCATGCTGGGCGCCGGATAAAAGGAGAATTCCGTGCCCCAGGCGAGCGCCGACAATCTGCGTTTTCCACCGCCCGTTCTGCCCGCGGCGGTGCATCGCCTGCGCGCCGAGGTGCGCGCCTTCCTCGCCGATTCAGCGGGTGAGGAGGCATGGCGGCCGAACAGCGATTTCGGCGCCGGTTTCTCGCCCGAGTTCAGCTGCCGGCATGCCGCCAAGGGCTGGATCGGCATGACTTGGCCGAAAAAATATGGCGGCGGCGAGCGCTCCAACCTCGAGCGTTTCACCGTCACCGAGGAATTGCTCGCCGCCGGCGCGCCGGTATTCGCCCATTGGATCGCCGACCGGCAAAGCGGGCCGCTTCTGTTGCGCTTCGGCTCCGAGGCGCAGCGCGCCACCATTCTTCCCCGCATCGCATCGGGCGAGTGCTTTTTCTCGATCGGCATGAGCGAGCCCGATTCAGGCTCCGACCTCGCCTCCGTCCGCACCCGCGCCGAGCGCGTGGCTGAGGGCTGGCGCATCAACGGCGCCAAGGTATGGACCAGCAATGCGCATGTGAATCATTTCATGATCGCGCTGTGCCGCACCGGCGAGGCCGGCGAGGACCGTCATGGCGGCCTCAGCCAGTTCCTCATCGATCTCAAGCATGACGGCGTGGCGATCAATCCGATCGTCAACATGCTGGGCGCGCATGAATTCAACGAGGTGGTCTTCGACGAGGTCGAGATTCCCGAGGACCGGCTAATCGGCGGCGAAGGCGATGGCTGGCGCCAGGTGACCAGCGAACTCGCCTATGAAAGGAGCGGGGCGGAACGCTTTCTCAGCAATTTCCATATTTTCCGCGCCCTTGTCGACGAGATCGGCGCGGCGCCGGACGCCCACCAGGCGGCGGCGCTCGGGCGCTTGACCAGCCGCTTGTGGGTGCTGAGAAGCATGTCGCTTTCCGTCGCCGCGATGTTGGAGGCGGGAGAGTCGCCGGACGTCGAAGCGGCCATCGTCAAGGATCTCGGCAACCGCTTCGAACGCGACGTGTTGGAGACCGCGCGCGCCGTGATCGAGGTGCAGCCCGGCGCCATGGCGGCCGGCAATGCGGCGGATTTCCCCAGCCTGCTGGCCGAGGCCGTGCTCCGCCAGCCGTCTTTTACCTTGCGCGGCGGCACCACTGAAATCATGCGCATCATCATCGCGCGCGGGCTCGGCCTCAGATGAACGAGGAATTGGAAATCCTCAGCCAGTCGGCGGCGCGGCTGTTCGCCGATCTGGTGACGCCGGAGCTGTGGCGCCGCACCGATGCCGGAGAATGGCCGCACGAGCTGTGGGGTGCCGTCGAGGCGGCCGGCTTCGAGGGCGCCGAAATGCCGGCGTTCGCCGCCACCGTCACCCGCATCGCCGCGCGCGTTGGCGCACCGATCCCCCTGCCTGAAACGATTCTCGCCGCTTCGGCGCTGAAAGGCGCCGGCCTCGCCGTGCCGGCCGGCGCGCTGACGATTGCGCTGGCCGAGGAGTCCCAGCCCATCGCCATCGATGGCGGCGCAACCCTGTCGGGCACGGCGCGCCGTGTGCCGTGGGCGCGCCATGCGGCGCATATCGCCGTCATCTGCAGCGGCGCCGAGGGCGCGACCCTGGCGCTGGTCGAGACGGCGCGGGGGCAAATTTCGGAGGGGCAAAACCTCGCCGCCGAGCCGCGCGACGATGTTTGTTTCGACGGCGCCGCCGCGATGCAGTCGGCCGGCGGCGTGTCGCCGGCGCTGCTGCATGAACAGGCGGCGCTGCTCAGGACGGCGCAGATCGCCGGCGCGCTCGAAAAAATTCTCTCCATGACCGTGCAATATGCCGGCGAGCGCCGCCAATTCGGCCGGCCGATAGCCAAGTTCCAGGCGGTGCAGCATCATTTGGCGGTGCTCGCCGGCCACACGGCGGCGGCCTGCGCGGCGCTCGAAGCCGCGGTCGCGGCGCCCGGATTCCTCGGCGTGGCGGCGGCCAAGGCTTGCGCCAGCGAAGCCGCCGGCGAGGCGGCGGCGATCGCCCATCAGGTGCACGGCGCCATCGGCTTTACCGCCGAACATGCTCTTCACCGGCATACCAAGGCGCTGTGGGCGTGGCGCGAGGAGTATGGCAACGAAACCTATTGGAACCGCCGCCTCGGCGCCGAGATGGCGGCGCTGGGCGGCGCCGGGCTGTGGCCGGAGATCGTCGGGCCGGGCTGACATGGACGAACTCGACGCACTCATATCGCCCGCCGCGATCGCGGTTATAGGCGCCTCGCCCGACGTCGGAAAGATACGCGGGCGCCTCGTCGCGGCGCTCAAATCCGGCGCTTATGGCGGGCCGATCTATCCGGTCAATCCGGCGCATACGGAAATACAGGGCCTCACCGCCTATCCCTCGATCGGCGCCATCGGCCGGCCGGTCGACCTCGCCCTGATCGTGATCCCCGCCGAGCATGTTACCGATACGCTCGAGCAATGCGCCGATGCCGGGGTCAAGAGCGCGGTGATTTTCTCCTCGGGCTTCGCCGAAAGCGGCGCCGCCTCGGCCGAACGGCAAAAGCGCATCGGCGAGTTCGCGGCGGCGCGCGGCATTCTGGTGTGCGGCCCCAATTCGGTCGGTTTTTTGAACGAAAGTGCCGGCATCAACGCAAATTTCAGCCCGAGTTCCAATGTCGCGAGCGCTACCGAGAGCGTGGCGCGCCGCGTCGCCGTGGTGTCGCAATCCGGCGGCCTCGCATTCGCCATCTATAACCGGGGCGCCAAGCGCGGCATTCAGTTCAGCCATGTCGTCAGCACCGGCAACGAGGCGCATCTCGGCGTGCTCGATTTCACCGACTATCTGTTGCAGAAAGAAGAGGTCGGCGCGCTCATCCTTCTGCTCGAGCAGGTGCGCGGCGGCGGGCGTTTCATCGAGGTGGCGGACAAGGCGGCGAATCTCGGCAAGCCGCTGATCACCGCCAAGCTCGGCCGCTCGGAAGCGGCGCGGCGCGGCTCGCTGTCGCATACCGGCAGCATGACCGGCGCCGAGTTTGCCCATGACGCGGTGTTTCGCCATAGCGGGGTGATCCGCGGCGAAGATCAGGACGAGTTGCTCGATATCGCCGCCGCCTTCACCAGCTGTCCGCTGCCGACGGGGCGGAATGTCGGAATCGTCGCCATCAGCGGCGGCGCCGGCGTGTGGCTGGCCGATGCCTGTGAGCGCCACGGCCTCAAGGTACCGGAACTCGATAGCGATGTGCAGAAGGACCTGCGCGCCTTCATTCCCGATTACGGCGGCGTCTCGAACCCGGTCGATATCACCGCCCAGGCGCTCGAAATGGGCGGCAATATCGCCACCATCGAGCGCCTCTACGCAGCGCCCGGGATCGACAGCCTGGCGGTAAACGCCTTTCTGACCGAGGCCAGCATGGTGGTGGCGGAAAAAGCCGATCTGGCGCGTATCCAGGCGAGGCAGGAGAAGCCGCTCCTCTATTACACCCACTCATTGCCGCATGACGATGCGCTGGTGCACCTCGCCGCCACGGGAGTTCCCTGTTACACCTCGATCCAGGGCTGCGCCCGGGCGCTTCAGGCGCTCTCCGATTACGCCGAATTTCTCGCACTGCGCGCCGCCGATGTGCCGGCGCCGGAGGTCGAGACCCCGCCGCTGCCGGAGGGCCGGGCGGTGCTTACGGAATGCACCGCCGCGCCCTATCTGGCGGCGCTCGGCATCGATATGCCGGAAGCCCGCCTGGCGAAGACTGCGCATGAGGCCGCCGCCGCCGCCGAGGCGCTGAGCGGAGCGGTGGCACTGAAGGCGCAATCGCCGCAATTGACGCATAAAAGAGCCGCCGGCGGCGTGGCGCTTGGCGTCGAGGGCAATTGGCAGGTTCGGCGCGCCTTCGAGCAGGTCACGGATTTGCCGGCCGAAATCGCCCTCGACGGCGTGTTGGTGCAAAAGATGGCGGCCAAGGGCATCGAAATGATCGCCGGCATCGCGCGCGACGAAACGTTCGGCCCGCTGGTGATGGTCGGGTTCGGCGGCTCGGATGTCGAAATCGAGCCCGATGTGGCGTGGGCGCCGGCACCCTTCGGCGAGGCGCGCGCGCTTGCCCTGATCTGCTCGCTCAAGGCCGCCGCCCGGCTTGACGGCGGCGCGCGGGCGCGGCGCGCCGATATCGGAGCGCTGGCGCGCCTCCTGGTGCGGCTCAGCCGCTTTGCCGAGCGCAACCGCGAACGCATCCAGGAACTCGACCTCAACCCGGTGGTGCTTTATGAGGAAGGCGAGGGGTTGATGGCGCTGGACGCGCTCATCGTCACCCAGGGCGATAACGGAGAGTAATGTCGATGGCCGAAGATATTTTATTCGAGGTGGCGGAACGCATCGCCACCATCACGCTGAACAGACCCGAGCGGCGCAACGCCTTCACCCTCGCCATGATCGACGAGTGGGTGGCGCGCCTCGAGGAATGCCGCGCGCGCGCCGACATTTACGTGGTGCTCGTCACCGGCGCCGGCAAGGCGTTTTGCAGCGGCGGCGATATCGACGAATTGATGAAGCAGGGCCAGGCGCGCGGGCCGCAGCAGCGCAAGGACGAGCTGGTCGGGCATATCCACAATATTCCGCGCCTTCTCGAATATATGGACAAGCCGGTGATCGCCGCCATCAATGGTGCTGCGACCGGAGCCGGCCTCGACCTGGCTTTGATGTGCGACCTGCGCTACGCCGCGCGCTCGGCGAAATTCGCCGAGACCTATGTCAAGATGGCGTTGATGCCGGGCGCCGGCGGGGCTTATTTTCTGCCGCGCGCCATCGGCCGGGCGCGGGCGCTGGAAATGCTGTGGACGGGAGATTTTATGGATGCCGAAGAAGCCGAGCACATCGGCCTGATCAACAAGGCGCTACCGGACGAGGAGCTGATGGCGCATGCGCTGAACATGGCGCGCCGCCTCGCCGCCGGGCCGACGCATTCTATCCGCGCCATCAAACGCGCGGTGCGCGCCGGGCTCCGTTCCGATCTCTCCGACAGCCTCGATCTCGGCGCCTCGAATTATGGCGTCTTGGCGATGGGCGACGATCATCTCGAGGCGGTCGACGCCTTCCTCGAAAAACGTAAGCCGCGTTTCGGCGGATAACAAACGCAACAAGGAGAATCCCATGGTCTATCCCCACACAATGAATCATGTCGGCATCACGGTCAGCGATATCGATGCCGGGGTAAAATGGTATCAGGAACTGTTCGGCTGCACGGTCCTCATGGAGCCGGTCGCGACCGAGGAAGATGGCAGCTATTTCGCCGAGATCGTCGCCGACATATTCGGCGCCGGTTTCGAGAAGATGATGCTCGCCCATCTGATAACGGGAGACGGTGTCGGCATCGAGCTGTTCCAATTTTGCAAGCCCAAAAGCGAGCGCCCGGAGGATAATTTCGAATATTGGAAGACCGGCATATTCCATATCTGCATGACCGATCCGGAAATCGAGGACATGGCCAAACGCATCGATCAGAGCGGCGGCAAGCAGCGCTCCAAGGTGTGGCTGCTGTGGCCGGACAAGCCCTACAAGGTGTGCTATTGCGAAGACCCGTGGGGCAATATCATCGAAATCAGCTCGCACAGTTACGTGCAGACCTGGTCGAACTTCCTGCAGCCGCACAAGCCATGACGGAGGCGCGATGAAAACCCAGGCCAACGGCATAACCTTCAATTGCCGCATCGACGGGCCGGACGGCGCGCCGTGGCTGATGCTGAGCAATTCGCTGGCCACCAACCTATCCATGTGGGACGGGCAGACGGCGGACTTCGCCCGCCATTACCGGGTGCTGCGCTACGACCAGCGCGGCCATGGCGGTAGCGACGCGCCGCCGGGCGATTACGATTTCGACATGCTGGCCGATGATGCCGCCGCCCTGATGCAGGCGCATGGCATCGAGGCGTGCCATTTTCTCGGCCTCTCGATGGGCGGCATGACGGCGATGGGGCTTGGCCTCAACCACCCGGAGCGGGTGCGCAGCCTGACGATCTGCAATTCGCGCGCTGACGTGACGCCGGAATTCCGCGAAATCTTCGACACCCGCATCGCCATCGCCCTCGAGCACGGCATGGAGCCGCTGGTCGAGACCACGGTCGAGCGCTGGTTCACCGAGGATCTGCGCGCCACCGCGCCGGCTTTCCTCGACGATGTGCGCGACATGGTGCGTACGACAACTCCGGTGGGTTATGCCGGCTGCGCCCGCGCCGTGCAGAGTCTTGATTACATGGCGCACCTCAAAGCCATCGACAAGCCGGTCCTGTTCATCGCCGGGGCGCAGGATATCGCCACTCCCCCTGAGCGTATGCGCGCCATGCAGGCGGCCATCGCGGCGTCGCAATATGTCGAGCTCGACCCGGCCTCGCATCTCTCCAACCTGGAGCAGCCGCAGGCCTTTACCGCGGCGGTGCAGGAATTTCTGGCGAGCCGGGGCTAGGCGGCAGGTGGTAGCGGCACTGACCCTGGCGGCGATCGAGGCGGCGCGCGATCGTATCAAGGACAAGGTGGTCGAGACGCCGGTGCAAAGCTGGCGCGGCCCGCTCTTAAGCGCGGCGCTCGGCGACGACACGGAAGTGATGCTCAAGCTCGAGCTGTTCCAGCATACCGGCACCTTCAAGGCGCGCGGCGCGCTGGTCAATCTCTTAAGCCTCTCCGAGCAGCAATTGGCCAAGGGCGTCACCGCCGTCAGCGCCGGCAACCACGCCATCGCCACGGCGTTCGCGGCGCGCATGTGCGGCGCCGGCGCCAAGGTATTGATGATGAAGGGCGGCAATCCGTTCCGGGTTTCGCAATGCCGGGCTTACGGCGGCGAGATCATCTTCGCCGACGACGTCCATCAGGCATTCGAGATCGTCAAGCGGATCGAAGAGGAGGAGGGGCGCACCTTCGTGCATCCCTTCGAGGGCGAATTGACGGCGCTCGGCACGGCGACACTCGGGCTCGAATTCGCGCGCCAGGCGCCCGCGCTGGACGCGCTCGTCGTGCCGATCGGCGGCGGCGGGCTGGCCGCCGGCACCGCCAGCGCCTTCAAGCTGGTGCAGCCGGATTGCCTGATCTATGGCGTCGAGCCCGAAGGCGCCGACAGCATGTCGCGCAGCCTCAAGGCCGGTACGCCGCAAACCATCGAGAAGGTGCGCACCATCGCCGACAGCCTTGGCGCGCCCTATGCGTTGCCCTATTCCTTTGCGCTGTGCCAACGGAATGTCGACGATATCGTCCTCGTCGATGACGACGCGCTACGCCGCGCCATGGGTCTGCTGTTCTCAGGCATGAAGCTTGCGGTCGAGCCCGCCGGCGCAGCCGCGACGGCGGCTCTCGTCGGCCCGCTACGCGAGCGCCTGCGGGGCAAACGCGTCGGCGTCATCATCTGCGGCGCCAACATAGATTTTGCCACTTTTGCGAAGCAGGCTTTGTTCGATCAGGCACCATGAATAAGCCTCTCTTCCCAGAGGGGAAGAGGGGTTGGGGAGAAGGGGGAAACCAAGCGCGCGGAGCGCGCTCGCAACGCTGAGTGTGGCATCCGCGCGGTTTTTGTTTGTTCCCTCAAGCGCCGGGCGGTCGCATCCGCTCCACATGACTCCCTGGGGGCTTACCTCGTATTAACTCGGGCGCTCAGTCGCGCAGCCGGAATGCTCGGCGCATTCCGGATTGTGGTTCCGTTTGGAAGAGTCTTTATGGGTTCCGTCAAGCGATGGGCGGTCGCCGCCTACCAGCTATTGCGTAACTCCCTCAGCTTGAGGAACACCGTTTTTCTGTCGGGCTCCGCCGGCAGGTCGGGGAATGCCTCATGCAGCTGTTCTATGACGGCCGGCTGGTCGAGGCGGAGGAAGGTGTTGATTTGTTTCTCCAGCGCCAGATGCGTGACCAGCGGGTCTGCCGGGTCCTGATCGGCGATATCGGCGAGCAGCGCCTTGGCGACCGGGTTGTCGGGCTCGCGATCGAGGGTGAATTTCAGATTGGTGGCGATATAGTCATGGCCGGGATAGACCAGGGTCCGGTCCGCCAGTTGCGCCAATTGGCCGGCGAAGGTCTGATAAAGCGCCACCGGGTCGCCCGAGCCGCAATTCCCGACACCGGCGTTGAACAGGGTATCGCCGCAGATCAGCGCCGGCATTTCGCCGCGCCACAGCAGGCAGACATGGCTCATGGTGTGGCCCGGCGTGTCGAGACATTCGAGCTCGACCGTTTTGCCGACCTTGATGACGTCGCCGGCGCCCAGGCCCTGATCGACACCGGGAATGCTGTCCTTGGCGTTGGCGTGGGCGAGCAGCTTGGCGCCGGTGGCGTCGATGACCGGTTGGTTGCCGGCGATATGATCGCCATGCTCATGGGTGTTGACCACCTGGGTGATGTCCCAGCCCTTGTCCTTGGCGATGGCCAGGCATTTCTCGTGGTCGAGCGGATCGATGGCGAGCGCCTCGCCGCTTTCCGGGCAGGCGACGAGATAGTTGAAGTTGCGGTAGTCGTTGGCGGTCCAGATTTGTTCGAGAATCATAATAGGCTCCGTTACTTGCCCTCAAAGCGGGGCTTGCGTTTTTCCATGAAGGCGCGCCGTCCCTCGATATAGTCCTCGCTCGAAAAACATTCCTCGACCAGCCGTTCGCACAGTTCGCGGTCGAGATCGGTGCGCGCGCGAACCACCTCATCGACGGTGCGCTTGGCCGTCGATATGGTGAGCGGTGCGTTTTCAGCGATGCGCCGGCAATAATCGCCGACATAGCTCGCCAGCGCGTCCTCGCCGACGGCGCGGTTGATCAGGCCCATGGCGAGGGCTTCGGCGCTATCGAACTGGCGCGCGGTGATGATGATTTCCTTGGCGAAGGCGGGGCCGATCAGGGCGATCAGCGGTTGCAGCAAGGAGACGCGGTAGCCGAGCCCGAGCTTGGCGGCGGGAATGGCGAAGCGCGAACCATGGCTGGCGATGCGCATGTCGCACGAGAGCGCCACGCCGAGGCCGCCGCCGATGCAATAGCCGCGTATCATGGCGATCGTCGGCTTGCCGGCATGGGTGAGGCGCATACTCGCTTCATGGGCGATGCTGTCATATTCAGCCACCGCCTCGGCGCTGGCGCGCTTCTCGTCGAACTCGGTGATATCGGCGCCCGAGATGAAGGCTTTTTCGCCGGCGCCCTTGAGGACGATAACGCGGATTTCAGCATCCGCCTCGAACGCATCGAGAATGCGCGGTATGGCTTGCCACATGGAGAGCGAGAGGGCGTTGTGGCGCTCCGGATTGTTGAAGATCATCCACCCCAAGGCGCCGTCCTTGTCGGCGATCATCTTGTCGCCGTAAGGGGTTTGTCCGGCCTCAGACAACGCCGCGCTCCCTGAGGCCGGAGATTTCCTTGGCACTCATGCCGAGCTCGTCCAATATCTCGTCGCTGTGCTGGCCCAGTTCCGGCGTCGGCGAATGGATGCGGAACGGCGTGCGGCTGAGCGATGCCGCCTGGTTGACGATCTCGATCGCGCCGAGGGAAGGGTGCTCGACCGGCGCCGCCATGCCGAGATGCTTTACCTGCGGGTCGTCGAACATATCGTCGATATCGTAGATCGGCCCGCACGGCACGCCGGCATCGTTGAGAATTTGCACCCATTCGGCGCTGGTTTTTTTGCCCGTCAGCGCGTCGAGCCGCTGGTTCAGGGCGTCGCGGTTTTCCGAGCGCGCCTCGCCGGTGGCGTAATCGGGATCGCTGATCAGCGTCTCGTCGCCGAGCACGCGGCACAGGCGCTCATATATTTCGCCGCCCGCCGTGGCGATGTTGATATGGCCATCGGCGGTCGGGTAGACGCCGGTCGGGATGGTGGTCGGGTGATTGTTGCCGGCCTGCGGCGGCACCTCGCGGTCGATCAGCCAGCGCGCCGCCTGGAAATCGAGCATCGAGATTTGCGCCGCCAAGAGCGAGGATTGCACCCACTGGCCCTGGCCCGAGACCTCGCGCTCTAGGAGTGCCACCAGAATGCCGAGCGCGCAATACATGCCGGCGCTGAGATCGGCGATCGGAATGCCGACGCGCACCGGCCCCTGGCCGGGCAGGCCGGTGATCGACATCAACCCGCCCATGCCCTGCGCGATCTGGTCGAAGCCGGGGCGCTTCTCATAGGGGCCGTCCTGGCCGAAGCCGGAAATGCTGGCATAGACCAAACCCGGGTTGGTTACCTTGAGCGTCTCGTAATCGATACCGAGGCGGAATTTGACGTCGGGGCGGTAATTCTCGATGACGACATCGGCGGCGTCGGCGAGGCGCTTGAATATGGCGAGGCCGTCGGGCGCTTTCAAATTGAGCGTCAGGCTGCGCTTGTTGCGGTGCAGGTTTTGAAAATCCGGCCCGTGGCGCGCCTTGACCGGGTCGGTCTTGGTATCCTCGCCGGGCGGCGCAGGCATCTCGATCTTGATCACGTCGGCGCCCCAATCGGCCAATTGGCGCGACGCGGTGGGGCCGGCGCGGTAACGCGTCAGGTCGAGAACCTTGAAGCGCGCCAGCGCCTGTCCGGAGAGATCAAGAGGCATGAAAATTTTCTCGTTGTTCGGTTGCGGCGCCCAGTCTAGCGCCGCCCGCCCGGCTCCGCGAGACCCGAGCTAATCTTTTGCGTCGAGGTTGAAATTGTAAATGTCCTGGTCGAAGCGGTTATATTCGGCGTAGCCGAGCGTTTCGTAGAGCCGGCTTCGCGTCCACATATGCTCGACCAGGGCGGCCTGGCTGCCGTCCCGTTTGAGCGTGGCGAGGCCGTCATCGATGGCCTTCAGCGCGAGGCGCATGAGGGTCATCGGATAGATCACGATATTGATGCCGAGCGCCTCGAGCTGGGCGGCGCTCAACAGCGGCGATTTGCCGAACTCGGTCATATTGACGAGCAGCGGCAGATCGATGGCTGCGCGGAAAGCTTCGAACTCGGCTTCCGTCGCCAGCGCTTCGGGAAAGATCATGTCGGCGCCCGAATCGGCATAGGCCCTGGCGCGCTCGATGGCGCTCTCCAACCCTTCCGGGCCGCGCGCATCGGTGCGCGCGATGAGCAGGAAATTGGCGTCGCGCTTGGCCTCGGCGGCGGCGCGCAGCTTGCGGCACATGTCGGGCGTGTCGATCAGCACTTTATTGTCGAGATGGCCGCAGCGCTTGGGGTTGATCTGATCCTCCATATGGCAGCCGGCGAGACCCTGCTCATCGAGGTTGGCCACCGTACGCGCCGCGTTCATGGCTTCGCCGAAACCGGTATCGATATCGACGATGGCCGGCAGATCGCTGACCCGGGCGATGTGGTGGGCGCGCGCGACGACCTCCTGCTGGCTGGTCAGGCCGATATCGGGCAGGCCTTTCTCGGCGGCGATGCCGGCACCGGAGATATAAATGCCGTCGAAGCCGGCCTGTTCGACGAGCATCGCCGCGAGCGGCGCGAAGGCGCCCGGAAAACGCATCAATCCGCCTTCAGCGAGCCTCGCGCGAAACGCCGCGCGTTTGTCGCCGGCTGTCTTTTGGTTGCCAGTCATAATCTTATTCCTTTCCTGCCGCTGGCCCACTCCGGGCAGTCCGATTATGCTGCATTTCCGAACCATTTAGATACGCAAAGAGGAATGCCATCATGATGGACGAGCGCAAACCCGACGACATCATCAATGTCGAGGTCGACGGCTTCAATACCGTCGCCTATAGCTTCGGCGCGGGCGAGGAGGTGTTGTTTTGCCTCAATGGCGGCCCCGGCCTGCCCTGCGATTATGTTCGCGATGCGCATTCCTGGCTCGCCGACAAGGGCTACCGGGTGGTCGCTTTCGACCAGCTCGGCTGCGGCGCTTCCGACCGGCCGGAGGATGCCTCGCTGTGGACCATCGAGCGCTATGTCGAGGAGGTCGAGACCGTTCGCGGGGCGCTGAATCTGGGCAAGGTGCATCTCTACGGGCAATCCTGGGGCACCTGGCTCGGCATCGAATATGCGCTGACCTATCCGAACAGCTTCAAGACCATAACGCTGGCCGACGGCGCCGCCGATATCCCCCATCTGGTGAGCGAATTAAACCGCTTGCGCCAGGCGCTCGGGCCCGAGACCGAGGCCATGATGCAGCGCCACGAGGCGGAGGGCAGCCTCGATCATCCCGAATATCAGGGCGCCATCACGGTGCTCAACTACCGCCATGTGTGCCGCCTCGACGTCTGGCCCGATGCGGTCAACCGCTCGCTCTCGGATTGGAACATGGGGCCCTATAACGCCATTCAGGGCCCCAACGAGTTTTGCTATACCGGCAGTATCAAGGATTGGAACCGGATCACCGATATGGCGAAAATCCAGCAGCCGGCCCTGGTGCTGTGCGGAATGCATGACGAGTTGACACCGGCCTGTTCGCAAAAAATGCATGACGCCCTGGCCAATTCCGAAATCAAAGTATTTAAAAATTCCTCACATTTGCCGATGTGGGAAGAGCCCGGCAAATATTTTCCTGTATTAATGAAATTTTTAGAAAAACATCGGTCTTAATATACTTCAATTATATTTGGTTAATTGTGGCGAGGGCCACTGTTTTGCCATAATTAACGTACTTATATTTAATCACCCAAGGCTTCTAGCAAGATATTGATTGAACTCAGGACCGCGAAGGCGGCAACGATAGGAGCCGCGAGGGCGGCATCGATAGGAGATTTGTTTGAAAAACCGGCTGCGTTATACCTTGACCGCGATGTTTACGTTGATCGCCATTATCCCGGTGCTTTTTATCGGCATTTGGGTCGAGCGGTCGTCCTATCTGCGCGAGATTTCCTCGGTCGAGGAAAAGCACTTGTTGCTGGCCAAGAATATTACCAATGCGCTCGAGCTATACACCCATGACGCCGCCGCATTGTTCAGCTTTCTGAGCGAATCGGCGGAGCGTGATAGCTGGCCCGAAGGCGCCGCGGCGCTTGCCGAATCTATCTATTTTCGTCATTTCGCGATTTTCGGCCCGGATGGGACGCTGCGCCGTAGATTGCATCCGAACGCCGCGGGCAAGGCAATTTTACCGCCGGACGGCATTTTCGCTTTCGATGATCTGATCGCCGAGGAAGGCCGGCTTTTCAGCGGCGTCATGGCCGATGCCGAGGGGCGCCCGACGATCTATCTCGTCGAGCCGCTCGACGGCGGCGATATCGCGGTCGGCGCGATGGGTATCGGTTATATCGCCAAATTGCAGGGTCAGATCACGTTCGGCGAACGCGGCCACGCCGCCATCGTCGACCGCGACGGCAGGATCATCGCCCATCCCAATCCCGATTGGAGCCGGGAGATGAAAAATATTTCCGCCGTCAAGCCGGTGCGGCACATGATCGAAGGCGATAGCGGTGTGACGGAATTTTATTCACCGGCCGTGCAGGCCGACATGGTCACCGGATATACCGTTGTCCCCGGCGTCAGCTGGGGCGTGATGGTGCCGCAGCCGCTCGAAGAATTGCGCCAAAAGGCGGCCGCCGCGCGCGGCGCCGAGATCGCCATAATGGTCGGCGGTCTTCTTTTGGCGGCATTGTTGGGGTGGTTCGTTTCCGGCCTGCTCATTCGCCCCATTACGGCCGTCATCGGCGCCGCGGAGCGCATCGAAAAGGGCGATCTGGAGGCCCGGGTTTCGCGGTTCCCCAAGGTGACGCCGCGCGAATACCGCGAGCTCGGCATGGCCTTCAACCGCATGGCCGGGCGCATTCAGGACGAGCGCCGCCAGCTTGCCGCCGCCGCCCACGCGGCCGAATTGGCGAGCCAGTCGAAATCCGAATTTCTCGCCAATGTGAGCCACGAGCTGCGCACGCCGCTGAACGCCATCATCGGCTTTTCCGAAGCCATGCTGGAGAAGGTGTTCGGCGAACTCGGCAACAAAAAATATGACGAATACGCAACCCACATTCATAGTTCCGGCCAACATCTGCTGTCGATCATCAATGATATTCTCGACCTCTCCAAGGTCGAGGCGGGCAAGCTCGAATTCGACATCGCGCCGGTGGCGCTCGACAAGGCGATGTTGCAAGCCGTGACCATTATCCGCGGCAGCGGCGAATCGAACGGCGTCAAGATCGAGGTCGAGGATATGAGCGGTCTGCCCGACTTGCGAGCGAGCGAACAAAGGCTGCTGCAAATATTCGTCAATCTGTTGTCCAACGCGGTCAAATTCACGCCCGAGGGCGGCACCGTCAACGTACGCGCCGAGATGCGCCAGGGCGACGTCGTCACGACCATTATCGATGACGGCATCGGCATGACGGCGCAGGACCTCGAAAAGGCGATGCTGCCCTTTACCCAGGTCGACAGCAGCCTGACGCGGCGCTTCGAGGGCACCGGCCTCGGCCTGCCCTGGCCAAGCTTTTGGTCGAAGGGCATGGCGGCACGCTGCATATGGAAAGCGAGCCCGGCTCGGGCACGATGGTGACCGTGCGCCTGCTCGCCGTAAGGCAAGCGGGTTTGTGATCGCGGTCGAAGCGAGGGCATTTCCCGATCGGATTGAATCGGGATCGGAAATTCTCTCATTCTCGGTCTTAAGATTTAGGATGCAGGCTGGAACGACGGCTGGTTTCCAGCAACCGCTGGTCCCCAGCGGCGGCTGGTCCCTAGCGACGGCTGGTTCGTGGCGGCGCCCTACCCATCCATGGCGCCACCCTCCCGCAGCGCCAGCAGCGCCACTCCCGGCCGGCAACCCGCCAGCGCGCCGGATCGTCAAATTAGTACGATATCGTACTAATTTCCGGTACGAGCGGGCAGGGTGAATAACCCGGGATACACTTCCGTCAAAACTTGAACGAGTCTAGGTCAGGTCGGCGAGCAGGGGAATAACGTCGGCGCCGAATTTGTCGATCTGTTCGATCTGATCGCTGCGCTCGGCGATGAAATCGATAACCAGGTGACGCATCCCCGCAGCGTGGAATTGGCGGATCGATTCGGCCACCTCTTGCGCCGTGCCGAGGGCGCAGTAACGCTTCGCCGGGGCGCTGAAATCCATCGCATAACGGGCGCTCAGCTTTTCCGTCACATATTGAAGCGCGCTTTGGTAATCCTTGGCGAGGCGGATGAACAGCAGATGCCCGGTGGCGAAATGCGAGAGATCGCGTTCCGCTTCCTCGGCGGCGGCGCTGATCGTTTGAAGCGCGGCGCGGTATTGATCCGGCGTCACCGCATAAGACAGCCAGCCATCGGCGAGGCGGCCGGCGCGCCTGAGCGCCGGCCGCTTGCGCGCGCCGCACCAGATCGGCGGGCCGCCGGGGCGATGCGGAGCCGGCAGCATTTGTATCTCGGGAAAGGGGTAGAATTTGCCGTCATGCTTGACCGGCTTGGCGCTCCACAATTTGCGCACGACCTCGATGGCTTCGCTGAGGCGGGCGCCGCGCTCCTCTACCGGCACGCCGGCGAGGGCGAATTCGCCGGGAAATTCGCCGCCGACGCCGACGCCGAATATGACCCGCCCCGATGACAGCCGGTCGAGCGTCGCGACCTGCTTGGCGACGCCGGCGGGATGGCGCAGCGGCAGCAGCAGCACCGCCGTGCCGAGCATCAGGCGCTGTGAGATCGCCGAGGCTTGCGAGATCTGGATCAGCGGATCCATGATCGGCTGGGCGAAAGCCAAATGGTCGCCCGCCCAAAAGGAGTGAAAGCCGTTCCTCTCCAGGGCCAGCACCAGGCCTTGCATGGTGGCGAAATCGGCGATCAGAAATTCGCCGCTCGTAGCCGGCGGCTGCGCGTTCTGAAAGCCGAATTGCAGCCGCCCGCCGGCCTGAAAATCCATTTGCCGTGCCGACCCGAAACGCCGCTCAGCGCACCAGCGGCATGACGTTGGCGGCGAAGCCCTCCATATTGGCAAGCGATTCTTCGAGGCTGGCGCCGAGGAAGTTGAACAGAAGATGGCGCACGCCGAGCTCCTCGTATGCCTTGATGTCGCCGGCGATATCGTCGGCGCCGCCGGTCAGCGCCATGCGTTCGCCGCTCTCCAGCATGGTCGGCGTATTGCCGCCGAACCAGACCGCCCAAAAGGCGAGGTCGATCGCCGCCGGGTCGCGGCCGACCTTCTCGGCTTCGGCCTTGAGCGAATCGAGGCCGGCGGACAATTTCTTAATGGTGTCGAAGGGATGGCGCGGATTGCAGCCGATCGGATACCAGGCGTCGCCAAGCCGCGCCGTGCGGCGAATCGCCGGCATGCTCTCGCCGCCGATCCATATCGGCGGATGCGGGTTCTGCACCGGTTTGGGGGCGAAGTATATATCGGAGAACTCGGTATATTGGCCTTTGAAATTGGGATTATCGGCGCTCCACAATTCGCGGAACGCGGCGATATATTCGTCCGTCACCTTGCCGCGCTCCTTGAACGGCGGCGCGCTCACGGCGGAGAACTCCTCCTCCAACCAGCCGGCGCCGCAGCCCAGTATGACGCGCCCGCCCGACAACACGTCGATCGTCGAGACCAGCTTGGCGGTGAGGATCGGTTCGCGGTAGGGCACCACCAGGACCGAGGTCAGGATGCGCGCCCGCGTGGTGATGGCGGCGAGATGCGCCATGAGCGCGATAGGCTCGAGAAAATCGCCGATGAAACTGTCAGGGGCGGCAAAGATGCCGTTATCGGAATAGGGGTAGCGCGAGGAATAATTGCGCGGGAAGATAATATGGTCGGGAATCGCCAGGATGTTAAAACCCAATTCCTCGCCGCGCAGGGCTATTTTTGCGATGTCGGCGGGGTTGGCGAGATCGCCGTTATTGGGGACGTTAAATCCGAATTCCATTTTCTATTTCCTCCCTGGGATTATGTCTTGGGGCATATTATCCGGAAGTTCGCTAAATTGGCATTTTTCGGTTTTTTCTGTTGCGATGGAGGGAGGTATATCAGACTGTTCGTTACGCTCGAAAGATGATTGAGGAGTCCGATGAAGCCGGCGAATTTCAGCTATGAACGTCCGACGACACTATTCGAGACAGGCGCAAAAAAAAGGGAGGAAACTTGCTATGGATTTAGGTTTGAAGGGGCGTAAGGCGATCGTCACGGGCGGCACCAAGGGCATCGGGCGCGCGATTGCCGAGTTGCTCGCGGACGAGGGCTGCGATGTTGGCATTTGCGCGCGCAATGGCGACGAGGTGGTGGCCGCGGTGGCGGCGCTGAAAGCCAAGGGCGTCGACGCGTGCGGCAGCGCGCTTGACGTGCGCGACGGTGCCCAGGTGCGGAAATGGGTGGCGGATTGCGCCGAGGCGCTCGGCGGTTTGGACATCGTCGTGCCCAATGTCAGCGCGCTGGCGATCGAGCGCAACGAGGAATCGTGGCGCGCCGAGTTCGAGGTCGATTTACTGCATACGGTGAATGCGGCCGAGGCGGCGCAGCCGATGCTGGAAAATTCCGACGCCGGCTCGATCGTGATCATCTCCAGCGTCTCGGGCGTCGAGATCGATTTCGCCGCCGGCCCCTACGGCGCCTTCAAGGCGGCGCTCATCCATTATGCCAAAACGCTGGCCTGCGAATTGGCGGGCAAGAACATCCGCGTCAATTCGGTGTCGCCGGGAAACACCTATTTCGCGGGCGGCATATGGGAAATGGTCGAAAACAACATGCCGGACCTCTACAACAAGGCGCTCAGCCTCAACAAGACGGGCCGCATGGCGACGGCCGAGGAAGTCGCCACCGCCACCGTCTTCCTGGCCAGCCCGATCGCCACCTTCATCACCGGCACCAATCTGGTGGTCGACGGCACGCTTACGAATCGCGTGCAGTATTAGCCTTGATTACTCGCTGATATTTACCACCAGCCTCATCTTCGGGTGAATGGCGCAGCGCACTTCGACCGTGCCGTTATCGTCGAAGGTAATCGAATCGCGCGCGCCGGGGCTTTGCTTCCTGATGTTGAATGTCTGGCCCGGGGTTTTCGAATAGATGTTGTGGCGCCTCTTATCGTCATTGATGAAGGTCAGCGTGTCGCCGACCTTGATGTCGATTTGCCCCGGGCTGAACTTCTTGCCTTTCTGCGAGATGACATGCTCGCTGCCGGCTTGGGCGACATGGGCGCTGGCGGCGGCCAGCGGCAAAAGCAATAACACGCATATCAGAGCCGTGACCGGCAGTCGCATGTTGGCCTCCTTGGCGGGCTTACAGTTGGCGCAAATCGAGCCGAACTAATTTACGCCGACCCGGTATTCGTCAGGCAGGAACATCATATTGTCGTCTTCGTCTCCGGCGATGATGTGGCAATCGTTGCAAAATTTCTGAATCGCCTGGCCGTCCTGAACCGTGCCGTTGGGCAGGATCATGAAATAGGACCAGTCGCGGCGGCCGGGAAATGTTCCGGCGGTATGTTTCTCCATGATGAACAGAGGGCCGACGCCGATACGGCCATCCACCGAGAGCAGGAAACTTTCCTTTATCGCCACGGTTCCGGGCGGCATGTCGCCGGCTTCCTCATAATCGCCGTAATCGCGGCCCACCTCGTTGGTGTAGTTGTTCACATATCTGAGGCCGTGCGCATCGGAGAGATAGGGGTGCGTGCTGTAACGCATCCAGTCGCGATATTTACCGGTGAGGGATATGCCCGACTTGGCGTAGGCGGCGGTGAGCTCGCCCTCGATGCAATCGAACGCGGCGGCGGCTTCGGTGTCGCTCAATTGCGGCGTCGGCGTCGCGCCGCATGGATTACACGGATTACACGGGTTGCACGGATTGCGGGGCGCCGCCTCGGCCAGCCGCGGAACCGCACATTTGTCGGAATAAGACAGGCCCGGCGCGCATGGGTTGCACGGATTGCACGCGCCGCAAGAAGCGGCAGTCTGAAATTGTCGTGATTCGAGCCATGGTTTGGCGATGGCGGCTGGATTTTGACCGACGGATTGCGCCACCTCGGCGCTGCCGGTGCCGGCCTCCGGCGATGACCAGGCCGTGACGCCCGCCGCCAGCCCGACAATCGCCGGAACCGCCGCCGATGCGAGCAATCGGCTTGTGAATGGTAGCAAAACAGCCTTCCCCAATGTTCACAGCGGCACCCCCGCCAACTCTTGGCGGGTGGACCGCTCCCGCGCCGAAAGGCAAGACTACACCTCCGCCGGATCAATCAGAGTAAAAATAAAGTGATGCGGGGACTCGTCATCCGGCCCAAGGGCTGTGACCGAGAAGGCGGATATTTACGAATGGTTGAAACTATTTACCCAGGTTAATCGCCGCCCCACGCCGCGCTCATTGCGCGCTCGCGGTGGCGCTGCGCGCCGGCGGCTTGGGCAGCGCCGTCCGGCCGCTGTCCTGCAGCAGGTCGAGCGGTATTTCATTGATCGTCACGGTCCCGTCGGGCGGCACGGCGATATCGAAGACATAGACGATCTCGCCCTCGGCGCCGATTTCCGGCCGCCCGAGGCCCTTGGCGATGGTGAGAAGGGCGAGCAGGTTTTGCGCATCTCCACCGCTCACGGCCCAGCGCGCGGCGGCGGCGATAAGTTTGTCGAGGCCGGCGATCTCGACGCGTGCCGTGCCGACGACGCCGAGCGCCGAGCCGGCCTGTGCCGACAATTTTCCGGAGGCGAACAAAGCCGCAGCCGAGCTGCGCAGTACCAGTTCCTCCAGGCGCAGCGCGGTTTGGTTCGCATTGAGCAGCGGCAGGATCGTTTTGTCGAATTCAACGGCGTAAACATTCTTGCCGAATGAATCCGTTGCCGCTGCTTGGCGCAGCGATGTGGTCGCTATTTGACGAAGCGGGAGTTGTTCGAAATGTAATTTCAGCGAGCCGGTATGGGTCACGAAAGCGGGCGGAAGGATCTTGACGGCTTCCTCCAAGCCTTGCCATGCCAGGGCAAGGCTGTACGCTCCCGGCCGCGCGCCATTGTCGTAGCTCATTCTGAGTGAGAACCCGTCCAATTTGGACTGGTTTAATCCGGGCGGACCGTGGCGCAAGCCGGAAATCGACAGATCTATATTTCCCGCGCCCAAATTCATGGCTTCGAAGATGCGCGCCGCTTCAATGCCGTTTTCAAACGGAACCGGGTCCGCATCATCGAGCTCGATCGACATTTCGCTTCCCCACTCGGAGAGCGCCTGCCAGGCGGCGAGGTTGAAACCCTGCAATTTGCCGCTCAGCGAAAGTTTCTCCATGGAAATATGATTTTCTTCGCTCGGCGGCGTAAGTTCGAGCTCTACGACATCGGATGAATACGGGCCGCTCCACCATCCGTTCCCGGTTTTCACAAATTCCTGGTCGAGTTTCAGGGAGCCTATTTTTGCCATACTCTGACTCTCACCCTGGACTTGAGCAGTGACGTTCACGTCATTCAACGCCGCGTGAATGACCGTAGCGGTCTCCAGGTCGGCGCGCCAGGTTCCGCTGATGGCGCTATCGCTCCAGCTTATCCGGCCCTCTCTATTTCCATCCGTATCCGTGATGTTCATATATTTCGGCAGGCCAATTGAAAATTCGAAACTCTCCTGGTCTTTTTGGCTGACGGTGGCGGTGATAGTTCCCAAGCCAAGCCCGTCGCCATTCACCCCGACGACACTCGCGAGGGGAAATACCAGTTCAGTCTTATCTTCCGCCGCCTCGGCGGCGGGCACGCCCGCCATTGTGAGGGTCGACCCTTCAATCGAGGAGGCGATCTTCTCCGATACATATTCAAGAATTTGGTAGAGCATGACTCTGGCTGGTACGGGATTCGGCACTGATTCGGCGCGCGGCGTGGATTCGGCGCGCGGCGCGCCGGGAAATGAAATCAAACAGGCGGCGAAAAGCGCCGCCGCCGACATGATGGCGCATCGCCGTGATGGAAGCCGCGGCATTTCGTGAACCGGTCTAAATAACCGGCGCTATATCTTCGGTGGTGGTGCAGATCGGCGTGTAGAGATCGGGCCGCCGGTCGCGGAACATCGGCAGGTTACGCCGCGTCTCGAACACCAGATCGCGCTCGAGCGAAGCGGTGATTGTTTCGTCGCCCTCATTGCCGGCCTCGACCAGCACTTCGGAGGTCGGCGAAACGATCATGCTGCGCCCTTCGAAATACCAGTCGCCCTCCAGGCCGACCTTGTTGCACGGCGCGAAATAAACGCCGTTCTCGAAGGCCCGGGTCATCATCATTTCGCGCCAGCATTCCTTCTTCGGCGTGGCGAAGGGGACGACGATGAGCTCGGCGCCGTTGAGCGCGGCGCAGCGCGCCGATTCGGGGAAGAAGGTGTCGTAACAGATATTGATGCCGACGCGCCATTCGCCGATCTTGAAAACCGGAAAATACGAGCCGTAGCGGAAATATATTTTCTCCAGACTGGCCACCGCGGCGGGCTGAACCTTGCGGTACTTGCCGATGATTTCGCCGGCCGGGTCGATCACCATGGCGGAATCGTAATAATTGCCCGCCGAATGCTCCTCGAAAATGGTGGCGATGAGGTGAATGCCGTGCTGCCTGGCTTTTTTGCGCATGCGCGTGATGGCAACGCCGGCTTCGGTCTCGGCGCAGTCGATATATTTATAGTCGCGATATTGAAATACGTAGATGTGATTGAAAAACTCGGGGATGACGACCAGGTCCGGCTTGTCGTGGGCGACGGTCTCGTCGATGTAGCGCGCCGCGCGCTCGACATTTTCATCGCGCTCGGGCGAGCTGTTCATTTGGATCAGCGAAAGTTTCATGCCGGTATCTCCCCACCTATGCCCACGATCGCTTCAGCCTAGCTTGTTATCGCCGGGCTCGCCAGCGGCGCCGAAGATTATCCGCCCGCTTACGAATTTGACTTCACCGGGCGCCGTAAGCCGCTATCATGGCGGCGCTGCGGCAACCAAAAAAAGGATAGGGGAGATGGCTATTATCGCGAAATCGGACAAACTGTTCGAACTGATCGCCAAGGACGCTGAAGTCGAGCAGATCGCAACCGGATTTGCCTTCACCGAGGGGCCGGTCTGGAACCCGAAAGAGAACTGCCTTTATTTCAGCGACATGCCCAATGACGTGCGGCGGCGCTGGAGCGCGGCGGATGGCGACAGCGTGGTGCGCGAAGTTTCCGGCAACCCGGCCTACAAATGTAACGGCATGACCTATGACGGTGATTTGAACCTTTACATATGCGAGCATTCGACCTCCTATCTGGCGCGCGAGACGGCGGCTGGCGAGCGTCAGGTGCTGGCATCGCACTATGGGGACAAGGAGCTCAACAGCCCCAACGATGTCGTCGTCAGTTCAGCCGGCGCGGTTTATTTCTCCGATCCGACCTATGGCCGCATGCCGGTGTTCGGCGAGGAGCGCGAATGCGAGCTCGATTTTCAGGGCGTGTTCCGCATTTCGCCGGACGGCGAGGTGAGCTGCGTCGCCGATGATTACGGCCAGCCCAACGGATTGTGCTTTTCACCCGATGAAAGCTTGCTCTACATCAACGATACGCCGCGCGCGCATATCCGCATGTATGACGTCAACGCCGACGGCTCGCTCGCCAACGGGCGCATATTCGCCGAGAATATCGGCGACGGCGAATTGGCGAACGGCGTCGTCGATGGCATGAAATGCGATGCGCGTGGCAATATCATAGTCACCGGGCCGCAAGGCTTCTGGGTGTTCAACTCCGGCGGTGAACATCTCGGCATCATCGAAATGCCGGAGCATTCGGCGAATCTGAATTGGGGCGGCGCCGGTTGGGACGAGCTCTATTGCACCTGCTCGACCTCGGTCTACCGCGTGCGCATGAAGGTCTCGGGCAATCGCCTGAGCTACATGTCCTGAGGAGGCGCGGATATGGCAATTGAGATCAACGCAAAAACCACGGCGCTGCTGATTCAGGATCTGCAGAACGACGTCATCAGCGAAGGTGGCGCCTTCGCCGATTCGGGCGCTCCGGCGCATGCCAAAAGCCAGAATGTAGTCGCCAATGTGATCGCCCTGGCCGCCGCCGGGCGGCGCGCCGGGATGGCGATCATTCACGTCCACTACATCGTCGAGCCGGGCGCGCCGGGGCTCAAATTGAACGCGCCTTTGTTTCAGGGCGTCAAGGAAGCCAATGCCGTCGTGCGCGGCAGCTGGGGCGCGGCGCCGGTCGACGGCCTGGAGCCCCAGGAAGGCGATTTCGTGGTCGAGAAAATGCGCATGAACGGGTTTCATGACAGCCATCTTGAGACCATTCTCAAGGGTCTGGGGACCGATACCATCATCGTTTCCGGCGCCTGGACGAATTTCTCAGTCGAGCATTCGGCGCGCCACGGCGCCGATGCCGGCTACCGGGTCCTGGTCGTCACCGACGGCACCTCGACGATCAATGACGAGTGGCAAAATGCCGGAATGAACTATGCCCTCGAAAACATAGCCGAGCGCGTGCCGACCGCCGAACTCGTCGCCGCGCTGGGCGGCTGAACAACAGATGGCTGAAGCGGGCGTGCAACTCGATATCGATTTTGCACGCTCGCATTTTCCGGCGCTTGGCGGCGAATGGGCGCTGTTCGAAAACGCCGGCGGCACGCTGGCGGCGAACAGCGTGCTGGCGCGCGTGCAATCCTATATGGCCGAGAATTTCGTCCAGCCGGCCGGCGCCTATGACGCTTCCGCCGAGGGCACGCGCAAGATCGAGGAAAGCCAGCGCGCCATGGCGGCGATGATGGGCGCCGAGCCGGACGAAGTGATGGTCGGGCCGAGCACCAGCATGAATGTGTTCATGCTGTCCGAGGCGATCCGCCGCTGGTTCGCGCCGGGCGATGAAATCATCTGCACCAATCTCGATCATGAGGCCAACAATGGCGGCTGGCGGCGCCTGGAGGAATTCGGCCTGGTCATCCGCGAGTGGCGCATCGATCCCGAGACCGCCGAGCTCGAGCTGGATGCGCTCGATAAATTGCTCACCGGCAAGACGCGCCTGGTCTGTTTTAGCCATCTCTCGAATATCGCCGGCGGCATCAACGACGTGGCGGAAGTGACGCGCCGCGCCCATGCCGCCGGTGCCCTGGTATGCGCCGATGGCGTCGCCTACGCGCCGCACCGGGCGCTCGACGTCAAGGCGTGGGACGTCGATTTCTATCTCTGTTCGCTCTACAAGCTTTACGGCCCGCATCTGTCGCTGCTCTACGGCAAGGCCGAGCATCTCGCCCGCGCGCACAACAACAATCATTATTTCCTGGCCGATGATGTGCCGCTCAAGCTCAATCCGGGCGGCCCCAACCATGAATTGACGGCGGCGCTCTCCGGCATCACCGATTATTTCGACATTCTCCACCGCCATCATTTCCGCGACAGCAATCTGGCGCTGCACGACCGCATCAAGCAGGTCTATGGCCTGATGGCAGACCACGAAGAGCGTATCGCCGCACCCTTCGTCGAATTTCTGCGCGCCAAAAAGGGCGTGCGTCTGATCGGCCGCCAGACTGCGGACCGGTCCTTGCGCGCGCCGACCTTCTCTTTCACCGTCGCCGGGCGCCGCGCCGATGAAATCCCGGCGGCACTGCTGCCCTTCAAGCTGGCGATCGCCAGCGGCGATTTTTACGCGGCGCGCTGCATCCGCGATCTCGGCCTGGAATCGCAAGGCGGCGTCGTCCGCGCCTCCATGGTGCATTACAACACCGAGGCCGAAGTGACGCGCCTGATCGAGGGCCTCGACAGCGTGATCTAGTGTCGCGCCCGCTGCAGAATCGCGTAACACCGTTCGGCGAGATCGTCGCGGCCCCCGACCGGGGGACGATGATGGGCAATCGCGGCGGCTGTCTGCATGACGATGCTCAGCGATTGCGCCGGCGGCGCTGGGCCTCGCGGCGCTGGATATGCTGCCGGCTCAGCTTCAAGGGCTGGCACCGCGAGGTGATGACGCCGAGGCGCTATACCGAACTGTTCTTCCTCGACGAGGCGACCGCGTTCGCGGCCGGCCACCGGCCCTGCGCCGAATGCCGGCGCGCCGATTATAATGCTTTTCAGGCGGCGTGGCGCGGCGCTGGTCTGCCGGCGGAGGCGAAGGCCGACGCGATGGATCTCCTGCTGCACGGCGAACGGCTGGGCGCCAAAGCCGAAATTGAATCGCTACACGGCTTGCCCGATGGGGCGATGGTGGCGCGCGGAGAAACCGCCTATCTGGTGAAGGGAGGCCGCCTATACCGCTGGAGCTTTCAGGGATATGGCGCGCCGCGCGATGAAAGCGGACCGCTTCGCCTGCTCACCGCGCCGGCCATGGTCAAAGTTTTTGCCGCCGGCTACGCGCCCGGCGTCCACGCTTCATGTGAATAGGCGGCGGGTCAGGCCGGCTTGATCCACACCGCCGTATCATGGAACACGGCGCCGCCGACCGGCGCCGCGGCATCGGCCGAGGTCAGCGTGTTGACGCCGAGGCCGTTCTCGAAGGCGGTGTTCGGCCAGATCGATTCGATCACCACCACGCCGCGCCTTTGGCCGTTCTCGGCGATGCGCGCCGGAACGATAATTTCGCCCTGTCCGTTGCCGACCCTGAGGCGCGCCCCCGAAGCGATGCCCATCGCCTCGGCGTCGTGCGGGGCGAGCAGGATGGAGGGCCGCTCCTCGCGTTTTTTCGAGGTCTCGGTCTCGGTGAAACTGGTATTGAGATAATTATGCGCCGGCGCGACGACGAGGCGGAAGGGATGATAGCGGTCGCTATCATTGATAGCCTCTGAATGGTCGGGCAGCTCCGGCAGGGCGGCGCCGGTGGTGCCGATGGCCGGCCAGTCGACCCTGAAATGAAATTTGCCGTCGGCGGTCTTGAAGCCGCCGAGAAAATGCCCGTCCTCGAAGCTCGGTGCGCATTCGTGCCAGCGCATCGCCTTGACCTCGTCGGCGCTCGGCCAGCCCGCCGATTGGAAGATTTCGTCGATGATCTGCCACACACTCATGTCGAACCCGCGATGCTCCGCGCCCACACGCCTGGCCAGTTCGCAGACCACAAAATGATTGTCGCGCGCCTCTTCGAACGGTTCGATTATCTTGGCGCCGATCTGGACCTGGCTGTGGCCGCCGGCGAGATAGAAATCGTCATGTTCGACAAAGGTCGTGGCGGGAAGCACGATATCGGCGAGCTTGGCGGTGTCGGTCATGAATTGCTCATGCACGGCGAGGAACAGGTCGTCGCGTCTGAGGCCGGCATTCACCTTGACGGATTCAGGCGCGACCACGGCCGGATTGGTGTTCTGCGTGATAATCGCCGTCACCGGTGGACCGTCGCCGAGATCGGCCTTGTCGCCGCTCAGCACCGGCCCAATGCGCGACATATCCAGCACGCGGATATCGGGGTCGAGCGCATCGAGCCCGAGCAGCAGGGTCTTGTCGTAGGCGTAGATGTCGCCATTGCTGAAAAACGCGCCGCCGCCCTTGTGGCGCCAGGCCCCGGTTACCGCCGGCAGGCAGGTCGCCGCATGCATGTTGGCGGCGCCGTTGCGCGAGCGCGTGAAGCCGTAGCCGAGGCGCAGGAAGCTGCGTTTGGTGCGCCCGTAGAGGCGCGCGAATTCGGTGATCTCCGCAACCGTGAGACCGGTGATGGGGGCCGCCCAATCGGGGCCGCGCGACGACAGATGCTGCTCGAGGTCGGGCGGGAAGTCGGTATATTGTGAGAGATAATCGCGGTCGGCGAAGCCTTCGCGGAACAATATGTGCATGACGGCGCAGGCCAGCGCGCCGTCCGAGCCGGGGCGCAACGGCAGATGGAGGTCGGCGACCTGGGCCGTCCGCGTGCGGTAGGGATCGACGACGACGAATTTGGCGCCGCGTCGTTTGCGGGCGCGGCTGACATGGGTCATCACATTGACCTGCGTCGATGCCGGGTTGCCGCCCCAGCTGAGGATCAGATCGGACTCCGCCATTTCGCGCGGATCGCTTCCCATGCAGGCGCCGACGCCGGCCGAATAGCCGGCCCGCGCGGTCGACGAGCAGATGGTTTCCAATTGCCCCGAATAGCGCTTCACATGGCGCAGGCGGTTGATGCCGAAGCGCTGCACCAGGCCCATCGTCCCGGCATAAAAATAAGGCCACACCGCCTCGCTGCCATGGGCTTGCTCGGCGGCGAGGAACGCTTCGGCGGCCTCATCCAATGCATTGTCCCAGGAGATGGCGCGGAATTCGCCGCTGCCTTTCTCACCCGTCCGCATCAATGGCTGGCCGAGGCGGCCCGGGTGATGCACGCGCTCGGCGTAGCGCGCGACCTTGGCGCAAACCACGCCGGCGGTGTAACCGTTGTCGGCGGCGCCGCGCACTTTCCCCATGCGCCGGGCGTCGAGCCGCTCGACTTCGAGCGCGCAGGTGCTCGGGCAATCATGCGGGCAGACCGTACTGACAAATTCGCTAGGACCGGACGTCACGGCGCTCCCCTCGAACTTCGGGTAAATTAAAAATTCTCATTGGCAAATATTGACCGTTTTGCATGCGCCTGTCACGAATGCCATGCGCCGGATAAGTTCGAATCGAGAACCCACAGTTAAAACAATGTCTTATATTTGTTTTGGGACTGACCCAGATAACGCCAAAAAGTTGTTATCATGGGAAGCATGCGGAAGAGTCGTCTAAGCAAATATAAACAGGGCCGTTTGGTCGAGCATTTTGTGGCTGGAACCACGGCTCGAACGGCGGCCAGTCTGTGTGGCGTGAACCGGAAAACGGCAGCGCTGTATTTTCTGCGTCTGCGCGAGATCATTGCTTACGAGCTGGAAGCGGGAACCAACAACATGTTTGGTGGCGAGG
>PVBE012842207.1_pt1 | contig 33012 bp, 32 predicted proteins | sample 1631181 | NCBI WGS metagenome assembly PVBE01 (sample SAMN08397723, study PRJNA350692) | Marine metagenome, whole genome shotgun sequencing project. | isolation source: water | place: Pacific Ocean | collected 2012-04
ATCTTTATCCGGTGCCAGACCCCCCCGGCGGACTGAAACTTGCTATCTTCGGCCCAGGACTTACTGAACAGGGAGCCGAACTCGCTCAGGCGGAGCAGGTCGAGGGGAGGTATGGCGCCGCTCGACTGGCCGAACGCCACCAGCAGGCCTCGCGGCCGTAGCGACCTCAGGCTGCCGTCGAAGGTCGCCTGCCCGACCGAGTCGTACACGACATCCACGCCCACGCTCGCCGTCAGCCGCCGGACCTCTTCGGTGAAATCCTGCTCCACGTAGAGGACCACCTCGTCGGCACCCGCCCCACGCGCCAGCGTCGCCTTCTGCTCGGTCGAGCACGTACCGATCACGCGGGCTCCGGCAGCTTTCAGCATTTGAATGAGGAGTAGGCCGACGCCGCCTGCGGCGGCGTGCACGAGCGCCGTGTCACCCGACCGCGTCTGCCGGGTCGCATGCGCCAGGTAGTGCGCCGTCATGCCCTGCAGCATCGCCGCCGCCGCGTCCTCCTCGGACACACCATCGGGGATGCGGATGAGCTTGTCGGCGGGAGCCACGATCACGTTCGCGTACGACCCTGGCACGCCCGCCCAGGCCACTCGATCGCCCGGCGAGAGGTCTGTTCCGGCGCCGACCGCCTCGACCGTGCCGGAACCCTCGAGCCCGGCAATCAGTGGCAACGGTCGTGGATACAGACCCGTGCGGATGTACACGTCGATGAAGTTGACCCCGGACGCGGCCACGCGCACCCGGGCAGCGCCCGGACCGGGCGAACCGGGATCATGGAGCTCGTAGAGGAAGCATTCGGGTCCCCCGTGCTCGCGAACGAAGATGGCGTGTGACATGGGCCTCACTCTACTGGAGATGAGCCACGTGGCCAAGGCTCGTGGAGCCCCCCCTCGTGATTCTCTCAGGCGTCCCGCCCCGAAGTCATTCGCCCGCTCGAGACCCATCCGGCGCCAGGGGGCGTTCGAGAATGACGTGGTCGGTGACCGGCCGGCCGTGAATCAGGTGCTCCTGGATGATGCGTTCGAGCACCGGTGGGTCGCACGGCGCGTACCACGTCCCCTCTGGGTAGACGACCGCGACCGGACCACCCTCGCAGATCCGCAGGCAGTTGGCCTTGGTCCGACACACCCCGCCCTGCTCCGACAGTCCGACCTCCCGCAGTCGTCGCTTCAGGTAGTCCCAGGCCACCAGAGAGCGCTCCCGGTCACAGCACTTCGGCTTGGTCTGGTCGCAGCACAGAAAGATGTGTCGACAGGCGACCGGCAGGCCCACCGACTCGGCCACGCGACGCTGCCGCTCGACGATCGACACCCTCATCCTCCGGAGCTCAGCGAGACCGCGTCCAACACCTGCCCCAACCCCCACTCGCTCGCGGGCCACTGGCCGCCGGCCACGACCAGGACCCTCGGCGCTCGCCCGGGCGGGTGGACCAGGATCGTCACGTCACCCAAGGTCCCGCCGTGCCCGTCGGACAGCGATCCAGGCATCGATGGACCAGGGGTCGTCCCCGACGTGGAGGACCAGCGACGGCGCCAGGAGCAGCAGGCGCGCCAGCACGTGGGTGGTCACGTTGTAGAAGGGCTCCTCGAGCGTATGGCCATAGGTCACGGTCACGAGGAGGAACCCGAGCACGACGGCCGTTGGCCGCCTCAGCCATCCCGCCAGCAGGAGGCCCCCGGCGACCAGTTCCACGAAGGGGATAGTCGTCCCCAGGAGCCAGAGGAGCCAGGTCGGAATCCAACGATCCTGGAAGGCCGCCACGAAGAGCATCTGGGCGTGGACGGCGGGCGTCATGACGAACACCTTGTGGTAGCCCGCCATGGCGAACAAGAGCCCGGCGATTAGACGGCTGATCAACGCCAGCCAGCTCCACTCGAGCCGTCGAGAAACGGTCACGACACACCCCCGGGCCACGGAACCACGTGCAGGGGGCGCTCGAGGCGGCGCCCCGCTGCGGGCGCAGTATAGCAGCGGTGCCGGTTCCGCACGACGCGGCCCTAGCCCCGTGAACCCGATCCGGCGAATCCTGTGCTACGCTTCGGCATCGGTACCGTGTCTCCCGGGGAGGTTCTTGTCATGCGCTCAGGCCTTGTGCTCGGCTCGCCGTCGATTCTGCTCAGCAGGCTCAGCGTGCTCGGCGTGCTCGGCGTGCTCGGCGTGCTCGGCGTGCTCACCATGGGACCAGGCGTGGCGGCGCCGGCCGAGGCCCAGAGCCTCGCGCCCTTCGTCCCGACTCCCGAACTCGTCGTCGACCGGATGCTGGAGATCGCAGGGGTCACGAGCGACGACGTCGTGTACGACCTGGGATGCGGCGACGGTCGCATCGTCATCGCGGCCGCACAGAAGTACGGGGCACGGGCTGTGGGCGTGGACATCGATCCGCAGCGGATCGCTGAATCGAAGGCAAACGCGAAGAAAGCCGGCGTGGAGCACCTGGTCGAGTTCAGGCTGCAGGACGCCATGGAGGTCGATCTGTCGCCCGCGAGCGTCGTCACGCTCTACCTGCTCTCGTCGTCGAACATGAAGCTCAGGTCTCGACTGACCCAGCAGCTCGCACCCGGCAGTCGTATCGTGTCCCACGCCTTCGACATGGGGGACTGGGAGGCCGACAAGGTCGAGAAATTCGACGACGGCCACGGGTTCGGCCGCACCCTCTACCTCTGGATGACCGATGGCAAGGTGCGGCAGTAGCGCACGTCCCCTCACCCACGGCGGGTAACGCACCGAGTGGGCAGACGGCGAATCTCCACCGCTACAGCTCACCCCATCGCACCTGCAGCGCGGCCAGCGCCACGCACGCTGCGGCGTCCGCGCGCAGCGTCCGCCCACCGAGCGTCAGCCGCTCGAATTCGCCCCGCATGGCCGCTTCCACCTCGCGTGCTGTCCAGCCACCCTCGGGGCCGACGGCGAGGACGGCCGACGCCGGCGCGTCGCCGAGGCCTCGCGTTCGCCCGTCTCCGCCAGCCGCCCCAGGCGCATCGGGCTCCACCAGCAGGAATCGGTGCGTCGCTCGGCACGATTCCACGAACGCCTGTAGTGACACCGGCTCGGCCACCTCGGGAACCACGGCCCGCCCGCACTGTTTGGTGGACGCCACCGCGACCCGACGCCAGTGCTCCACCCGATCGCGCCGCCGGGCGACGGGGGACGGCACGACGGTGCGTGAGGTAATCAGTGGCTGCACGCGCGCGACGCCCAGCATCACGGCGTCACGGATGACCGCGCTCATCTGATCGCGCTTCAAGATGGCCTGACCGAGCGTGACCGCGATCCGGGACTCCGGGGCGGGCTGGGTCCGCGCCGCCAGCCTCACGACGACGGGCCCCGCTCCAACGGACTCCACGCGGGCGAGGAACTGGCGTCCGGCTCCATCGAACACGACCACCCAGGCGCCGATCCGGAGGCGCAGCACGCGGGTGAGGTGCCGCCCCTCCTCCTCGGGCAACGAGACCGTCGTGCCCGTGCCGACTCCGGGTGCGTGAAAGCGTGGCAGCATCAAACGAGGTTGAGTCGGGTTTCGATCTATACTCCAGATCGCCTTCATGTTGTTCCGCGGACAGCACCTGGGCAAGTACAAGATTCTGTCGCCTCTCGGCAGTGGTGGCTTCGGCACCGTGTACCTTGCACAGGACACCTGGATCGACAAGAAGGTCGCCATCAAGGTGCCCCACCGGCAGAGCGTCAAGTTCGGCGAGCTGCTACGTGAACCCCGCCTGCTCGCCGCCTTGAGTCATCCGAATATCGTCGCCATTACGACCGCCGAGAAGCAGAGCAACGTGTTCTTCATCGTCATGGAGTACGTCGCGGGCCAGACGCTCGACCACGTGATCGCGACCGAGGGTCCGCTCGAGCTGACCCGCGCCCTGGATTTCTCGTGTCAGATCTGCAACGCCGTGGAGCATGCCCATCAGCAGGGCATCATCCACCGAGACCTACGTCCAGCCAACGTCTTGGTGTCCGCGTCCGACCTGCTCAAAGTCACGGACTTCGGGACCTCGCGGATGCTCGAGGTGGCGGCGCACGGAACGACGATCATCGGAAGCCCGCCCTACATGGCGCCCGAGCAGTTCAAGGGAAGGGCTGTCTTTGCCTCGGACATCTACTCGCTGGGCGTGACCATGTACCAGATGCTCACCGGAGTCCTCCCCTACCAGACGCCGGCGCCGGCAGACCTGGAGAAGCTGTTCCGAGGAGAGCTCGTGAGGCCTCCCCGTTCGCAGAACCGCGACATCCCGAAGGCCGTCAGCGACATCGTCATGCGCGCCATGGCACCCGAGGTGCCCGACCGCTACCCGCGGGCGGGCGGCCTGCTCGACGACCTGCTGGCGTTGAGACCGCGTGCCGGGGCGAGGACGCACACCCCGGTCCCGGCCTCAACACCGGCTGGTGGTCCGCGCCGTGGCGACCCACAACCCGCCGGTGCGCTGCCCGCCGAGGATGCCCGGCGGATCCAGAGTCGGCTCAGGTCCCGTCAGACTCCCCCCGCCCGGTTCTGCTGGCACTGCCACAAACCGCTGCACGCACGGTCCTCACGCTGCCCGTTCTGCGGCGAATCCCAGTAAATCTGTCCCCTCACGGTTCGGGTCCACTCACCCGATATTCCGTATAGCACCGCTAGCAGCCCGTGGTGTCGACTGGGAGGCCTGCCGCATGACACTCGACGATCACCTGAGGACCGCTGTTTCCCGCGGGGCCTCGGACCTGCACCTGAAGGTGGGGGCCTGGCCCATGACGCGGGTCGACGGCTCCTTGGTCCCCGCGTCAGGAAGCGAGATCGGGCGCATCACGGCCGCCGATACCGAAGCGTTCGCCGACGCGCTCCTGACCGGGGCGCAACGCCAGAAGCTGGACGAGGTTGGCGAGGTCGACCTGGCCCACGGCGTCAGCGGGCTCGGGCGCTTTCGCTGCAACGTCTTCCGACAACGCGGCACCATCGGGCTGGTACTGCGGCTGCTGCCGCAGGCGACCGAATCGCTGGACGCGCTGGGCTTACCACGCGTGATCGAGCACATCTGCGGCGAGGAACGAGGCCTGGTGCTCCTGGCGGGCACCACGGGCAGCGGCAAGACGACGACCCTGGCGGCCATGATCGACCACATCAACCGACACCGGGCCGCTCACGTCGTGACGATCGAGGAGCCAATCGAGTATCTGCATCGCGACCACAAGTCGATCGTCAACCAGCGGGAGGTACCCGTCGACACGCCGTCCTTCTCCGCCGCGCTGCGGGGCGCCATGCGACAGGATCCAGACGTCATCCTGGTCGGAGAGATGCGCGACCTCGAGACGATCGAGACGGCGCTCCACGCGGCCGAGACCGGACATCTGGTACTGTCGACCGTCCAAGGTCTGAACGCCACCGAGACGATCCACCGCGTGATCGCGGTCTTTCCCCCGCACCACCAGCAACAGGTCCGGCTGCAGCTGGCCGGGCTGCTCAAGGCCGTGATCTCCCAACGGCTGGTGCCGCGAGCCGACGGTCCGGGACGGTCTCCGGCCGTCGAGGTGCTGGTCTCGACACCGTTCATCCGTGAGTGCATCATCGACAAGACAAAGGCCAACCTGATCCAGGGAGCGATCGCCTCCGGCACCTCTCAGTACGGCATGCAGACCTTCGACCAATCGCTCTTCAAGCTGTACCAAAGGGATGTCATCGGCTACGATGAGGCGCTGCGCTGGGCGTCCAACGTGGACGAGTTCAAGCTGAAGGTCCAAGGGGTGACGAGCGTGACCGAGACCGCGCGGGACGATATGGCCAGCAGTGTCTCCGATGAGCCGGGAGAAATCCTCCGCTTCAGCTCGTAGTCTGCGCCAGCGCCCGCGGGCTGCTCGTCCCCCGGATCCCTATCTCGCGGGCCTGCGAGTGCTGGCACGTCGAGAGGTCTCAACCGCCCAGCTCCGCGAGCGCCTGTCCCGTCGAGGCTACGATCCCCGGGCCACCGAGGCCGCCATCGAACGCCTCCTCGCCGAGCGCGCGCTCGATGACCACCGGACGGCGGTCGCGTTCGCGCGGACGGCGGCGCACGTCCGGGGGCTGGGGCGCACCCGCGTCCTCCGCGAGCTCGCGCAGCTGGGAATCGACCCCGAGATCGTCCGGACGACCCTGGCCGCCGTCTTCGACGAGATCGACGAGGCGACAGTCCTCACGGGCGTGATCGATCGCAAGCTCCGCGGCACCAAGCCGGGCCCGCGGGCCTTGGAGCGGCTGCGTCAGACACTCGTCCGCCGGGGATTCGCCACCGACGCAATTCGAGAAGCCCTGCGCCCATGGAAGCCTCCGCGCGAACCGGACCTGCCGGACTAGAATAAGACGGGATGACGGCCTCCGAGATCCGCACGAGCTTCCTCCGCTTCTTCGAGCAGCGCAACCACCGGATCGTCCCGAGCGCCTCGCTCGTCCCCGTGGACGACCCGACGCTGCTGTTCACCAACGCCGGGATGAACCAGTTCAAGGACGTGTTCCTGGGCCAGGAACGTCGTGACTATGCCCGGGCGACCAGCGCCCAGAAGTGCATGCGCGTCAGCGGCAAGCACAACGACCTGGACAATGTCGGTCCCTCGCTGAGGCATCACACTTTCTTCGAGATGCTCGGCAACTTCTCGTTCGGTGACTACTTCAAACCCGAAGCGATCGCCTTCGCGTGGGAACTGTTGACACGGGAGTGGGGACTGCCCGGCGACCATTTGGTCGCCACGGTGTTCGGCGGAGAAGCGGGTATCCCCCGCGACGAGGAGGCCTATCGGGAGTGGCAGCGATTCCTGCCAGACGACCGCATCGGCGAGCTGGGTATCTCGGAGAACTTCTGGTCGATGGGCGATAGAGGGCCGTGCGGCCGGTGCTCCGAAGTGCATTACTTCCGCGGCGATCACCTGCCATGCGCCCGCACTCCTTGCCTCGGCGTGTCCTGTGATTGCGACCGCTTCGTCGAGATCTGGAACAACGTGTTCATGGAGTTCGATCGAGGAGCCGACCAGGCCCTCACTCCGCTGCCGGCACCTTCCATCGACACCGGCATGGGGCTCGAACGTATCGCTGCCGTGGTGCAGGGAACGCTGTCGAACTACCAGACGGACCTGTTCCAACCCTTGCTCGAGGGCATCGGCCACATGGCCGGCCGGGTCTACGGACACGCGCCCGCGGTATCCGACACCACCTCGCCGGACGTCTCGATACGGGTGGTCGCGGACCATCTTCGAGCCATGACGTTCTTGATCGCCGACGGGGTGATGCCCTCGAACGAATGGCGCGGCTACGTCTTGCGAAAGATCATGCGCCGCGCCATGCGCCACGGCAAGCGCCTCGGGATGGCGGAGCCCTTCCTGTACCGCCTCGTCGACGTGGTGATCCAGCAGATGGCCCATGCCTATCCCGAATTGCCGCGCACGCGCGACACCATCGTGGGCGTCGTGAGGAGCGAGGAGGAGCGGTTCGACGCGGTGCTGACCGACGGCCTGCCGCGCCTGGAGGGCGTGCTCGCCGCGGCCGCCGCCGAGGACCAGCCCGTCGGAGGCCAGGAAGCCTTCAGGCTGTACGACACCTACGGACTCCCCATCGACTACATCGAGGACCTCGCGAGCGAGCACGGCCTGGCGATCGACCGCCGAGGATTCGACGCGGCGCTGGAGGGCCAGCGTGCGCGCGCGCGCGCGGGACAGTCCTTCGAGTCGGGGCAGCCGCGTCGCTTCGGTTACGCCTCCACGGAGACCGAGAGCACCGTCACCGCGCTCGGTGATCGGTTCGAAGGCTACGGATCCGTTCGGGAGAACGGGGTACCGATCGTCGCGATCTTCGGCGACGACCGGCAGCAGCGGTCGTCGCTCCACGCGGACGAGGCTGGCTACGTGGTGCTCGAGCGCACGCCCTTCTATGTGGAGTCTGGGGGCCAGGTATCGGACGAAGGCTGGATCGTGTCGGACGCCGGTGAAGCCGAGGCGTCGGTCATCGGCGTGGTCCGGCTAGGCCCAGGAGTGCCCCGCGCACATCACGTCAAGGTGACCCGGGGTACGTTGCGGGAGCGGGACATCGTGACCGCCGAGGTCGACGCAGGGCGACGTGATGCCACACGCAGGAACCACACCGCCACCCACCTGCTTCACGCCGCCCTGCGCCAGGTGCTCGGCGGCCACGTCAAGCAGGCCGGATCGCTCGTGGCGCCAGATCGACTTCGCTTCGACTTCGTACACTTCGCCGCTCTGCCGCAGGACAAGATCGATCAGATCGAACGGGTGGTCAGCGAGCGCATCCACGACGACACGACGGTCGAGACCGAGGTGCGCAGCACGCAAGAGGCCATCGCCGCCGGAGCCATGGCGCTGTTCGGCGAGAAGTATGGGGATACCGTTCGGGTGGTCTCGGTGCCGGGCGTCAGCCTGGAGCTCTGTGGCGGTACCCACTGCCGCGCGACCGGCGAGATCGGCACGTTCGTGATCGTTCAGGAAGGCGGGGTCGCCGCAGGAGTCCGCCGCATCGAGGCGCTGACCGGGGAGGCCGCTGTCCGCTACGTCCAACAGCGGCGCGCCGCCTTGCGAGGCATCCTCGACGCGATCGGCGTACCGGAGGACCAGGCGCCCCCGGCCATCGAGCGCCTGCAAGCGGACGCCAAGCGTCTGAGACGCGAGCTGAGTGCCCTCCAGATCCGAGCTGCCATGGGCCAGGGATCGGAGACGACCGACGAGGTCACACGGGTGGCCGGGGTGGATCTGGTCGCCCGCCGCGTGAGCGGCCTGGACAGGGCCGCCCTACGGGAGCTGTCCGACTCGCTGAAGAGCCGGCTCACCGCCGGGGTTGTCGTCCTGGCTTCGGACACGGACGGCCGGGTCGCGGTCGTCGTGTCGGTGACCCGTAACCTCGTCGACCGCGTGCACGCGGGACGCCTGGTGCGCGCGCTTGCTCCTATCGTGGGCGGTGGCGGCGGCGGGCGCGCCGACTTCGCCGAAGCCGGGGGGAAGCACCCCGACCGCATCGGCGAGCTCCTCGACGCGAGCCGGCACCACCTAGCCGGAGAGCTGGGAGCCGCGCCGGACCGCACGCCCCCGAGGGACACGGGCTGCTAGTACCCACGATGGACCTCCCTGGGCGTGGGCGTTAGACCCAGAACCCATTGCTGCAGTTCGAGTTAGAGTGTACACTGCGCTGGAAGGCATGGTGGAACCGCACCTCAGGGGCATCGGTATCGCCCTCCTGCTGACCGTCAGCTGGCTGATCCCGGTCCCCACGGCCGACGCCCAGATCCACTCATGGCGGGACGAGCACGGCACGCTGGTCCTCTCGAATCGACCTCGGCGCGATGACACGCTGACGTTCGCGGTGGGCGACGGTTCAACGGTTCGGACAACGCGCCCGACATCGCGGACCGACGCCAGGCCGTACGACCGGCTGATCCAACACCATTCGACGGCCCAGGGCGTTCGGGCCGACCTGGTGCGCGCGGTGATACGCGTGGAGTCCGGATTCAATCCAGGCGCCCGATCGCCCAAGGGCGCCATGGGGCTCATGCAGCTGATGCCGCGGACGGCTGCCGAGCTCGGCGTCGTCGATGCCTTCGACCCGGCCGAGAACATCCGCGGCGGCGTGACCTACCTCCGCCAGCTGCTGACCAAGTACGATGGCGACGAGGAGTTGGCGCTCGCCGCCTACAACGCCGGACCGGGTGCCGTCGAGCGTCACGGCAACCGGGTCCCCCCCTACGACGAGACCCGTTCCTATCTCGACCAGATCAGCGAGGTGACGGCAGTCGGCGGGCCGCCATCCATCTACAAGACCATCGAAATCGTCGACGGGCGCCCCGTGCCCAAGTACTCGAACGTCAAGCCGACCTCGCAGCACTACGAGGTCGTGACCACGGAACGCTAGCAACGCTAGCAGCCCGTGGTGAACCGAACTGGATCCCCTGTGTTATGATCAGGGATTGCGTCTGGCGTCGGGATCACCGAGCCGAGAGAGACGACGGAGCGAGAGAGGATCAGTGGCGACCCACAAATCGGCCGTGAAGGCCCATAAGCAGAACATGAAGCGTCGGGAGCGCAATCGTCAGGTCCGCAGCCGGTTCCGCGGGCAGCTGAAGGCGGTGCGCGACGTCCTAGCCAGCGGCGACGCCGGTGAGGCCCAGGGGGCCGTGCCCGGGGCGGTCTCGCTGATCGACCGGATGGCCGCCAAGGGGATCATTCACCGCAACACAGCCAGCCGCTACAAAGCACGCCTGGCGAAACGTTTGGCCAGCCTCACGACGTCGGGCTAGCAGCCCGTGGCAAAAGTCCTCCTGCAGTCGACCGGCGCCGCATCCCGGCTGGTGGCGTTGCTCCTCGGTCAAATACTCCCGGTATTCTCACTCGTCGCGCCTGGCCAGCCGGGCGCAGCCCCGGTCTTGGTGCGACGTAGGACTTTCACCACGGGCTGCTAGCGGCTCGGGGCTGCCTGGGTCATCGCGACCCTTCGACTCGAGCGCCAGGCGGTCGCCGGGGCGTCCGGCTCCCTTCACCACACAGTTCCACGATCAAGCGTTCCAGTAGGACTCGAGCGTCACCCCCCGAGCTCTTCAGCGCCAGGTCGGTTCGAAAGACGGCCTCCACCGCGGGAGGCACGCGTTCGGAGGGCAGACGAGTCCGAACGAACCAGGCAAGCTGCCCGAGCACCATCTGGGGCACCGCACCGGCCTCGAGCGACAAGCCAACCTCGCGAAGCGCCGTGGCGACATCGCGTTGCTCGATCGCCCCGGTCACGGCCCAGTCATCCTGAGAGGTCATGGGACCCACGAACTCGAGGACGTCGGCCACCTCGACCTTTCGTAGGTTGCCGGCACCAGGTTCGCGTGCCGCCACGTAGAGCTTCAGTCGCTGCACGTCGGCCCGCAAGCGTGCCGTGTCGAGCCCGGCGTGCGAGAGCAGCAGCTGGATCGCCCGGGGTGAGGCGGCGAGGCCGGCCGCCTCGAATCGTCCTCGAAGCCAGCGCGCGGGGTCACGGGCCCCACCGACACCAGGGCAGTCGATGACGCTGGCCTGCTTCATCAGCAGGGTCGCCAGCTTCCGACGCTTGTCGAGCGCGCCAGCCACGAGCAAGAGCGCGGTCAGCGGTTCCGGCGACTTGACGTAGTGCTCGAACGGGACCAGCGCACGGGCGGCGGCGTCACCGGAGCGCTTGGGCTCGATCAGCTTCTCGGCCTGCCACACCACCACGACGCGGCGTGGCGAGCCCATGGGAAGCGTACGGGCGACATCGACGACGGCGCCCGGGCTGACGTCCGCGCCGTAGAATCGGTGAAGGTTGAAGGCCCGTAGATCCTCGTCGATCGTCGCGGCGACTTGCTCGACCAAGTGGACCTTCTCCGCCTCGTCGTCACCGAGCAGAAGATAGAGGGGCCGCAGCTCGCCCGCGGTGATCTCCTCGATCAGGGCGGAGGCGGGACGTGCGGTGGCCACGATCTCGTGCCCCGAGGTTAGAAGGCTTCGAGCACGGAGGTCACGACCGTCCGCGCAAAGTTGCCCGACAGCCGCTGCAGAGCGTTGACGTTCTGCCCAAAGAAGGCGTTCGGGTCCTGCCCCGAGGTCACATTGGTCACGTCGTAGACCTCTTTGAACACCAACGATGGGTTCTCCCAGAGGATCGTGTCATCGGTCAGGTCTCGAAACTCGATCTTCGACGTCACCGTGGCGGTGTAACGCGACACGAGCTGATCGGCGGTGAAGCCGCTGGGCACGATGCTGATGTTCAGAATCTCGCCGCTCAGCACCGCATCCACGTCGGTCGCGTCCGGTACCACACGGTACTTCCCGCGACCGATGAACTCGGACCGGACGCTGTCGGTGAGCACGTCCTCCACGTCGAAGAACACCGTGTTGTTCGTGAAGAGCGGGATCCCTATCGTCTCGATATACTCGGGGAGGAAGCTACCGCGTCCAGCCAGCGAGTAGCTACAGCCGCTCCCGGCGAGGCCGGCCCCGCCGACCAAGATGGACAGCGCCGTCCAGGCCACTCCCTGGCGAGTCCGACTCCACACACCGCGCATACGGCCTCCTCTCAGCGGGCAACGATGTTGACGAGCTTGCCGGGTATCGTCACGACCTTGGTGATCGCCTTCCCCGCCGTGTGCGTCGCCACCCTCGGGTCGTGCAGCGAGAGGTCCCGCAGCTCCTCCTCGGGCAGGTCCGCCGCCACGGTGAGCCTCGCCCGAACTTTGCCGTTGACCTGCACCGGCACGACGACCTCGACGGCTTTGGCCACTTCGGCGTCGTAAGTCGGCCATCCTGCCCGATCGATCCCGCCCTCGTGTCCCAAGCGCTCCCACAGCTCCTCCGCCATGTGGGGCGTGAACGGCGAGAGCAGCCGGACCAGGGCTTCGAGAGCCTCGCGCAGCACGACCGCGACCTGCACACGTTCGAACCGGGCCGGCTGGTCTGGCTCGGCTCGGCGGGTTGGCGGTAGGCACCCCGACTGCTCGCAGAACACGTACAGCTCGTTGACCAGCTCCATCAGGGCCGAGATCGCGGTATTGAGGTGGACCCGAGGGTCCAGATCTCGTGTCACCCGACGGATGGTGTCGTGCGTCTTGCGCCTCAGCGACCGCTCGGCGTCGTTCAGGGTGGTCTCGTCGGGCATCCCCGCCGCTCGCAGTCCGCCAGCCACGTGGTCGACCAGCCGCCACACCCGGTGGAGAAACCGGAAGCTGCCTTCCAGCCCCGCGTCGGTCCACTCGACTTCCTTCTCGGGGGGAGCCACGAACAGCACGTACAGCCGTAGGGCGTCCGCGCCGCAGGCGCCAACCATCTGATCGGGATCGACGACGTTGCCCTTCGACTTCGACATGACGGCCCCGTGCTTCAAGACCATTCCCTGGGTCAGCAACCGGGTGAACGGTTCGCTGTGCTCGACCATGCCGAGATCGCGGAAAACCCGGGCGAAGAACCTCGAATAGATCAAATGCAGGATGGCGTGCTCGACGCCCCCGCTATAGAAGTCGACCGGCAGCCAGTAGGCTACCTTCGCGGGATCGAACGGCAGCGCGGCGTTCGACGGATCGCAGAAGCGGTAGAAATACCACGACGAGTCGACGAACGTGTCCATCGTGTCCGTCTCCCGCCGCGCGGTTCCCCCGCAGGTGGGGCACGTGGTGTTGGCGAAGTCCGGCGCTTGCGCCAGCGGCGAATCCCCGCGGCCGGAGAACTCCGTCAGCATGGGCAGCTCCACCGGCAACTGGTCGTACGGGACCGGTACCAGGCCGCAGCGATCACAGTAGACGACCGGGATGGGCGTTCCCCAGTACCGTTGACGGGAGATGCCCCAGTCTTTCAGCCGGAACTGGACCTCACGCTGCCCGATCTCTCCATCCTCGGCGGCTTGCGCCATTCGCTCGCTTGCCTCGTCGGACGGCAGGCCAGAGTAGGGACCGGACGCTACGACCCGTCCCGTCCCAGAATAGGCCGCCTCGACCGTCGAGCCGTCGAGCTCGGGTGTGTCTGGGGCCACGATCACGACGCGGACGGGCAGCTCGTACTTGCGGGCGAACTCAAAGTCACGCTGGTCGTGCGCCGGCACCGCCATGATCGCGCCCGTGCCGTACTCCCCGAGCACGAAGTTGGCGACCCAGATCGGCACCTCGGCTCCGGTGAAGGGATTGACGGCCCGACGACCGGTATCGAAGCCCTCCTTCTCGATCTCGCCCGTGAGGCGAGCCGTCCGATCCTGGGCACGCAGCCGCGCCGCCCGTCCGCGTACCGCCGGGTCTTCCGCCTCGTCGGCAAAGTCCTCCACGAGAGGATGCTCCGGCGCGAGCAGCACAAACGTGGCCCCGTAGATCGTGTCGATCCGGGTCGTGAACACCTCGATCGTCCTGGTCTCTGCGCTCCGCGACGCGCCGGGCACCGGCAGCTCGACCAGCGGAAACTTCACGTTCACGCCGATCGATCGACCGATCCAGTTGCGCTGCATCGTCAGGACCTTGTCGGGCCACCGACCGAGCCCCGCGATGCCGTCCAGGAGCTCGTCGGCGTAGCGCGTGATGCGGAAGAACCACTGCTCCAGCTCTCGCGGAATGACCTCCGTCCCACACCGCCAGCAGCCGCCGTCCACCACCTGCTCGTTCGCGAGCACGGTCTGGCAGCTAGAACACCAGTTGACGGTGGACTTGCGGCGGTACGCCAGATCGCGCTCCAGCATCTTGAGGAACAGCCACTGGTTCCACCGGTAGTAGTCCGGCCGGCACGTCGCGATCTCCCGCTCCCAGGCATAGCTGATCCCGAGCCGCTGGAGCTGACCCTTCATGTTGCTGATGTTGCCGAGCGTGGACACCTCGGGGTGGATGCCGTCCTTGATGGCGGCGTTCTCTGCGGGCAAGCCAAACGCATCCCACCCGAACGGATGGAGCACGTTGAACCCCCGCATGCGCTTCATTCTGGCGATCACGTCGCCGATCATGTAGTTGCGCACGTGCCCCACGTGCGCATGCCCCGAGGGGTAGGCGAACATCTCCAGACAGTAGAACTTCGGCCGAGACGGATCCTCCGAAACCTCGAAGCGGCGCTCCTCGGCCCAGCGGTCCTGCCACTTCTTCTCGATCGCTCTCGGGTCGTAGTCAGCCACGTCTTGGCGTCAGAACGCGTGAGGGTTGGGTCACGAACGCAGACGTATCGATTATAGCGTAGGCCAGTGGACGCGCTGTACGGCGAGCGCTGCCGCCAGCCCGTCTCGGCCCATGGAGGTCACGCCGCCCGGTTGGGGCAAGGGATCCGGGTCCGTGACATCGAGAGTCGCGATCGTCGCATCGAGGGCTGCGGTCAGCGCCGGCAGGTCGTACCCGCCCTCCGTGATCAAGACGAGCGCCCCGTCGTCCTGGCCGACCGCTTCTCGCAGTCGGTGGACCATGCCGGCGAAACCGACCGTCGAGACCCGCATGCCGCCGAGGGGATCACGAACGTGCGCATCGTACCCCGCCGACACCAGTAGCAGCGGCGCACCGAACGCCCGCAGGATCGGTACGACGATCTCGCCGAACAGGAGGGCGTAATCGCCGTCGGTCGCCCCCGCCTCCAACGGAAGGTTCACGGTGAATCCTCGACCGTCGCCTCGCCCGACGTCACCGACGGCGCCCGTCCCGGGGTAGAAGGGGTACTGGTGGATGGACAGGTAGAGCACCCGCGGATCGTCGTAGAACGTCCACTGGGTGCCGTTGCCGTGATGGACGTCGAAGTCGACGATCGCCAGCCGCGGCACCCCTCTCGCCATCGCCTCGGCGGCCACGACCGCGACGTTGTTGAACAGGCAGAAACCCATCGCCCGGTCACGCTCGGCATGGTGGCCAGGCGGACGGACGAGCGCCAGCCCAATCTCGCGGTACTCGAGCGCGCGGTCGAGCGCGACCAGGCCCGCACCTGCAGCGAGGCACGCGACCTCGGCGGACGCCGGGGACGTGTAGGTATCCGAGTCGAACGACGTCGCGCGGCCGACCGTGGCCATGACGGCCTCGACGTGAGAGGGCGCGTGGACCCGCCGCAGCTCCTCGAGGGTCGCGGGCCGAGGCTCGACGACGCCCCCCCCACGCGCGGCCCAGCGCCGCGCGACCACCCCCATCGCCTCGGCGCGCGCCGGCGAGTCTGGGTGGCCGGGCGGCGTCTCGTGGTCCACGAACCGCCTCGACGCGACGAGGGTCACGGCCACGCTCGGCCTCCTTCGCTCGCCGACATGGTCTGGGCCTGGCGCTGCAGCGCGCCGAGCGTCTCCTCCAACTCCAGACGCTTCGCCTCGACGAGCGTCCCGTCCGCGTCCGGCGAGACCTCTATTGGAGCGCCGACGACCAACGCCATCCGCGAGAACGGTCGTGGCACCTGAGTCCGGTCCCAGCTGCTCATCGTCCAGTATCGAGCCGCCTCGATGTGAAAGGGCAGGAGCGGATTGCCGGTGGCCTTCGCCAGCCACACGGCACCCGGCTGTACGCGATGCGCGGGTCCCCTCGGCCCGTCGACGGCGAACCCGGTGGGGCGCCCCTCCGCCATCTGGCGCCTCAGGTTGAGTAGAGCCTTCCGAGCGCCCCGGGAGGTCGACCCTCGCGCGGTGCGGTAACCGAACCGCTCGATGATCCGCGCGATCCACTCGCCATCGAAGTTCTCACTCGTGATGACGACGATGGAGCGACGTCGGAAGTAGTAGGTCGCGGCCAGAATGCGTCCGTGCCAGAACGCCATGACCGGTTGGCGGCCTCCCTGCACGATGCCCTCATAGTGTTCGAGTCCCTCCACCTGCCATCGGAGCGTCGCGCCCAAGAGCGCGACGAGCGGATACCCAACCGACGCGATGGCCATGACCTCCGCGCGCTTGAGCCGCGAGTCGCGCCAGGTAGCCGGGACCGTCACGGTGCCGGGGAAGGATGGGTGCGAGTCTGAACGGCGGGAGGCGTCGTCTCGCCCAGCTTCTCACCCACGAAGGTCATCAAATCGACGAATCGAGTCGACGCGTCGGCGCTGGCTTGCGCCCCCTTGAGCATGATCGAGCAGAAGGGGCAGGCCGTGACAACCGTGTCGACACCCGTCGCCTGGAGCTGCTCCAAACGCTCCTGACTGATGCGCTTGCCTACCTCCTGCTCTTCGAAGAGTAGACCGCCGCCGGCCCCACAGCAGAAGGAGTTCGTCCGGGTCGACGCCGGTTCCACCAGCTGCGCCCCGAACCGCTCGAGCAGCTGCCGCGGCTCGTTCACGTGTCCGCCGTACCTCCCCAGATAGCACGGATCGTGGAACGCCACGGTGCCACCCGCCGCGACACCCGACCCCCGCGTCAACTCGTTGACGAGGACCGCCGCGTGCACGACGCTTCCCTCGAAACCGAACTCACGATAGTCGCTGCCGAGAGTCTTCAGGCAGTGTGGGCAGCCCGTGACGACGTGCTCGGCACCCGCGTCTTGCAGCTCGCGCACGTTCTCCGTCGCCAGCTCCTGGAACATGTACTCGTTACCCGTCCGCTTGGCCACGTCGCCGGTACAGCGTTCGCGAGCCAGAACGCCGTATGTCTTGCCCTCGCGCCGGAGCAGGTCGAAGAGCGACCGCAGCGACCGCTGGTGGTCGGCTTCGAAGGCACCCGCGCAGCCGAGCCAGACCAGATACTGGTGGCGCTGTGGGTCGAAGGTTTCGAGGCCAGACGCCTCGACGAACTTCTGCCGCTGGTCGTAGGTGAGCCCCCAGATGTTGCCGCGGCGTTCCAGGTGGTTGTAGACGGGTCCGAGGTACTCCGGAGCATCGCCGTTGGAGACCAAACCCCGCCGGGCGCCGATGATGAGCGGTAGATGCTCGATACCCACCGGGCACTGGTTCTCGCACGCTCCACACGTCGTGCACTGCCACAGGACGCCGGCGTCGAACACGTCGGCGAGCTTGGCATCACGCGAGTCTGACAGCAAAGCCGCCTCGGTCTGGAGGATGAGCCGCTTCGGGTTCAGTAGCTTGCCGGTGGCGTGTGCGGGACACGAAGTCTGACACCGCCCGCACTCCACGCACGTGAAGGCGTCGAGAACCTGCTTGCGCTCCAGGTCTCCCACCACCTCGAACCCGACCTCCTCGCGCTCGAAGTCCAGCCGACGCACCGTGCCGAGCTCGGCCGCCCGGAGGATGACCGTGACGGGCGACAGGACCAGGTGCAGGTGCTTCGAGTCTGGGATGAGCGCGAGGAACGCCAGCACCGACAGCGCATGCACCCACCAGTTGGCTCGTTCGACCAACCCGGCCTCCAGCCCCAGGCCCAGGAGGAAGGTCACCATCAGCAGCATGATCAGGCCAGCGATGACGACCGATTCGGTCGATACGGGTGCACCGAGGCCGGGCGGCCTCACGACCACACGCCGGATCACCAACCCCGCGATCCCAATCAACACCGCGAGGGCGAAGGGTACGAGGGCGAGACGATAGAGTCGGAACCAGGGCTGCGCGGTCAGGTCCACGGCCCCCAGGCCGTGGAGGAACTCGACCGCCGTATAGCCGCCGAAGGCGAGGAAGCCCCAGAAGACCAGGGCATGCGCCCCGCCGACGAGCGGCTTCTCTCGGATGGTCTTCGACTGGAGCAGGACCTCGAGCACGAACCGCTGGAATCGGATGGTGGGACGATCCAGAGGCAGCCCGCCCCCTGCCGCCGCGACGAGGCGTAGCCGCGTGGCCACCTGGGCCGCGAACGCGATGAAGGCGGCGGCCAGCAGCAGGCGGAAGATCCAGGCCTCGAACATCTCTTTCCTTCGCGGATCACGCGCAGCGCCCCCCCGGTCACGGGCTGCTAGGTCACGCCTGGAGCTCTCGCACGATAGCTGGCACCACCTCGAACAGGTCACCGGCGATGCCGTAATCGGCGACCTCGAAGATGGGAGCGTCGGGATCCCTGTTGATGGCCACGATCGTCCGAGTGCCTCTCATGCCGACCAGATGCTGGATGGCCCCGGAGATCCCGATCGCCACGTACAGCTGCGGCGCGACGGTTTGTCCCGAGCTGCCGACCTGTCGATCCATTGGGAGCCATCCCGCGTCGCAGATCGGACGCGACGCGGCGATCTCGCCTCCCACGGCGTCCGCCAACGCCTGCGCGAGCGAAAGGTTGTCCTGACTCTTGATCCCCCGTCCAACCGCGACGATACGCTCGGCCTGTGAGAGATCGACCGCCTGGCGGGCCTCCCGGAACGGCGCCTCGGCCCGATACCGAATGACGCCGGCGTCGATCGCAACCTCGACCTGACGGATCGACGCGGCCGAAGCCCCACGCGCCACGGCGTCGGCTCCGAACGCCCCGACCTGGAACGTCACCAGATGGGGAGGGTCGCCCAGCGGGCGCAGGTCCGCGCAGAGCTTGCCCTGGAACATGGGCCGGACGAAGAGCGGCCCTTCCGCCGAGGCCTTGAGACCGATGCAGTCGGTCACGAGGGTGCGGTCCACGTGAGCGGCGAGCCGGGGCGCAAAGTCCCGAGCCTGATAGGTGTGCGCCAGACACACCACGTCCGGCTGCTCCTGCGTCAGGAGCTGGGCTAGCGCCGTGATGAAGCCATCCGAGGTGTAGGGCTCGAGAGCCGGATGGCCGACCGCGAGCACCTCGGCGACCGCCGCGGCCGACACCTCGGCGACCGCCTCCTCGATCGCGGCGCCAAGGATCGCGACCTTGACCGGCTGGCCGAGCTGCTGCGCTCCGGCGACCGCTTCCCAGGTCGCACGGTTCAGATGCCCGTCCCGTTGCTCACCGATGACGAGGGTCGTGCCCATGGTCGCTCCCTATGAGGACGGTCCCCGAGCGAAGACGGGGGCTCAGAGGACCCGCGCCTCGTCGCGCAGCAGCCGAACGAGCTCCTTGGCCACCTCGTTCGGACTGCCGTCGATCATCCTCGTCTGCTTCGTCTTCTCCGGAGCGTAGAGGTCCACGATTCGATGCCGCGGCGGCGGCGCGGGCACCTTGACGCTACGAACTTCCTTCTTCTTGGCAGCCATGATGCCCTTCAGCGTCGCGTAGCGAAGCTGGTTGATGCCGCTCTGAATGGTCAAGAGCGCGGGGAGGGGCATCGTCACCCACTGGAACCACCCGCCCTCCAGTTCACGCTTCACCCTGACGGTCCCCGCGGACAGCTCGATGTCCATGATGATGGTGGCGTGCGGCACGCCCAAGAACTCCGCCAGGACAACACCCGTCTGGGCAAAGCCCTGGTCGTCGGACTGCAATCCAGTGAGGACCAGCGTCGGCTGCTCTTCGCGCAGGACCTGTGCCAGCGAGTCGGCCACCGCGAAGGCATCCGCCATCGAGACCCCATCGCTCTGTACATGAATCGCGCGATCGGCTCCCCTGGCGAGCGCTTCACGAACAACCTGCGAGGCCCGCGGTGGTCCGGCACAGCACACGACGACCTCTGCTCCGTGCTGCTCCTTGAGGCGCAGCGCCGCCTCCAAGGCATAGGCATCCGGCTCGTTGAGCTCGTACTCGGCGTCCTGATCACGGATCCAGCTGCGGTCGTCGGAGACCCGAAGCGGCCACTCTCGCGAGATCACTTGTTTGATACAGACGGCAAATTTCATGGGGTCATCCGCAGGGTCAGTCTGACCGCCGGCCACGGCACGCCCAACCGACGCTCCGGCCAGCGCCCTCTCGCCTCGGGGTCAGGCGGCGTACCTCTTGAACAGCAGCGTCGCGTTCGTGCCCCCGAACCCAAAGGAGTTCGACAGCGTGTGCTCGATCGACGCCGAGCGCTTGCGCAAGGGCACGTAGTCGAGGTCGCAATCGGGGTCTGGATGCTCCAAGTTGATCGTCGGGGGGATCATCTGATGTCGGATCGCCAGGACAGCGATACCGGCCTCCAGCCCACCTGCCGCGCCGAGCAAGTGCCCGGTCATCGACTTCGTCGAGGAGATGGCGAGCCGTGAGGCATGCTCGCCGAAGCACTTCTTCATGGCCAACGTTTCGAGCCGATCGTTGTGTGGTGTGGAGGTCCCGTGCGCGTTGATGTAGTCGACCTGCGAAGGATCGATATCCGCATCTTCGATCGCGGCGCGCATCGCACGCAGTGCGCCGTCGCCGTCCTCCGACGGCGCGGTGATGTGGAACGCATCGGCCGACATGCCGTAGCCCACGACCTCGGCGTAGATCTCGGCACCGCGTCGCCGCGCCAGCCCGAGCTCCTCCAGGATCACCACCCCTGAACCCTCACCGATGACGAACCCGTCCCGATCCCGATCGAAGGGGCGACAGGCGCGCTCCGGCTCGTCGTTGCGTGTCGAGAGCGCGCGCATGGCGGCAAAGCCTCCAACGCCCATCGGCGTGATCGCGGCCTCGGAGCCACCGGCGATCATGGCCTCGGCCGCCCCACGCTTGATGATCTCGTAGGCGTCACCGATGGCATGCGCGGAGGCCGAGCAGGCCGTGCACGTCGCCGAGTTGGGTCCCTTCGCGCCGAAGCGAATGGACACCCGGCCGGCGGCCAGGTTGATGATGGAAGAAGGAATGAAGAACGGGGAGATGCGCCGGGGCCCGCCTTCCAGGAGCGCCTTGTGCTCGCGTTCGATGGCACTGAACCCGCCGATACCGGAGGCGATGAACACGCCGACCCGCGGCGCGATCTCCGGTGTGATGGTCAGCCCGGCGTCGTCCATCGCGCACTGTGCGGCGCCGAGAGCGTACTGGATGAAGATGTCGGTCTTCTTGACGTCCTTCTTCGCCATGAAGTCCAGCGGGGCGAACCCTTTCACTTCGGCGGCAATTCGCGCCGAAAAGTCGCTCGCGTCGAAGCGCGTGATCGGACCGATGCCGCCCCGTCCAGCACACAGGGCCTCCCAATTGGCCTGGGTGCCAATTCCCAGGCCCGAAATCAGCCCGACGCCCGTGACGACGACTCGCCTGCTCAAGCAGCCTCCGCAATCCTGGCCCGCTGTTCAGCTCGCGAACCAACAGACCGCACACTCACCCGCTCGGGGAACGACCCGAGCACGACGGTCTGCCTACTTCTTGGCTTTCGCGTGAGATTCGATGTATTCGACCGCCTCTTTCACCCGAGTGATCTTCTCAGCATCCTCGTCGGGGATCTCGATGCTGAACTCCTCCTCGAACGCCATGACCAGCTCCACGGTGTCCAGCGAGTCCGCCCCAAGATCGTCGACGAACGACGCATCCGGCGTCACTTCCTCCTCGTCCACCCCGAGCTGTTCGACGATGATCCCTTTTACCTTGTCAGCAACGGCCATTCAGCCCTCCTACATATACATGCCACCGTTCACACCCAGGACTTGTCCAGTAATATACGACGCCTCCTCGGAGGCGAGGAAACAGACGGCGGCGGCCACATCATCGGGCGTACCCAGTCGACCCAGCGGGATCCTGGAGGCCCACTCCTGGTGCACGTTCTGCCCCATGGCACGGATCATGTCCGTGTCGATGAGCCCTGGGGCCACGACGTTGGCAGTGATCCCTCGCGATGCGACCTCGTGCGCCAGTGACTTGGTGAAGCCGATCAGGCCGGCCTTCGAGGCCGCGTAGTTGGCCTGCCCGGCATTGCCGGACTGCCCTACGACGGAGCCGACGTTGATGATTCGACCCCAGCGTTGCTTGACCATCGTCCGCAGCACGCCACGAGTGCAGGTGAAGGCGGCCGTGAGGTTCGTCGACAGAACGGTGTCCCAGTCCTCGGGCTTCATACGCAGCAACAGTTGGTCGCGGGACACACCCGCATTGTTCACCAGGACGTCGACCCGCTGGTGCCGCGCCAGGAGGTCCGCGATCACGACGCCGACATGCTCTCGATCGGAGACGTCGAGCGACACGGCTTCGGCGCGCCCGCCGGCCGCGACGATCTCCGCTGCTGTGTCCGCAGCATGATCGTGGCGCGCCGCCGCCAGCACGAGCGCCCCGCGTTCTCCGAGCCGCTTCGCGATCCCGCGTCCGATACCTCGCGAGGCCCCGGTGACGACCGCGATCCGTCCGGACAGGTCAATCATATCCCACCACTCAGCAGCGACCGTCTGGCCAGCGTGGTAGCAGCCCTACAACCCACGCCACCAGGCCTCGACCGCCAACAAGCCTTGCGGGTCTCCAAGACTGACCACGGAGGCCCGACGATCGATCTTCTTCACCAGGGTGCTCAGCACGGTTCCTGGCCCCACCTCGACATAGGCACGGACACCCTCCGATGCCAGACGTTGGACGACGCCCTCCCATCGTACGGGGGCCGAGATCTGGTCGACCAAGGCCGCGATGGCCGCGGTCGCGTCCCGCTTCGGTTCGGCATCTACGTTCGCGACCACGGGTACGCGGGGATCAGACGCGCGTAGGCCTCTGAGCTCCGGCGCCAAGCGATCTTGAGCCGGCCGCATCAACGCACAGTGGAACGGAGCGCTCACGGGTAGCGGAACGACGCGCTTCGCTCCCAGAGTCTTTGCGCGCGCGCCGGCCCGCTCGACTCCGCTCCGCGTTCCCGCGATGACGACCTGGTTGGGGGCGTTCAGATTGGCCGGGCTGACGGTCTCCCCTTCCGAGGCCTCCTCGCAAGCCCGAGCCACCGTCGCCGCGTCCAACCCGAGAACGGCCGCCATCGCTCCCGTGCCCACCGGCACGGCTTCCTGCATGTACCGCCCGCGCCGCCGCACGATACCCAACGCGTCCACGAAGGACAGCGTGCCCGCCGCGACGTGGGCCGAGTACTCGCCAAGACTGTGTCCCGCCACGAAGTCCGGTGCGAGGCCACGCGACTCCAGTAACCGCAGCGCCGCCACGCTCGTGGTCAGCACGGCCGGTTGCGTGTTCTCGGTCAGCACGAGCTGATCCTCTGGACCCTCGAAGCACAGCCGGCTCAACGGCGCTCCCAGAACGGTGTCGGCCTGCGTGAACACGGCTCGGCACTCCGAATGCGCCGCCGCGAGCGCCTTGCCCATCCCCACGTGTTGCGATCCCTGTCCCGGGAAGATGAAGGCGATCATGATTTCACCGTGACGACCCCGGCCATCTCTCGCTCCAGCGTCCCCACGAGATCCCGCTCCGCGAACCGATAGGCCATCGCTACCGCGTTGCGCACGGCCTTGGCGGAGGACCGACCGTGCCCAACGATACAGAGCCCGGCGACACCGAGCAACGGAGCCCCGCCGTACTCAGAGTAGTCCACCCGCTTCTGAAACCGCCGGAAGGCTCGGCGGGACAGCAGGTAGCCCACACGGGTCGTGAAGGCACGCGAGAGCTCCTGGCGCAGTAACACCTCCACAACCTCGACGAGCCCCTCGCTGACCTTCAAGGCCACGTTGCCCGTGAAGCCGTCACACACGATCACGTCGACCTCTCCCGCGAAGAGGTCACGCGCCTCGACGTTGCCGACGAAGTCGAGCGGCCCTGCCGCGAGGAGGCGGTGGGCGTCCCGGGTCAGCGGATTCCCCTTGATCTGCTCCGCCCCGATCGACAGGAGGCCGACCCGCGGGCGCGCGACGTCGACCGCAATCCGCGCATAGAGCGCGCCCATCGTGGCGAACTGTACCAGATGCTGCGGTCGACACTCGAGGTTGGCTCCCGAATCCAGGAGGACGGCGTCGCGACGACGCGTCGGGATGGTCGTGGCCAACGCGGGTCGGTCGATACCGGAGAGCATACCGAAGGCCCCGTGCGCCGCCATGATGGCCGCACCCGTGTTGCCGGCCGTGACGATGGCCGCCGCCTCACGCCGCGCGACCAGCTCCGTGGCGATCTTGATCGAAGCTCCCGGCTTCCGCCTTAGCGCAGCCGCCGGTGATTCGGCCATGTCGACGACGTCCGGAGCGTCCACGAGCTCTACGTCGAGCCGAGCCGTGTCCGGGTGTCGGCGCAGCTCACGCTCGAGCTCCGCCGCGCGGCCCACCAGGAGCAGACCCAAACCGAAGTGCCGGGCCGCCACGAGCGCGCCGTCGACGACATTGGCGGGCGCGAAATCCCCGCCCATCGCGTCGATCGCGATGCGCATGTTTCGGGCTGACTCGCTCGGTACGGCGCGCCCCTCTCGGTCCGGGCACGGGCAGGCCGCTACCGCCAGATTCGTCCGAGGTCCCCCGTGGTCAGGGACACGTGGGCCGTCGACCTAGATTTCCTCGACCTCGCGAACCTGACGCCCCTTGTAGTAGCCGCACGTCGGGCACGTCTGGTGGGGTCGCTTGAACTCGTGGCATTGCGGGCACTGCCCAAGCGGCACGGCTTGCAGCTTGTCGTGCGTACGCCGCTTCGCCGTTCGGGCCTTCGAATGTCGGCGTTTGGGGTTTGGCATCGCTACGTCCTCTCGGCGGGTGTGTGGGTGAGCGACCACCCATCAGCCGTGCGCGCACGCTCGTGCTGTTTCGCTCATCCCGAGGTACGCTTCTGATCATCCTTGAGCAGCCCTTCGAGTGCCGCCCAGCGGGGATCGCGCCACACCCGCCGGCACGCACAGCTGCTCTGATTGAGGTTCGTTCCACATTCCGGGCACAGCCCCTTGCACTCTTCGCCGCACAGAGGCTTCATCGGCAGCGCAAGGTAGAACTGCTCGTTCATCAGTTGACCGAGGTCGATGATCTCGTCCCTATAGAACGCGGTCGACAGGGCGCCCATCTCGACCTCGCGCTCGCCGCACCCCGTGTTGCGGTCCTGAGGCAGATAACGCAGGTCCAACGCCACGTTGACCGGATAGGGAAACCCCTCGAGACAGCGGCCGCACGGGATCTCCAGCCGGGTCCGAAGGCGACCCTGGAGGCGATAGTGATCCCGCTCTTTGCGGACGTCCAGGGCCAGATGCACCGGCTCGGCAACGCAGAACTCAGCATTCTCGGTGCCGAAGTCGGACGCGACATAGTCCCGTTCCACCCGGTCACGGTCGCCGCATAGCTTACTGAGGTCTAGGAGCATGGGAAGTCGTGCACACGCAAGCTGTCAGTCGACAACGTAATCACCCACTATACCATACGGTTAACCGCCCCCCGCCTCTACTAGGGCCCTCGATGCTCGACCCACGGTTTGGGGATGAACAGGTGCTCGAACAGCTGCACAGCGTAGCGATCCGTCATCCCCGCGAGGAAGTCACGAGCGGCAGCGTCCAGGCCTTCGGCCTCGACGGTCAAGGGGTCGAGGAACTCGCCGGGCTTCGCTCGAACCTCGGTCCAGAGGCCTCCGAGAATGCCCGACGCCTTGCCAAACTCGGCCGTGGCGACCGCGTTCTCGTACACGGCCTCGAAGAGGAAGCTGCGAAGGTCGAGGGTCGCACGCAGTACCTCGTCCCCCATGGAGACCTCCGCCAGGCCAGCCTCGGTGGTCATGAGCACCACGTCCGTTACCATGCGGCCGATCCGCTCCGACGACGAGCGTCCGAGAACGCCAACGGCGGTCTGGGGAAGGTCGCCCTCCTTCAAGAGCCCGGCCCGTACGGCGTCGTCGATGTCGTGGTTCACGTAGGCGATGATGTCCGCGACCCGAGCCACCTGCCCCTCCAGGGTGCTCGCCCGATGCTGGGGGTCAGCGCCCACGGGGAGCCCCATCTTGCCTTTCGAGTGCTTCGCGATCCCGTCGCGCACTTCCCGGGTGAGGTTGAGGCCACGCCGGTCGTTCTCGAGGACGTCGACGATCCGCAAGCTCTGCTCGTAGTGGTTGAACCCGCCGGGGATCAGACGCCTGAGCACGCGCTCGCCGGCGTGCCCGAACGGTGTGTGCCCCAGGTCGTGGCCGAGCGCGATGGCCTCGGTCAGCTCCTCGTGGAGCCCCAGCACCTTGGCGATCGTACGCGCGATCTGGGATACCTCGAGCGTATGCGTCAGGCGGGTACGGTAGTGGTCGCCGGTCGGCGCAAAGAAGACCTGGGTCTTGTGCTTGAGCCGCCGGAAAGCCTTCGAGTGCACGATACGGTCCCGGTCCCTCTGGAACGCGGGCCGTATCGGGTCGTCCGGCTCCTCTCGCAGCCGGCCACGGGACGCCGCACTCTTGGACGCCTGGGGTACCAGGAGGCGAAACTCGCGCGCCTGGAGCTCTTCGCGAATGCTGACCATTCACCCAACCTCGAGGCTATGACAAGGTGGTCGCCCCGCGTGCGACAGGCCACACGACGGTGAACGTCACGAACCGTCTGCGACTTGACGCCCGATCTCGGGGAGGAAGCTCGTTCCACAGTCGAGGCGATCGATGCCGAACATCTCGGCGAGCGTCTGCCCCACATCCGCGAATGTCGCGCGCACGCCGAGGTTGACGCCAGCTCGCACCGTAGGCCCCGCAACCAACAGCGGCACGTACTCGCGTGAGTGGTCCGTGCTCGGCGTCGTCGGGTCGTTGCCGTGGTCGGCCGTGATGATCAGCACGTCCTCTCGCGTCAGCCGCGAGAGCAGGCGCGCCAACCGATGGTCGAACTGCTCCAGGTTGGCCGCGTACCCCCGCGGATCGTTACGGTGCCCGTAGCGCGAATCACTGTCCACGAGGTTGGCCAGCACGAGACCCCGCATCGATCGTGTCAGCGCCATTTCGATCGCATCCATGCCCTCGTCATCGCACGACGTGTGGACCGCCCATGTGATGCCTCGACCAGCAAACAGATCATCGACCTTACCAATGCCCACGACGTCGATGCCGGCCTGCACCAGGTGGTCCAACAGCGTGGGCCGGGGCGCCGGCCGGGCGAAGTCGCGGCGCCGGGCCGTGCGCCGGAAGCTGCCCGGCTCGCCGACGAACGGCCGCGCGATGACGCGTCCCACGCCAAGACCCTCACAGAAGATCGCGTAGGCGATCTTGCAGAAGCCGTAGAGCGCCTCGACCGAAATCACGGCTTCGTGAGCGGCCAGCTGAACGACGCTGTCAGCCGACGTGTACACGATCGGTTGCCGTGTCTGTAAGTGCTGCCGCCCCAGATCCTCGATGATCTGCGTGCCCGAGGCCGCACGGTTCCCGAGGGTGCCGTGCCCGATCCGTCGCTCGAACTCCACCAGCGCGTCTGTAGGAAACCCATTCGGAAAGGCTGGAAAGGGCCGATCGAGCTGTACCCCCATCAGCTCCCAATGTCCGGTCACGGAATCCTTGCCCACCGAGACCTCCACCATGCGGCCGAACGCCCCAGCGGCGACCGTTCCCGGCGCGGGGCTCGGGAGCCGAACGATCTGGCCGAGCCCCAGGCGACGCAGCGTCGGGAGCCGCAGCTCGACCGCCCGGCCCAGGTTGCCCAACGTGTTGCTGCCAGCATCGCCGTATGCTTCGGCATCGGGCAACGCTCCAACACCGACGCCGTCCAGCACGATGACGATCGCCCGCACCCAGGTGCTACGGAGTGTTCCCATTCACGGTTTCCCCCCGCTCGGGATCCGCCCACACCACCAGCACACCAACGGCGAAGGGCTCACCCGGGGGGAAGGGCAGGAAGGGTGTACGCACCGATCGGCACGATTCAGCGGTGGCGGAGCCTCGTATCGATCACGGCGTGGGCCGCGTCGACGGTCTCTGGAGTCTCACCGGCACCTTGAAGCCACACAAGCGTAGGCTCTTTCCGAAACCAGATCAACTGCCGCCGGGCGTAGCGGCGGTTCTCCCGAGCGATCAGCTCGCGCGTCGAGGCCTCATCCCGGACGCCGCGCAGATGCTCGAGCGCCTGTCGATAGACCAGGCCGCCGAAGGGCGCGGCTGATACGGGCACGCCTCGCGCCAGGAGGTCCCGTATCTCGTCCAGCAAGCCTGCCTGAAACTGCGCGTCCACCCGACGGGCCAGCCGATCCGCCAGCTGCTCGGCCGGGAGCGTCAACGCCAGACCGATGACGTCGCTGCCGGCGATCGGGGACCGCGTGTCGGCGAAGTGATCCGTGAGCGTCCGACCGGTCGACCGCCAGACCTCGAGCGCCCGCACGAGCCGCTTCTCGTCCCGCGGCTGGATCCGGCGTGCAGAGGCGGGATCGACCCGGGCCACCATCCGATGGAGCGTCTCCACGCCACGTCGCGCCGCCACCCGGCGCAGCCGAGCTCGGAGGTCCGGGTCGCGGCCGGGCCCCGGGAACAACCCGTGCACGAGTGCACGGTAGTAGAGACCCGATCCTCCCGCAAGGATGGGGAGCTTCCGGCGATGCCAGATGTCCCGGAAGACCTCCGCCGCCAGGGCGGCGTAGTGGGCGGCCGAATACTGCTCCACGGGGTCGACGACGTCGACGAGATGGTGCGGGATGCCCCGTCGCTGGGATTCCGGGATCTTGTCGGTCCCGATGTCGAAGCCACGATACACGGCGGTGGAGTCGCAGCTCACGACCTCCCCGCCCAGCTGCTCGGCCAACGTGAGGGCCAGTGTGCTCTTGCCGGTCGCCGTCGGTCCGACGATGGCGATCGCGACGCGACCCTGTAAACTAGTCGACTGCTCCATGTCGAAGACGTGGCGGATCACGAGGCGGGATACCCGCCAGGCTCCCGAATCGATTGTTACAGGACACTGCTAGTAGCCCGCGGCCAACACGCGGGCGAGCGCCAGTGCCGCGAGCAGACCCAGGAGCAGGATCAGGCCGAGCTGCTGTGTTCGAGTGGGCACAGGGGCTCGCACGATTCGCGAGGGGGCCAGCCGGTGCACACCGGGCTCACCGTGGGGGCCGCTCGTTGTAGTAGAACGTGACCGTGAAGAAGGCCCTGTCGTCGGGGTACTCAGGCGGCAGCGGCTGAGTGGGATTCGAGGCAATCAGCGCATTGAAGGCGGCCGTGTTGAACGAGTCGACCGACGACGGGGCGATGACGTCCACGTCCGTTAGGGCCCCGTCAGCGTGCACGTTGAACGTGATCACCGCGTGGCCGCTCATCAGCATCGCCGCGTAGGGCACGAACCAGTTGCGCTTGATCTGAGCGATGAACCGACGGACCCAGGGACCGAATTCCACTCCCTTGGTGTCGAACTGGATCGCCGGCCCGAAGGCCCCCCCGCCCCCCTGTGCGTTGCCGAAGCTCTCCTGCTGCACGTAGCGGTCCAGGTTGCGCAGCGAGCGCCCCAGCGCCCCGCCCCCAAGGTCAGACGGTCGCCGTTCGGCGTCCGGGCCCCGGCGTAGGAGGGGCTGCGCGGCGCCCGAGGGATCGACGGCGGCCACCGATTGGTCGCGCGCTGCCTGGCCCTCTGCCAACCCGTCCGCCTCGCCAGAGACCTGTTCCTCGATCTCGCCGGCGCTTGGCTCCGGGTCCCGGCCACGCGCCTCCTCCTCCGGCACGGCCTCCACCCGCTCGGGGGAGTTACCCCGCGCGAACGGCAAGAGGTTCTCCGGCTCCATCGACCGTTCGGGAGCCCGCGCGACGCGATCCCGGTCGGACAGCTCCGCCCGCGGAGGGGGCGCCGGCGCCTCGGTGTCCACCCGCGGCTGCACGAAGACGAAACGCTGCTCCTCCTGCTGCTGGGCCAAAGCCTCGATGCGCTGTCGTTCGGCCGCCGCCTCCGCTCGCTCGGACGCGGCCTTGATGAAGGGCAAATCTGGTGCAACCACCACCACCACCGCGACCAGGTGCAGAATGATTGAGAGAAGGATGCCTTCTCGACGGGAGATCGCACCACCGAGCGGTTCGATGTCCGGGCGATAATCCTCGAAGTCAATGTACATCAGATAGTTAGCTGATTATACCATCGGCCCTAGCCCGCATTATTCATGAACGCGCGAAGCGAAACGGCGAAGGCTCGAGGAACATCGAGCACCCGCAGCGGTTCGCGCCTGGAGGCGGACACGGGACACGACACGCGTGGGCACCCCCGGGGCACCCGCACCTCGGGGGAAATCGTGTCACCCCTTCTGCGCCACGTACAGTAGGACGATGCCAAAGCTCAGATGGACGCAATCCACGCGGGAAAAACCCGCCTGCCGGAGCTGCGCTGCGAACGCTGCGGGGTCCGGGAAGAGCGCGACCGAGGCGGGCAGGTAAGCGTAAGCGCTGGCATGGCGTGACACGAGGCGGCCAATCGCCGGCAGGACCCGCCTGAAGTACCACAGGTAGACCTGGCGGAGACCTGGGGCTCGAGGGATGCCAAACTCGAGCACCGCCAGACGCCCCCCAGGCTTCAGGACGCGATGCATGTCGGCGCACGCCGCCGCCGGGTCCTGGACGTTTCGGATTCCGAATGCCACCGTGACGGCATCCGCCGCCTCGGGCGCAATCGGGATCCGCGAAGCGTCTCCACGAACCAGGCGCACCGCCCCGGAAGCCCTCGTCCGGCGGATCTTGTCCCGGCCCTGGACGAGCATCTGCTCCGAGAAATCGATTCCGATCGCCTGCTTCGCGCCACCGCAGCGTCGGTCGACGGCCGCAAGCGCGAGGTCCGCAGTCCCAGTGCACACGTCGACGAGCGTCTCCCGACCCGTGAGCGCGAGCGCCTCGATGGCCCGTGAACGCCACCTCCGGTCCAGCCCGGCGCTGAGGAGACGATTCAGGAGGTCGTAGCGGCTCGCGATCGCGTCGAACATGCCCGCGATCCGTTTCGGGTGCTTGTCGTCTCCGGTGCGGGGGCCCGAGCTATCGGGCATCGTCAAACCGGTCTGCATGGAAAGCGCCGTCCCGAGCCCTGCCCGGCCGCCGTCACCCCACCCGGCCGTCACAACGCGATCGAGCCGCAACACGCATCAACCAGACCACGGAGGATAGAGGGAGTGCTCGAAGCCGAGCACGCTCAAGATCTTGCCGGCCATGAAGTCCGCCAGGTCGTCCAGCGTCTGTGGTCGCTGGTAGAACGCCGGCATCGCCGGTAGCACCGAGACACCCGCTTCCGCGAGCAACACCATGTTGCGGAGCTGCGGAAGGCTCATTGGCGTCTCTCTGGGCACGATGACTAGCGGCCGTCGCTCCTTCAACATCACGTCGGCCGCCCGCTCGAGCAGGTTGCGCGACAGACCGTGAGCGACCCCGGCGAGCGTCTTCATCGAACAGGGAACGATGACCATCGCCTCACACGGATGGCTCCCACTGGCGATCGTAGCCCCAAGGTTCCGATTGCTGTGAAGGGCGAGTGCACCTGCGTCGACGGGCTCACCGTAGCGACCGCGCAGATATTCCTCCAGGCGCTCGACCGCGGCCTCCTCGCCCAGCTCCTCGCGCAACAGGCGCCTGCCGAACTCGGATGCCACCAGCTCCACAGCGCAGCCCCGCTCCATCAAAGCGGCGACCGTCCGAACCGCGTACAGCGCCCCGCTGGCCCCTGTGATCCCCACCGCCAGCCGCCGCAGGTTGGGTGTCATCGTCCTATTATCCGAGATAGACCGCCGCCGCCGTGACAACGAAATAGAAGATGCCCACGTACCCGTTCAAGTCGAATGCCTGCTTCACCCGCGACAGATCCTCCGCGCTGACCATCGATTGTTCGTAGGCGAGCAGCACGCCGACGCCGACGACACCAGCCAGATAGATCGGTCCCAGAGGACGGACGAGCGCCAGCCCGGCGAGGCAGGCGACGGCGGCGACGTGCAGCGCGCGAGAGATGCGCAGCGCCGTCGGTACGCCGAAACGCACGGGAATCGACCGTAGGCCGTGGGCCCGATCGAAGTCCTCATCCTGACAGGCGTACAGGACGTCGAAGCCTCCGACCCAGCTGCCGATCGCCAGCCCCAGCAACCAGGGCTCCCATCCCGCCCGGCCACCAGCCGCCAGCCAGCCCCCCACCGGCGCCACGGCCATCGCGAGCCCCAGGAACAGCTGGGTGTAGGCCGTGTAGCGCTTCGCCAGTGAATACCAGAACACAATCATCAGAGCCACGGGTGACAACGCGAAACACACGGTGCCCAACGGGTAGGTCGAGCCGACGAACGCCGTCGACGAGACCGCGACGAACACCGCAGCTTCTCGAGCCGACATCGCCCCCCGCGGCAGCTCTCGGGAAGCCGTGCGTGGATTCAGCGCGTCGTGGCGCGCATCGACCAGGCGATTGAAGCCCATCGCGGCACTCCGGGCCGTCACCATCGCGGCGACGATCCACGCAACCCGCTCGGGTGTCACGGGGTTGACTCGGGAGGCCAGCAGGGCGCCCGTCAGGGCGAACGGCAGCGCGAAGACCGAGTGACTGAAACGGATGAAGGCCGCGTAGGTACGCAGGCGCTGCAACATGGTCGGTCTCTGAGGCTCCGTCACGCGCGCATGGGTTCGATCCAGCGGATCCGGTTCGGTTCGATTCCTCCGACCAGGTATTCTTCCACATCGGCCAGGTCCCGGGGAACGTCGACCGCGAGGAGGGCCGCTTGTTTCCCGGGCTCGATCGAGCCGAACTCCTGTTCGAACCCCAGCGCACGGGCGCCCTCGAGCGTTGCGCTGTGTAGCAGCCGCGACGCTGGTACCTCGGGCGCGAGTCTGCGCATGGCGAGAAGCTCTCCGAACACGTTCAGATCCGGACAGCTCGCGAGGCTGTCGGTCCCGATCGCGATCCGCACCCCCGACTCGTAGAAGCTTCGTACCGGCGGCTCGCCGGCACCGGTCCAGGCGTTGCTCCGCGGGCAGGCGACCAGCGTCACGTCTGCGTGTGCCAGACGCTCGAGCTCCGCCGGCGTCAGCTGGACGCCATGCGCGGCCAGCAGCCCTGGCCCCAGGAAACCCAGCCGGTCGAGGTACTCTACCGGTCGGCACGCAGGCACCTGCCACTCGGGGCTCCAGAC
>PVBE011090711.1_pt1 | contig 33002 bp, 33 predicted proteins | sample 1631181 | NCBI WGS metagenome assembly PVBE01 (sample SAMN08397723, study PRJNA350692) | Marine metagenome, whole genome shotgun sequencing project. | isolation source: water | place: Pacific Ocean | collected 2012-04
ACCTCCAAAGGATTTTAAAGGGGACACTCTATATATGGGGGTGATGTGGTTAAAAATCAATGAGTGTTTTTCATAAATTAACCGCTGCTCTTTTACACCATTCGGCTACCTCTTTCTCATAGTTCACCCTTTCTTCAGGTGTTAGAGTAGCTAATCTTTTGCGGGAATTTTCTTGTTGTTCTAATCTATGCTTTCTTATCTGTTCTTTGGTTGAATATTCTTCAGTTATCATAATTTACCTCCTAAAGTTTTTAGAGAATGTTTTTCATGAGTTAACTACAATCCTTGTAATTATTTTTAATACATTGGTGAGCAAGTCTGTTGGCATGTGCAATATTTTTTCCAGTCTCGATAGATGTCATTTCACTAATAATATAATTAAGTGTTTCTTTTGCTTTTTCATATTTATTGATGGCAGCGATATTAATCCACATCAGTGAAATAACAGGGCTATATGTCACACCTAATCCCTTTTGATACATATAACCAAGGTTATATTGTGCCCGAGCATAGCCCTGATCTGCGGCGAGTCGAAACCATTTCGCAGCCTCTTCATAGTTCTGAGTAACCCCTTTGCCGTCTCTGTGGATAGACCCAATGACATCTTGTGAAAAAACATCGCCCTGATCTGCTGCGAGTCGAAACCATTTCGCAGATTCTTTATAATCCTGAGTAACCCCTTTGCCATCGTGATACATTGATCCAAGACCAACTTGTCCCGCAGCATCACCCTGCTTAGCGAGTTTTTTAAATTCTTTCAAAGCGATCGCATAATCGCCTTGCTCATAAGCATCCATGCCCGCTTCAAAATCAGCAAACACGCTAAAAGAAAATAACAAAGAGAGTAAGAGTATTTTTACCATGAGGAAAAGCATAACTGCCGGAAAAGGCAATGTAGTGATGAAATATGGCAAAAAAATGATTTATTTCAGTGAACAGTGATAATCATGTATGTTCCTGCAGTATTGCTTTATACAGTAATGTATCGTTCTCCTGAAAACAGCAGGCAATAATTCGTTTAAAGTTCTTTTCGTATTCTTTCATTGCAGTGATTGCTATTTGTGTAGCTAATTCAAGCGGAAAACCATAAACGCCTGTGCTAATCGCCGGGAAGGCAATCTCTTTTAAATGATGTGAAAGCGCTAGCTTGAAACAACTGACATAACAACTTTGCAGTAACTCAGCTTCCTTTTGTTCACCGCCTTTCCATACCGGTCCTACTGCGTGAATAATCCAATCAGCAGGAAGATTAAAACCCGGTGATAATTTAGCCTCACCAGTATTACAACCGTTGAGTGTTTTATTAAACGCTAACAATTCAGGACCCGCAACCTTGTGGATGGCGCCGTCAACACCACCACCCCCTAAAAGGGATGAGTTTGCCGCATTAACAATCACATCAATTTCCAATGTCGTAATGTCTGTCTGTATTACTTCGATCATAAAGATTATTTAATCGCTTTCTTATACTCTGTCGGTTTTACAGAATCTCGTCTGCATCATTGGTTTTTAGGCCTAATGTTATGGCAATGTTATGCCACTTACCTTCTTTAAAATAGTAAAGATAAGCGAGATCCTGTGGCACACCGTTAAATACAAAGCGGTATGAACCATCATTCATTCTCTCTGCGCTAATTTTCCGAACGGTGATCTCAGTAGGCTTGCCCTGGCATGGTTTACAATACTTGATAAGACTTGCCTGCTCAGAGGTTAATTCAACCGCGGCTAAAGCCTGTTCTTCAAGTAACCATTCCCATTGTTCAGCAGACACACTAGTTAAAAATAATAAATAAAAAACAAAAGTTAAAATTTTCTTATTTGTCATGCCTTAATTATAACGTATAGCTGAAGATACTGGTGAATACGCGTATGATATTGAATAATATTTATACTGAGAGGATTAACTATGAAATACGGTGCAAAAAATCAATTAGCTGGAACAGTTACAGAAATTAAACGCGGCACAGTGATGAGTCAGGTGAATCTTGAAATTAAAGCTGATGCATCCATGAGTTCCGTTTTAACATTAGATGCATTGGACGAATTAGGAATCAGTGAGGGTGATCAGGTAAAAGTGATTGTTAAGGCTGTTAATGTTCTGCTGGTAAAAGAATAAAAGTAACTATTTTTTTTATTTCTCGCATCGATAACGCCAGACAATAAAATAAATAATAAGATTTATCACGATGACAATAACGCCAAGCAGGAATTGAATGTCTGTTGTTAATCTTGGAGGATAAATCACCGGCAATAAGTAATGCTGTATAAAACTGTTTTCATAAGAATTAGCATTATAAATTTCGTGAAAATAAATTTCGAGGTAGGTCAGCGGACAAACCCAACCCAAAAATTCAATTATTGCACCCCATAGCGCGCAGGGTATATGGATCCACATGACCTTATGCCATTTCAATACGATTAAACCACCAAATAAAACAAAAATAATAAATAACGTATGAACGACAAGAACAAGATCGGCTAACATATTTATGTGTAGAGCATGTTTTTTATTTTCATACTCTAAATTCTACTCCCATCACATCAAAACAATACGCCCTTCTCCGTCAAGCCCAACTTGACGCCCCGCCACCCCTTTTGCGTATAGAAGCAAAATCTCTTGTTATGCTTTGAAAAACTTTGATAAACAATCAAAAGGAGAGAGAAAATGGCACGAGGTGGAATAAGAGCAGGTGCTGGCAGACCGGCAGGGTCTGAAAACAGCAATAAAAAAGATATCGGGGAACGCCTGGACGAACTCAACTGTGACCCGATTGAAGGTATGGTAGGCATTGCAGAACAGGCCATGAAAGAAAAACAATATGCCCTGGCAGGACAGATGTATAAAGAACTCACCCAATACATCGCCTCAAAGAAACGTCCCATATTAAATCAAAAAGAAACCTTTGATCTGGCGATCCGCATCAGAGAAGGACTTGGCCAGGCGACCCCGCCAAAGGAAAAAGATGAAGAAAAGACACCCCCCGTAACAAATCAAAAAGTATGTCTCGACCCGGCGCCTGGTCTCCTGAAGGGGCGTTGCCCGACCACCCCAAAAAAAGAAAAAGATGAGGATATGAGTTTCTTAGATTAAGGATTGGTGTGTTTTGCAACACATCAGGATAATCATGGAGTTATGTTTGACATTTAAAGTGATAAGCGTAGTCTTATCACTACGCCGATTTGAACTCAGCTTGTAGGGCGTTTAATAAATACTGCTAAAGAGGGCGACCTGCTTTAGCCAATGCTGAGTGGGTTTTTTTACGTCAAAAAATCGCTGGTTTAAGTAACAACTTGCAGAGCGATCCATAAATACTGCTAAAGCGTTGGTTTCTCAACACTACTGAGATTGCCAGGGCAATTTTAAAAAAGGACATGAGGAATAAATAATGATAACTAAAGTATTAGAAAAATCAGCTAAACAAAAAAAGACAAACTATTTTAAACATCCACTCGACTTAATTTTTGAACGTTCGAAAAAACACGGACTGAAAAAAGATAATAAGGGGAAATTAAAAACCGCTGGCGGGGTATCCGAACTTAGTGATGATACTCAATAATACGATGTAATAAGTTTATTATTATTCGTAACACCGAGATGTCCGTCATTCATTCTCGTGCTGCACAACCAACTGTATATTCTGGTTAATATCAACATGGATCGATAAATTGATAGGTCTGCAACACACTTCACAGTCTTCGATATAAGATTGTTCCTCAACACTGCAGTCAACAAGAATACTGATGCCCTCGCCGCAATACGGACATTGAATAACTTGTTCTTTAAGACTGGACAATTGAGCAAAAAATATTTTTATATTACCAGGATATATTTGTCACGCAGTGCGCCCCACCGCCGATTAAATTAAGTGCCCAACATGCACTCGAGTTCAGTTGGTTTGGAGCGATAATAAACCACAAAATAAAAATCGCGACAAAAGCAATTAATACTTTTTTGATGTCATCATTCATATCCTAAGTTCTACCCCTCTTGTTGTGTGGACGAAATAACAATAAAAGATAAAGATATGGTCATTATTTCATTTCACGCCATAGCATAAAAGCCAGAACGCCCGGAATAATAAACCCGAATAGACTTACCCACAGTGGCATTGTCACCGAATTAACAACCACTTCCCAGCCGAGCGCATAACGCAGTAGATGAAAAAGACTCGCCAGCGTAAAAACACCAATAGCAACAACTGTAAATGGTTTCATTTTACCTCACGACTCCTCCCCCAAAAAAAAGGAGAGAAAGGTTTTCATAATAAATCTCAATCAGGAAGAACATTATATAACCAAGCAAAAATAGCGCCGCCAATAGCACCATCAACAATGGCATAAAGTGTACCGCAAATAATACTACTCCACCCTTGCATTATTGTATAACCCGGATAAACAGAGCTGACAACCTCGAGAAAAGCAACAGCATAATGAGGAAAAATACAGTTTAAAACACTGACAAAAAATACTGAGGCGCCCCAAAGTAAACTACAAGTCAAAGTAAACCGCTTAATAGATAATTTCATTGTTAGATTAACTCCTGTAGTAAAAGTCCTCTATCTCAAGTTCCAAGGCCCCGATCGGCCTTGCCCAGGTAATCATATCACCCACCTGTTTCCCAATTAATGCTGATGCAAGCGGAGACACCCAACTAATCAATCCGTTTTCAGTATCGACCTCATCCTGGCCAACGATAGTAAATTTATATTGTGTGCTGTTCTCATCGACTAAAGTAATGGTAGCGCCAAAACGAATATCCTCTCCCTCTTGTGCTTCAACCTTAATAGGTATTGCTGATTCAACGCGTTGTTTAAGATAAGTAATATCGGCATTTAATAATTTAATTTTATTTTTATCAGCGAGTGTGTTTGATGTTTTTAATGTTGAGCATTCTAATATCAACTCATGCAGATACGCTTTTTGTTTCTCTAAACCTTTCATGGTGATGTAATTAGGGTGTTTGCTTTGCGGACGGACCGGTAGGTCTGTTTCAGCCTGGTCACCATCGGGTTCTTTTACAAAAGCACGACTCATACTAAATCATTTAGTCAAATTAAGCATGAAGATGGAACACTTTATTCATAATCTTCCATACACCATCAACTTTAAGTAGCGTAAAAAAATCAGTAAATTTATGTCCTGTCCAGTTATCGATCTCAAGGCGAACGGTGGCAATCGTGCCGATGATATCTATATCAGAAATCTCTGTTTTGATTTCAGCAGCCGGACCATTCTCGTCATTCCAGTCAAAAAGCTTTTGAATCGGTCCTGCAAATAAATCCGGGCCAATATAACCAAAGATTGTCGCATCATCATGAAACGCCGGTTTCATATCATCGCCTTTACCAGACTTTGCCCCATCAATATAGAACTGGACTGTTTTTTCAATCATCGCCTTATCATTTTCATTGTTCATAATACGTACCTCTTAACAGCAAATATTAATTTATTGATTTAAATCTCGTTCAAGATTTTCAAGCTCACCCCAACGGGAAATCGCTTTATCTAATTCACTCTGATTATAACTCAACTCATCCAATATGGGTTGTTGTTCTGTATAAGGTTTACTGTAAAAGTTATCAGCGTTTACCTCTTCATGAAGTTTTTTAATTTCCTCTTCAAATGCCGCTATCTTTTCGGGTAGTGAATCAAGTTCAAATTTTAATTTATAAGTTAATTTTTTATTGGTATTTTTCTTATTCTCCGTTTTTTCTGCTATAGGTTTTTTAGTATCGGGGTTATCCATCTCAGCCAACTGAATCCCACGTCGATGCCAATCGCTAAAACCTCCAGCATAGTTTTGAATGATACCGGAATCCTCAAAGACCAGAATACTACTGACAACATTATCTAAAAACTCTCTATCGTGAGTCACAATAATTAATGTCCCCTGGTACTCAAGCAACTTATCTTCTAGGACTTCTAATGTTTCAATATCAAGGTCATTGGTTGGCTCATCCAATACTAAAAGATTACTCGGTCGAGTTAATAGTTTCGCTAAAATGACGCGATTTTTTTCACCACCCGATAAGACCTTCACTTTAGTCATGGCTCGCTTTGCTGAAAAAAGAAAACCACGCAGGTAACCAATCACATGCCTCGGTTTACCATTTAATTTTATATAGTCACTACCATCACCGATAATTTGAGCGATGGTTTTTTCAGGGTCGAGGCTGCGCCGCAATTGATCAAAATAGGCAATCTCGAGATTCGTGCCAACCTTTACAGTCCCTGTATCAGGCGTAATCTCGCCTAACATAATTTTTAAAAGCGTGCTTTTACCTACACCGTTATTACCCACTAAACCAATTCGATCACCACGCATCACCTTTAAAGATAATTTATTAATTAAGGGTTCTTCGCTATAAGTGTGACAAATATTGTATGCCTCAATCACTTTACGTCCGGATTGTTCTGCCTCTTCGATATGGATACGTGCTTTTGACTGTGGTTTTAATCTTTTTGATACTTCAACACGCATTGCCATTAAAGAGCGAACTCGTCCCTCATTACGTGTACGTCTCGCTTTGATGCCCTGCCTTATCCAAACCTCTTCTTCATTTAATCGCTTATCAAAGAGCGCATTAGCCTTGGATTCGTCTTCTAATGCCTTTTCTTTATTGATTAAATAATTTTGATAAGTGCCGGGCCAACTCGATAATTTACCGCGATCCAATTCAATGATACGTGTTGCTAAACGTTGAAGAAAAACACGGTCGTGCGTAATAAAAAGTATCGCACCTTTAAAATTAAGAATACGATTTTCTAACCATTGGATTGTATTTAAATCAAGATGATTAGTCGGCTCATCAAGCAATAATAATTGTGGGTTACTTGCCAATGCCTTGCCCAATGCCACACGGCGGCGCCATCCACCCGATAGTTGATTAAGATTTAACTTAGTCGGTAAATTAAGCTCTGAAATAATCGTCTCGACACGTTGATCAATATTCCAGCCCCCTTCGGCCTCAATCTGTTGTTGTAATCCTTCGAGTTCTCGCAAAGCATTAGGATTATTTTCAATTGGTGTGTCAGAGAGTGTTTCATAATCATCAAGCAGTATCTGTAAGTGTTGCAGTCCTTCGGCAACATAATCTTTCACAGTGATATCCCTTTCCTGAGGCAGGCCTTGCTCTAACTGGCTGACCCTGAGATGGGATTGTTTTACGATTTCACCACTGTCAGCCTCAACCTTGCCGGTAATGATATTCATCAAGGTTGATTTCCCTTCTCCATTACGACCGATTAAACAAACACGCTCACCCCTCGCCAACGCTAAGCTTACGTTGTTTAGGATAAGTTGATCGCCAAATTCGAGGGAGACCTCATCAAATGTAATTAAAGGCATTATTTTATTAAAAAAAACAGAATGGACGACTGGGTAGTATGATAATGAAGATTTGATGTATAGTAAACATCACAAAATTTATAATAAGAAAAGTAACATGTCATCAAACGACCATAGCAATTCAGCAAAAGCAATTCTCTATGCATTTATTGCTAATCTAGGACTTGCAATTACAAAGTTAGGTGCGGCTTTCTATACTGGATCAGGTACTTTATTAGCCGAAGCAATTCATTCTTTTGCGGACTGTAGTAATCAAATATTATTATTTATTGGACTCAAACAATCAGATAAACCAGCAGATGATGATCATCCGCTAGGTTATGGCAAAGTGATTTATTTCTGGAGTTTTATTGTTGCAATCTTATTGTTTAGTATGGGTGGTTTATACTCTATTTATGAGGGCTGGCATAAACTACAACAACCCGGAGAACTCAGCCATATTTGGATTGCATTATTGGTTCTTGCTTTTGGTATTATTCTCGAATCATCTGCTTTATTCGGCGCGCTGAGAGTAATTAAAAATATTAGAAAGGAAAAAACACTATTACAGTGGCTGAAAAATACTCGTAGCGCAGAGTTAGTTGTCATACTTGCTGAGGATAGTGCGGCGATTCTTGGGCTTTTTGTGGCTTTTATATTTGTTTCAATTGCGGCTATAACTGGTAATCCTGTTTATGATGCGCTCGGTTCTATTTCAATTGGTATTATACTAATTATCATCTCAGTAATTTGCGGTATGAGAATAAAAGAATTAATCATCGGCGTTTCCGCCGAACCAGATCTTAAAAAATTAATTGATTCAATCATTAAAAAAGATGATAGCATCGAAAAACTTTTAAAAACTATAACAATGCAGTTTGGTCCTGATATTATGTTGGCGGCAAAATTAAAAATGAAAGCGGGTTTGAGTGTCGAAGAAACGGTAAAACAAATTAACGAACTTGAAGATGAAATTCAAAAACAAGTACCGACTGTTAAGTGGTGCTTTATCGAACCAGACACTAAGTTATAAGAATTTAAAACTATACTTTTAAATCTTTCCGTCCAACCCCATCTGATAGTATTTATGAACAATGTCATCCTGATTTTCTAATAACCAATCAATATCAGGCTGATTATTCATTGCTTTATGAATTGCAGTAGCCGTAGCCTTGCGATGGATATCAAATAATACCTTATGATCTAAATCATCTGCAGTTGCTACCATTGGATTTAGCCAAACTGAAACAATGATGCCTAAATCATTAGCTTTTTCTTTAGGGATATCGCCATTTCTCACCGAATCCAATACACCATTAGCAATTGCGCCCTGAACAGTGCCCATTAAGATATTGGTGTATCGTTCCTTGTTAACGGTGACCTTACTGACCATTAAGGTGGCGGGTCTTACCATGATGTCGGTATTCATAATCGCCAGGACTTTTGAGTGTCCTTTTGCTTGGTCCCCAATTAAATTGGCAAAAGCAGTGCCAACCGGGCCATCAAGTTCTCCAATCACCACTTCAGGTTCAGCGGCTGTTCCTGCTGGACCGCCTGCAACTAAAGCCTCACCAACGCGCATAACAATACGTTCACTCATATCTAATTACTCCCTATTTTTTTAATTATTTTAAAGACTTTCTCTTTGTTTAAATTCGAGTACCGTTGCATTAATGCAGTATCTGGGCTGGCCATTAGGCCCGTCGTTAAAAACATGTCCCAGATGAATCCCTGAAGATATTGAACGAATTTCAATTCGCTGCATACCAAAAGTATTATCCTCTAGTTCATACACAGAGCCATCTACTGGTCTTGTAAATGACAACCAACCACTTTTTGAATCAAAGCGATCATCAGTATTAAACAATGCTGCGCCACTTAACTTGTCAATAAAAATACCATCGGGGGTGTTTTTAAAAATTTCATATTGTTTGCAAAACCTGGCATCTGTTCCTTCGTTAAAGGCAACACGATAGGCTTCTGATTTCCCGAGTTTGAAAGCACCTAATGCTCGATAAAAAACTTCTGATGTCATATAACCCTGATTGGCAAAAACTTCCCTACCATCTTCAATAAATAAAATCGTTGGGGTCGCCCAGGTAGGTGTTTTAATATCAAGCCCCTTAAGTTCAGTTGCTAATCTAAAATTAAGCGGGATTGTTCCCTGATAGGTATCGGTCACATCCTTTTTAAACTTTTCACAATACGGGCAGTAACCCTCAGGCTCAATAACAATGATATTTTTTCCTTCTAGGAGAGACGAATTATCAATCTCTGTAATTTTTTGATGATTAAATTTAATACCTGTTGCATGAATTGGGCAATAACCGTTTGGATTTTTAACTAAATAATCCTGATGATATTCTTCTGCCGGATAAAACTTTTCTAGTGTTTTGATTGTAGTGGTAATACCGCCATAACCCGCATCGGCTAATAATAACTGATATTCATCTGACACTTGTCTAGCTACATCGAGATGTTTTTCATCTGTGGTTAAAATAATCGAACGGTATTGTGTTCCCACATCATTTCCCTGTCTGTTTAATTGTGTTGGGTCATGGCCTTCAAAAAAATGGCGTATCAGTTTCTCAACTGAAATCTCATTAGTATTGAATGTCACCTCGACAACTTCTGCATGATTATTTGGATTATTTTTATTAACAGGCTCTGTGATTGCCTTATAATTTGGTGCGACGCCATTACCATCCGAGTAACCGGAGACAGCATCAATCACCCCGGGTATGGATGCATATTCTTTTTCCGCACCCCAGAAACAACCCGCCCCAAATACAATTTTTTGAATATGTTTAGTCGCTTCAATTTCAACTTTTGCAGATATTGACATAGTAATAATAAATAAAAGTATGATTCCGTAGATATTTTTTTTCATAAAATAATCTTTGATTTAGCTAGTTTTATAATTTTGGTTAATCTATGCTAGGGTTAATTATGACTGAATACAAACCAAAACGTTCCCGTAATATTTACTCTCCCAATCAAGAAAAACCATTTAAGCTATCACGTTCGAAAGTTGAATCCTTTATGAAATGTGAACGTTGTTTTTATCTTGACAGGCGGCTTGGGATTAATCAAGTTCCCGGCTTTCCCTTTAATATTAATTCAGCTGTTGATGAATTATTAAAGCGAGAGTTTGATCAGTACAGAGAACGAGCCGAGCCTCACCCTTATATGGTTGACGCCGGTATTAACGCCATTCCCTATCAACATGAACAGTTAAATAAATGGCGTGAAAATTTTGTTGGTATTCAGTATTTTCATGAGCCTTCTAATTTACTCCTTCATGGCGCGATTGATGATGTCTGGAAATCTGAAGAAGGTGAATTAATTGTGGTTGATTACAAAGCAACCAGTAAAAAAGATAAGGTAAATATCAATGCGCCCTGGCAGAGATCTTATAAACGACAAATGGAATTTTATCAGTGGCTTCTCAGACAAAATGACTTTCAGGTTTCAAACCGGGGATATTTTGTGTACTGTAATGGTAAGCGTAACCGTGATGCATTTAATGAGAAGGTTGAATTCGATGTTGATTTGCTGCCCTACGATGGTAACGATGATTGGGTTGATACTACAATTGAAAAAATAGTTACCTGCCTAAACCAAGATGAAATACCAAACCCTAATGAACGCTGTGATCAATGCAAATACAACCAGGAAGTAATTCAATATTATTAAATTATTTTAAATACTTCCCCCTTTTTATGAATTTTGATCAATTAATCCTATAAAAAACATAAGGTAAAAAATAATGGGTACTCAAAGTAAAAATAAAGTCTTATTTGTGATAACGAATCACGAAGAGCTAGGTGATACCGGGAAAAAAACAGGCTATTTTTTAAGGGAGGTCAGTTATCCTTACAAGGCAATTACCGAGGCTGGTTATAATATTGATTTTGTCAGTCCGAAGGGCGGCCCCACACCGATGGACCCGGGCAGTAATGATATGGATGATGAAGTTAATAAAGCGTTTACTGATGACACATCAATCATGGATAGATTACAAAATACAATGTCGCCAAGTGAAATTAATCCGGATAATTACGATGCAATCATGTATGCCGGCGGGCATGGTACCGTATGGGATTTCCCTGATAGTGAAGCATTAGCGATGATTGCTGTGAATATTTATGAGCACGGTGGTGTCTTGGGTGCAATCTGTCATGGGCCTGCTGGTCTCGTTAATATGAAATTAAAAGATGGGACTTATTTGGTTGCAGGAAAACGTGTTGCATCATTTACCGATGAAGAAGAACGTGCCATTGAATTAGAAAATGTAGTGCCCTTTCTGCTTGCATCAAAACTAGAAGAACGTGGTGCGATTCATACCAAAGCGGAAAACTTTAAACCTCATGTTGAAGTTGATGGGCGATTAGTCACGGCGCAAAACCCGCCTTCAGCAAAATTAATGGGGGAGATAATGGTTAAAGTTTTATCGGAGAATTAATAATCAAAGTAATTAATATTTATTGTATTAAATCGCAAGCGGCTTGTGCTGCAGCATCAACATCCTTGTAACTTTCGCATTGCTTCTCGGAATTGATGGGGTAAAGACACATTTCAGCTCGGTTTTGCTGACCAATAATCTTAAGCCCTTTTTTCTTTAATTTCTGTAATGTCGATACAGTTGAGTTGATATTATCCGCTAATGGTGTCACTTCCTGCTGACCTATACGCTCACCCGATATGTCAAGCACTTGCGTAACAGTTGTCTTTTTTCCATTCGGGCAAGCAATACTATAAATACGCATCCCACCATCCTGACCCTTATCATAAACTTTAATAACATTATTGTTTGCAACAACAGAAAAACTCATCAGCATTAACAATGAAAATATGAGTGACAGTTTTGTTAAATATTTACTCATTAAAATTCTGCGCCCTCGTACCAATGACTCCTTTCGGGGTCAAGATCAGCTAATTTTCCTAATGTCTTTGACCCTCCTTCAACACCGACAACACCATAAACTCCATCAGTTGTAAATATAGGCACAACTGATGATGGAATACCGCTACTTAATTCAAATACCCGATCATCTAGGTCAATATCACCATCACCATCAAAATCCAACGCTGCGCCAGCTGATAGGATATCAAAATTATAAGCCGTACCCAGCCCAAGTGATGCACCACACAGGTCGCTCGATGACTCCTCAGGTGAAAATGTTGTAAAGGTAACAACACCGGCAGTCGTCACAGGTGCTGATAATACTTTCTCGGCAGTCGTCCCCGCATCAGTAAAATCATAATACCAACCACCAGCTTCTTTATGAGTGGAATCAGAACTGTCAAGTATCGTTGAAGTCACATCGATTAAATCATCATTATCGTAAGCAGAACCATCGGTCTGAGGATATCCGTCTGTTGTATCTGAAACATTATCAAGATCAACATCTGCCATTTCATTTGCGCCGGTAAAAAAATCACGAAACGCATAGAATCGATCCTCCACGTCTGTATTAAGTGGGTGTGGACGATAACCGCTACCAACTAAGACATAATCATAATCACTTTCATTAGAAAAGAGTGTATCGCGAACCTGAACCACTGAAGGCGCATCAAAGAAACGGCGTTGTTCTGAATCGCTACTACTATCGGCAATCTCCGCAAGTTTTCCAACAACAGTGGTACCTTCTGGATTAAGGCTTGTTGTTTCCAGTGTGGCTAAATCAACACGCCAGACTTGACCGCCTGTGTCTACCGCATAGAGTCGGTCTGTAACATCATCAAAATCGCTATCTAGTTTTCGAATACCGGCGGCAATAGAGTACTCCATATCAGATACCTCAATCTTCGCGCCAGAACCCGAACCGCTGATTGACAAGATAAGACTACCGTCTTCCGGATCAACGATATAGATGGCGTTACCCATAAAATCATTACCACCATTGTCCGCTGGTGTATAAGTCTCTGAATTATCAAGCACGGCATCATAGCCGCCACCAAAGATTAATACCTCTTTGTTTTCTGCGCCGCTACCAGAATCCACCTTAATTGTGGCAATAATCGGTTGTGACCAGGTTTGGCCAAGACGTGAAAAATCACCGGTACCGCCTTCAATGCGCCACAAAAATCTTGGAGTAAGGGTTGCGGCACTAGTTGTGATTTCGGTACTTGGCGTCAAATCTAGTGCATAAATATTATCACCGCCACGTCTTGCGGCAACATAGGCAATTACCTGATCACTGTCTGTTGGTTCGATTTTACCGTCTGAGTCATTATCAATCACTTGAATAGTAGGTGTAACATCCAACCCATAAATATGATCGCCCTGTCCGTTAGCAAACATATCTTGTTGCTGCCCCCAAAAATCACCCGGCATATAACGCCACTCCTCTGCGCCTGTTTCGCCGTTCACCATATGTAAAACACCATCATTCGTACCATAGAGAATCTTGTCGAAAAAGGCGTCATCAGAACCCCCATAAGTAATTACCGCAGGCGAGCTATGGAGCACATCATTGACTGACCAGCGCTGGTCAGTACTAATATCAGTGTCGGGGTCTGTGCTGCTTTTTTGACCAAGCAGCCAAAGCATTCGTGTTTCACAATCACTACCACCTAAGTCGCTGGGGGTCGGGCAAACAGCATCTCTTAATGAACTGAATTCAGAATCTAACCAATTACTACTGTTTAGCTCAAAACCCGTTGCACTTAAAAGTAGTCCGTTCGATGCTATTGAAGTGTTATCGGTATCGGTGTACAGAGTCTGGTTGGTAAAATCGGTTATCTCGTGACCGGCGCCGCCTTGTGTCGTTGCTTTACCATCAACCACACCCGACCAGATACTTTTTGCGCTATCTTTAAATTTATCGTCAGTGGTATCTACCGCTGCAACCCCGGTCGCATCAAAAATCGTTCCCGGCGTACAACTATCAACATCAATACAAATATTATATTTTTTCACATTTCCCAACCACGCCTCAGAAAGTTGTGGTGTAAACAATCCAAAGTAAACTTCATCGCGACTAAGCAATCTGTTAAACGCATTGGTCGCCAATGCCGGAGAGACAAATGAGGTGGGATCATTTTTAACCTCAGTTAAAATACTTTCAAAAACACTAACCAGTTGACCTGCAGACGAAGCGGCGTAAACATCACCGCCACCGACGTTTGCCATATCTGTAATAAACTGGGTTGCATCGGCATCACTAAGCGCAAAACCAATGGTGTGTGTTTTTACAACTTGATCATTTGCAAGGCTAGCGGATTGGTCTTCGTCATGTAAAAATCTTATTAAATCAACTGTACAGACCTCATCAGAGGTATATGTATGATCACTATCCTCTGAAGTCTTAAAGCCAGAATTATCTGAATCACAAGAACTATCACCAATCATATTTTGTACATTCGATTGTACACTAGCGCTATTTCCAAAAAATGCAGCGCCATCGGTTAAAAGAACTTGATGGTTTGTTGCGCAAGTTAACTCTGTATTAAAAGGTGAAATATAAGTAGGAGTACCTAAAATTTGTCGGTTTGCACAATTACTGCTATCTGGATTTGTCGTAACATCACATCCAGTTAAGTTCTCGACCCCAAAATCATCCGTACTTCCATTAATGGTTGCCCCACCACAATCCCCTGCCGCGGTACAATAACTAGCAGGATGACTGATGCGACCAGTACTATTACCTCCTCTCGCTAATCCATAATCAACATCCTCACCACGCCAATAATTAGCTGCCTCCAACATGGTACTGGCAATTGGTGTTAAACATGTTGGGCAGGTTGATAATTCATTAACCAATTCAATTAAACGTTGGCGGTTTGTTTTAAATGGGGTCTCGACTATGGTTTGATAAACGATATTTAACTGCGGGCTTTTAGATGAATCCCCGTCTGCTGTTTCTGCGATACGGGTACCCGTTGTTGTTTCAATTATAAACCCCATTGAGTTGCCGCTCACCCAACCAGCACGGTCAACAATCTCCTGGATAATCGAGGTGATATCATCAGTGGTAAAGTTAGCAGAAGCGGTATTCCAATCCTCAGGCGCCCATGCCACTGAAGCAGATGTTTTTGTCCGGTCAGTAATATCATCTGCAGTATTTGAAAATTGCGTCACACTGTCCTCGTCTACTCCTTTGATGGTAAATGAGGCAGCACCAGTGGAGGTGCCTTTTGATGTAAATGCAATTTCCGCGGAAAGAATAGTTGCAGCATTAGGGATATCGATTTCCTGAAAACGTAAACCAATCGTCTGGTCACTGGCCTGTTCACTATCAAAACCAATATCAAGGTCATTATCGATAATATCAACGGATGACCCAAATTGTTCGGCATCATCCCCGCTTAATGCGGTTTGTGATGTCTCTGTTGCCTTAACGCAACCCGTCTCGCCCACCCCATAGGTATAACTAAGTGTTGGTGCTTTGGTCGAATCACCATCACGGCTATGAAGAAAACGGGTCTGATTTGCGGTGGCACTACTGGTATCGAGAAGCAACGTCATTGCATTACCGCCACACCAACCAGAACGGTCGATTACATCCTGAAGTACAGCTTTAATATCAACGCTTACCTCGGGGTCATCTTGAGTGATTAAGTCTGACGCGCCAAGCGCCCAACTCACTGAAGTGCCGCCGGTGGCGCGATTACTAATATTGGCAACGCTATCTTCTAGAGCTTCTGAATCATCAGTTTGCTCCGCGCTAATTTCCCAGGTACTTGCTAACCCAGTCGCCGGTGCGGCAGAGGGGGTTAGAGTTAGTGTGGCATCAGTAAGTGTTGCGCCTTGGGGAATATCTAAATCGGTAAAGCGAAGCGCAATCATCTGGTCATCACCTTCAGTAGCAGTACCAGAACCGGCAATTGTGATGCGAAGATCGGGGGCATCTGCCTCACTATCTTCGAACACTTCTAGTTCTCGGAACCCGGAGCTATCTTCGAATCTAAAAAACATATCCTGACCGGATGCCCAATCAGCACGGTCAACAATTTCCTGAACAATAGTTGCAATATCAGGACTGGTAATCACCTGTCCCGCATTAGAGGCGGGAACCCCGTTCCAATCAACCGAGGCACTGGTTGCGCTGCGATTTGTTATATCAGAATTAACGTTTCCAAAACCTAAAGAAGCTGGTGCGGCAATAGCAGCTGCATCACCCACATCCTGAGCAACGATCGTGGTGTTTGTTGTGCTAGTTTGACGTCGCTCAATGGTTAAATCGATAAAGGCCTCATCAATAGTTGATCCTTGAGGTACGGTAATACCGGTAAAACGAAGACCAGCTGCTATACAAGAATGAATATAAGTTGTATTTATTGTCGCGACACAATTGGGACCACAACCTAAACAACCCGTCAGATCCTCCACTGAATCATCTGTATTAATAGTTACCGGAAAAGTTTGGGTACCGCCGACGACAGATTGTGTTCCCCCAAAGTCGAAGGCATCCAGCGTTGCATCGGTAAGTGAAATTTCACCTGTGGTTATAACCTCCTCACCATCATCTAAATCACTTTCTAAAAAGGCAGTATTAACAATCTCGGTAACTGTATTCTGGCCGCTATCGCCCACCACCTCACTCACGTCACCATCAATATAATTGATCGGAAAGATAACCGGTCCCCCCTCTTGAGATTGCGCATCATTAAAACGCATCAAACCCACATTCACATCATTTAAAGAATCGAGAACTGTCTCCATTGCATCTTTAAGTTCATCGATACGAGTTTGGCCTGAGTCGGTAGTGGTTAACATACTTCCTGATGTGTCAAGAATAAAAAGGACATTGGGGCGAAGTACGCTCTCAGTCGCACTTCCTGAACTGAAGTAGATTTCAGTATCGTCTGCGCGACCGATACTAGTCGAGAAGACAAGTGATAGACTTACAATTACAAAAATAATTTTATGGTTAATTGAGTGTGGCATAACATCAAAAGCGCTATTATTTTTATACTCCAGTATAGCCTAAATTATGATTGAGATATGGGATCTAAATCAAATAATTGCCAAAAAAAAGGGGTAGTGAGAAAATACAGGTATATATTAGCGTATTAGGTCGCATGCTGCTTTTGCAGCAGCATCAACATTCTTATAAGTTTTGCATTGCTTCTCAGCATTGATGGGGTAGAGACACATTTCAAGTTGGTCATTGCCAAGTAGGTCAAGAAATTTTTGCTTTAGCTCTTGCGTTGTCGCTGCAAGTGAGTCTATCGCGCCAGTGCTAGACCTTTTTACCGCACCTCTATCCGTTACTATTTCTTCTCCGCTTTCCGACGTCATTGTTTCAACTATAAATTCTTGTTCATCAAACTCTTCGAGTGTCTGAGTAATAGTTGTTTTTTTCCCGTTTGGGCAGGCAACACTATAATAACGCATAGATCCATCAAGACCTTTATCATAAACTTTTATAGCATCACTTTCTGCGGCAACAGGAATACTCACAGTCATGAGTAATGAAAGTAAAAATGAAAATTTTATTGGATGAATACGCATTAGAAATCTGACTCTTCAAACCAATAACCACGTTCACTTGGAAGGTCAGCTAATTTACCTAATTGTTTTGAGCCACCTTCAACACCAACAATGCCAATCACACCTTCAGTTGTAAATACAGGAACAACACCCGAAGGAATACCACTCGTCAACTCGAATGTTCTGTCGTTAGGTGTAATCGTACCATCGCCATCAAAATCCAAAGCAGCACCAGCTGAGAGGATATCAAAATTATAAGCCGTACCGAGTCCAAGCGATGCGCCGCACGGGTCAGTTGATGCAGTAGCCTCTGGTGCAAATGTCGTAAAAGTTACCACGCCGCCAGTAGTAACCGCAGAAGATAATACCTTCTCAGCGACCGTGCCGGCTTGGGTAAAATCATAGAACCAACCAGCCGCTGCTCGATGTGCTGCATCATTACCGTCAAGTACTGTTGTGGTAACATTAACCAAATCAGCATCGGTAAAAGCGTTACCACTGGTTTGGGGATAACCCTCATTATCTGAAACATTATTAACCGTACTATCATCTCTCATTTCATTTGCACCGGTTTGAAAATCACGAAACGCATAGAATCGATCATGTACTTCTCTATTCAATGGATGAGGACGATAACCGGTACCTATTAAAACATAGTCATAATTAGCTTCATCAGAGAATTCGGTATCACGAACCTGAATCACTGAAGGGGCTTCGAAGAAACGCCGATGTTTTACAGGTACGCTATCAACTGAAATCTCGGCAAGTTTTCCAACCACGCTTGTGCCCGCAGCTGAGTAACCGCTATTTATTTCAAGGGGTGCTAAATCAACACGCCAGACCTGACCGCCGGTATCACCAACATAAAGTCGATCATAGACACCATCACCATCAGAATCGAGAGAACGAACAGCTGACGGAATTGAATAATGCATATCCGGTACTTGGATATCGGCACCAGAACCTGTACCACTGATTGATAAGATAAGGCTACCGTCTTCTGGATCAACGATGTAGATTGCATTACCCATAAAGTCATTACCGCCATTATCGGAGGGAGAATAAGTCGCTGGATTATCAAGCGCAGTGTCATAACCACCACCAAAAATTAATACCTCTCTATTTTCAATAGTAGTACCTGTATTAATAGCGATCGTTGTGATTATAGGTTGTGACCAGGTTTGACCAAGACGAGTAAAATCACCGACTCCGCCTTCAATACGCCACATAAACTTTGGAACGATAGTATCGGTAGTAACATTAAGAGGTGAATCGCCACTCAAATCTAACGCATAAATATTACTGTTGCCACGCCTTGATGATACAAAAGCCCTGACCTTATCGGAGTCCGATGGTTTAATAATGCCATCACTATTATTATCAATAATCTGAACGGTCGGCGTAACATCTAGACCATAAAGATGGTTACCCTCACCGTTAGCAAATATACCTTGTTGTTGTCCCCAAAAATCACTCGGCATGAAGCGCCACTCTTCTACTCCTGTGTCACCGTTTACCATATGCAAGGTACCGTCGTTAGTACCATAGATGACCTTATCAAGAAATGTCTCAATAACATTATCGTTATCGGTATCAGAACCATTATAGGTAAGCACTACTGGCGAACTGTGTAGAACATCATTGACCGACCATCGTTGATCCGCATTAATATCTGTATCAGGATTGGTATTACTCTTTTTGCCTAACAGAAAAAGCATCCGTTTTTCACACTCGCTTCCACCTGAGGTACTTGGGGTCGGGCAAATCGCTGACCTCATTGAGCCTAAATCAGAGCTAAACCAGTTCCCGCTATTTAATTCAAAGCCAATTCCATCCAGAGGTTGTCCACTCGATGCAAGTGCAGTATTACTCTGGTCAGTGTAAAAAGTTTGAGATGTAAAATCGACAATTTCATGGCCCGCGCCACCTTGTGTCGTTGCCTTACCATCAATTACCGCTGTCCCTGGTGCTGCAGACCAGATACTTTGCGCAGTATCTTTAAATTTATCATCGCTGCTATCAATTGCCTCTGTATTATTTGCATCAAGAATAGTTCCTAGTGAACAACTACCCGATGCAACACAAATTCTATATTTTTTAACATTCCCTTCCCATGCTTTTGCAAGGTTGGGAGTAAAGAGTCCGAAGTAAACTTCATCTCGACTTAAAAGCCGATTAAATGCATTGGTTGCTAGTGCGGGTGCAACAAATGAGGTTGGGTCATTTTTAACCTGAGTTAAAATATTTTCAAAAACATCAACCAAGTCACCCGCATTATCCGCCGCATAAACATCGCCGCCCCCTACGTTTGCCATATCCGTAATGAACTGTGTTGCATTAACATCACTGAGTGCAAAACCAATGGTGTGAGTTTTAACAATCTGTGCGTTACTTATTGCACTGGATTGGTCCTCCTCATGCATAAATTTAACGAGGTCAACGGCACATTGTTCATGGCCACTATAACTATGCGAAAGATCTGAAGCACGTTTAAAAGTATTATTATTTGAAAAACAAGAACTCTCACTAATCTTGTTTTTTATTTTATTTTTAACAGAACCACTATTACCCCTAAACGCAGCGCCATCGGTTAAGAGTACCTGGTGATTGGTCGCACACTCTACCGCGACATTAAAAGGTGAAATATAGTTAGGATTACCTTTAATAAATCGAAATTTACAACTATTACTATTTGGGTTAACTGTTATATTACAACTACTAGCACTACCATTCTTTTTAACACCAAACGCATTTGTGGTGCTATTTATAGTAGCGCCATTACAACTGTTCGCTGCAGAACAATAAGTAGCAGGATGACTGACACGTGACTCTCTGCGGTTACCACGACTTTTACCAAAATCAACTTTATCCCCACGCCAATAATTAGCCGCTTCCAACATTGTGCTGGTAATTGGGGTAAAGCCATCAGCTGGCAACTCATTAACTAATTCAATTAAACGTTGACGGTTTGTCTTAAAAGGTGTTTCAAGAATAGTTTGGTATTCCACACGCAAACGTGGGCCTTTGGATGAATCGCTATCAGCTGTTTCGGCGATGCGATTCCCGGTGGAACTTCCAGGTTCAATAATAAAACCCATTGTATTGCCGCCAGTCCAACCACTACGATTAACAATTTCTTGAACAATCGGAGTAATATCACTGGTGGTAAATGATGTTGCTCCCGTATTCCAAGGCTCAGCATCCCATGGCACAGAAGCAGTTGTTGTTGTACGGTCGGTAATATCATTTGCGGTATTTGAAAATTGCGTAACGTTATCCTCACTAATTCCTTTAATATTAAATGCAACAGTATCGGTGGAGACCCCTCTTGATGTAAATATCATTTCTGCAGAGAGTATTACTGCTCCTTGGGGTACATTAAAATTTTGAAAACGTAGTCCAATCGTCTGGTTACTGCTTTGCTCAGTATCAAAACCAATATCAAGGTCATTATCGATAGTATCAACCGTTGTGCCGAACTGCTCGGCATCATCACTGCTTATCGCTGTTTGTGAAGTCGCTGTTGCTTTAACACAACCAGTCGCACCCACACCAAATTTATAAGTCAATTTTGGTGCTTTTGTAGAATCACTATCACGACTATGTAGAAAACGAGTTTGATTTGCGCTCGCCGTTGTCGTGTCAAGAATAAGCGTCAACGCATTACCGCCACACCAACCGGAACGGTCAACAACTGATTGAAGTACATTTTTTATATCAACGCTTGCAACAGGCTCATCCACAACTAACATTTCTGTTGAATCGACAACCCAGTTAACTGTAGTACCACCAACGCGATTACTGATATTTGCATGACTATCTGTTAATGGGGTCGAGTCATCTACCTGCTCTGCGGAAACTTTCCAGGTACTTTCAACTCCCGAAACGGGTGCTGAAGAGGGTGTTACCGTTAGCTTGGCTTCAGTTAATACCGCCCCCTGAGGAATATTTAAATCGGTAAAGCGAAGCGCAATTAGTTGATCATCGCCTTGTACTTCAGTGCCAGAGGACGGAATTGTAACGCGCAGTTTTGCTGCATTAGTCCCTGATTCACGTGCTCGAAACTCTCGAAACGCGCCGGGACTAGCACCTCTTCTATTATTATTAAGAGCAGAGCCAGCCCCATTTTGAAATCTGAAAAACATTGCCTGACCGGATGCCCAGCCGGGACGGTCAACAATTTCCTGAACAATATTTTTAATATCTGGTGTACTGAAGGTATTTCCATTAGTGAAATTAGGAATAGACCAATTTTTAAACGCGGTTGTTGGTACCCGACTTGATATGTCATTACTAAAACCGTTGAAGCCTGTCAGAGGAGCAGCGTCGTCAACAGCTTGACCGACAATTGTGTTACTAGCTCCACCACTATCGGAGAAAGCAGCTCTTAAATCAATAAAAGCACTGCCTATGGGTGTCCCTTGCGCTATGGTAACACCAGCAAAGCGAAGACCAATAAATCTACATCGATGAAGAAAGTGGCTGTTACGACTAAACATAAAAGGGAAGTTACTGCACTCGCCTGGGGATGTTTCCTCCGAACCATCGTCACTGGCAGCTATAATCGGGAAGGTTACAGAACCGCCGACAACAGATTGTGTACCGCCAAAATCAAAAGCATCTAACTGTGCGTCCGTTAATGTGACGTTATGAGTCGTCTTAACTTCCTCGCCATCGTCCAAGTCATTTCTTAGAAAGGCGGTGTTAACAATTTCAGTAACTGTATTCTGTCCGCTGTCTCCAACAACATCATTAATATTACCGTCAATATTTTTGATTGGAAAAATCACCGGCCCGCCTTCCCGATTCGATGTCTGCCCCCTGTTAAATCGCATCAAACCGACATTGACATCTCTCATAGAGTTGAGGACTACCTCCATGGCATCTTTAAGATCATCCATGCGGGTCTGACCACTACTTGTAATGGAATTCATGCTCCCGGAGGTATCCAGTATAAAGAGAACATTTGAACGGATAATTTCGGTATTATTTGTTGCATCTGCCGAGTTGAAATAAATTTCAATATCATCGGCGCGACCCACATTGCTACCGGCCACGAGCGCAAAACTTAAGCTAAGCAGGGTTAACTTTTTGGTAATTGTTTTTATCACAAGCATCATTAATTATTCTTCTATTTTTAAAATGCGTCTTGTTGTGTATGAACGAGAGGTGGCCATTCTACTCGTCTTGATTCTATATTAATATAGAAAAACTACTCTTCAGGTTGTTGTTTTAGTGTAGTTATTGCTTATGATTTACCACAAGTTAACTTCTGAGTTATTTTAAAAAATACATTAAAACCAAATATTTACGAAGAATAGCTTATAAATTTTGTTAAGAATGATAAGTAATAGTCTTGTATTTTAGGTGTCTGTTTATTTGGTGCCGATGGCCGGAGTCGAACCGGCACACCCGAAGGCACTACCCCCTCAAGATAGCGTGTCTACCAATTCCACCACATCGGCAATTCCGATACCCACTAGTTAAGAAAATAGTGCATACACTATTCGACAGGCAAATCCGGCACATCATGACCATGACCTTCATGGTCTCCATCACTTTCTTCATGTGGCACAACAACTTCCGTTGTGACCTCTTCCTGCTCAACAACGGTAGCTGAGGTATCTAATAAACTCATGGGGGCCTCTCTCATTTTCTGACTTGAGAGGTAGGCGAGCAACAAACTATTAGCTAAAAATAATATAGCCAAAAATGTTGTTACTTTTGTTAAGAAGCTTCCCGAGCCCTGACTACCAAAAACAGTCGAAGATGAACCGCTACCAAATGCAGCACCCGCATCAGCACCCTTACCATGCTGAATTAACACGAAACCAATTAAGGCAACGGCAACGACGACTTGTAGAACAAATAGTAATGTATAAATTGATTCCATTTTTATTTCCTCACTGCATGACAAATATCTAGAAAGTCTTTTGCGGCAAGTGATGCTCCGCCGATTAGCCCGCCATCGATATCTGCCATTTCAAAAAGTTGTGGTGCATTATCCGCTTTAACGCTGCCACCATAAAGCACTCTGATGCCATCTGCGATCGCTCCATCGTGTCTTGCTAGACGCAATCTTATAAATTGATGTACATCTTGCGCCTGTTCTGGTGTTGCGGTCTTACCAGTACCAATCGCCCAAACTGGCTCGTAGGCAATAACCGCATTATCAAAGGCATTAATAGTTACCTTATCAATGACCGCATCGAGCTGTCTGGCAATCACCTCTTCTGTGCTATTTGATTCCCGCTCCTCTAATAATTCACCAATACATAATATAGGGGTCATACCATTTAATTGTGTAGCAGAAAATTTCTCAGCAACACGACTATCCGTTTCCTGATAGTGCATTCTACGTTCAGAATGCCCTACAATCACATACTCACAACCAAAATCAACAAGCATCGAGGCTGCAACTTCTCCGGTATAGGCCCCTTCATCTAAATGCGACACATTCTGTGCGCCGAGTTTGATACTGGTATTTTTAAATTGCACAGATAACTGCGATAAATAGACAAACGATGGACAAACCGCTACCTCTGCTGGCGTTTCAGCCGATATACCCTCAATCAAAGCCTCGGCAAGAACACGGCTACCCTTAATCGAGCCGTTCATCTTCCAATTTGCCGCGACCAGTGTTTGTCGATTCGTCATAGCTTAATCACGTAAAAATCAAAGGCGGCAAAGGTTACAGAGAGGACAGACTGAAATCAATATATTCATGATTTTTAGTTTCGAAATCATAATGGTGATTCAACCATGCAATGAAGGCAGCTGCTCTCATGAGTGCATTTTTCCTTAGCATGCCTGACTATCAAGGCATGATACGCCTTAAAAAGACCCACATCGGAAACCAGTGATGATTCAAAAAACCGGCGAAGCGTCTCATAGGATTCCGTCCCATCAATCAAACCTAGTGTTTTAAACAAACGACGGGTGTAGGCATCAATCACAAAAACAGGCCTTTCAAAAGCATAAAGTAAAATATCATCGGCCGTCTCAGGCCCGATACCATTAACATCGAGTAATCGCTTCCGTAACATTTCATTATTTAATTTTTTTAATCCGTTAAAACGACCTGCTGTTTCAAACCAGCTCACAAAATGTTTTAAACGTTTTGACTTTACATTGAAATATCCGGATGGTCTGATTAATTTTGCTAAATTCTCTTCTGACAATTCTATTAAAACATGAACATTTAATGCCTTGGCATCTTTAAGATTGTTGATGGCTTTTTCAACATTGGTCCACGCAGTATTTTGAGTCAGTATCGCACCCACCATTATTTCAAACGGAGAATCCGCCGGCCACCAATGTTGCGGACCATAACACTCATTAAGTCGTCGATAAATTTCAAGTAAAACTGATTGGTGACTCATTCAGATAAGATAGTATTTTGCAGTGCCTCAATTTCTTTATCCTCAAGACGCCAAAATTGTCCCGCTCTTTTCTTCCTCGGTAATATATAAGAACCAAAACGCGTCCTGATTAAACGTGTTACCTGAACATCTTGCGATTCCCACAGGCGCCGCACTTCTTTATTGCGCCCCTCCATCACAACAACATGATACCAATGATTCGCACCTCTTCCCCCTGAATCAACAATATCAGTAAACTTAGCTAAGCCATCCTCTAACTCAACACCATCCAGTAGAGTATGTATATTTTCTTTTGTTACTTCGCCTAAAACTCGTACAGCATATTCACGTTCAATTTGACTTGAGGGATGCATTAGTTTGTTTGCTAATTCACCATCTGTAGTAAACAATAATAATCCCATTGTATTTAAATCCAATCGACCTATATTTATCCAACGGCTATTTCTAAGACGCGGTAAATTTTTAAAAACAGTATCACGACCTTTCTCATCCCGACGTGTACATACTTCTCCGGCCGGTTTGTAATAGGCTAGAACTTTTGGGGTTTTTTTTCTTTCGAGATGTAATCGAATGGGTCGTGAATTAATAACAATACGGTCCCTTTCACTAATAGATTGGCCAAGAGTTGCTAACTTACCATTAACACTAATCTTGCCGTTGCGTATTAATGTCTCAATCTCTCGTCTTGAACCATGCCCAGCATTAGCAAGAACCTTATGAATTCGATCGGCCATTTATTTAATTAAAGAATAATGATGTGATTAATTTGAGAAAGGTATTACTTTTGCACTTTCAGTAATTTCATTATCAACATCTTCAGTCTCCGTTATATTATCTGAACTGATGGTTGATGTGAGATTATTATCTGTTTTTTTACTGTCTGTATTCATTTCTTTTTCTAATGCTTCAAATAGATCGGGGTTAATGGAATCAAAGTCCTTTATGTCTTCCAGTTCAGGTAATTCTGATAATTTTTTTAGATTAAAATAATCAAGGAATGATTTTGTGGTGGCTAATAATTCTGGGCGACCGGGTACGTCACGATGCCCAACAACCTTAATCCATTCACGTTCTTGCAGTGTTTTTGTGATTGTCCCGCTCACACTTACACCGCGTATATCCTCAATTTCGCCTCGCGTGATTGGTTGTCGATAAGCAATAATCGAAAGTGTCTCTAGTAACGCCCTCGAATAGCGGGGTGGGCGCTCATCAAATAGATGATTAACCCATTCTGCATATTCGCTGTTTGCCTGAAACCGGAATCCACTAGCCACTTCGACTAAACTTACACCATGACCCTCAAAATCTTTTTGTAAATCATTAATTGCTGTCTTAATGCTGTCACGATCCGGATGTAACGTTTTATCTTCATTAAATAAATTCATTAGGCGTTTAATGCTTAACGGTTGAGTTGAAACCATTAAAGCTGCTTCGATGATATTCTTAATTTTCTGCTGGCTCATGATGCTGCCTTAACATAGATAGGGCCATTGGTTTCATTTTGAACTAATTGAATCAGCGCATCTTTCATAAGTTGAAGTATGGCTAAAAGCGATACAATCGCACCGGAACGTCCTTCTTCAGCAGTAAATAAATCTTTAAAATCTATAAATGTTTCAGTATTAATCTTCTCTAAAACAATTCCCATACGCTCACGAACAGATAATACTTCTCGTTGTATCATATGGTGAGAGAACATATCTGCACGTTCCAGAACTTCTGAAAAAACTTTAAGAATTGACTCAAGCGCAACTTCAGGCGGTTTGTGTTGTGTTTTACGTCCTGGAAATTCTGTAATAGTTGAAAAAATATCACGTTCGTAGCGTGGTAACTTGTCTAATTTTTCCGCCGCATCCTTGTATCGTTCATACTCTTGTAGGCGTCTGATTAATTCTGCTCTTGGGTCTTCCTCATCATCATCCTCTGCGTGTCGAGGCAACAACATTCTTGATTTAATCTCAGCTAACATTGCTGCCATTAATAAGTATTCACCTGCAAGTTCGAGTTCGAGGGTCTCCATTAGATCAATGTAGGTCATATACTGCTCAGTTATTTTTGCTAATGGAATATCAAGAATATCAATATTTTGTTTCTTGATTAAATAAAGCAATAAATCCAGCGGTCCTTCAAATGCCTCAAGGAATACTTCTAATGCGTCCGGCGGAATATATAAATCTTTTGGTAAGTCTGTTAGTGGTGCACCCTGAACAAGTGCAAACGGCATTTCGTGTTGCTGGGTTTCTGTTGTTTCGATTTCTTCGTTCATTATCAGTATATTTTTTAAGAATAAGTTAATCCCATTGCCTCACGAACATCATCTAACGTCTCTCTTGCGATATCCCGTGCTGCATCACATCCCTCAGCAATAATGCCGCGAACCGTTTCTGGATCATTGAGATATTCGTTAGCACGTTCCCGAATCGGTTCTTGTTCTTTTAATACAGCATCTATCAGTGGTTTTTTGCAATCAAGACAACCAATCTTAGCATTTGTACAACCCTCAATAACCCACTTTTTAAGAGACTCATCTGAATAAACTTGATGCAAATTCCATACTGGACATTTTTTTGGGTCTCCCGGGTCATTTAATCTGACTCGTGCGGGGTCGGTTGGCATCGTTTTAATCTTATCCTCCACAACACTTGGATTCTCTCTTAACGAAATAGTATTGCCATAGGATTTTGACATCTTCTGCCCATCAAGTCCCATCATCTTGGGGGCCGGTGTTAGTAGTGCCTGGGGTTCGGGGAAAATCGCTTTACCCGACCCATCAAGATAACCCGATAGGCGTTCTCTATCGCCGATACTAATGTTTTGTTGTGAGGCAAGTAGCTCTCGTGCTTTCTCGAGTGAAGGAGCATCGCCCTGCTCTTGATAGTTACGACGTAATTCATCATAAAGACGCGCGGTCTTCTTTCCAATTTTTTTTAATGCGGCTTCTATATTCTTCTCAAAATCAGGTTCACGCCCATAGATATGATTAAATCGTCTGACCACTTCACGCGCCAACTCAACATGTGAAACCTGATCTTCGCCAACCGGAACAAAACCAGCCTTGTAAATAACGATATCGGCAGCTTGTAGTAATGGATAACCTAAAAAACCATAGGTCGTTAAATCTTTATCAGATAATTTTTCTTGTTGGTCTTTGTAGCTCGGCACTCTCTCCAACCAACTAAGAGGCGTGCTCATTGATAGTAGTAAGTGTAACTCTGCGTGTTCGGGCACGCGAGACTGAATAAATAGTTTGGCAGAACCCGGGTTAACGCCAACAGCTAACCAATCAATAACCATATTCCAAACACTCTTTTCGATGATTGATGGATCTTCGTACTCTGTTGTAAGTGCGTGCCAATCAGCAACAAAAAAGAAGCATTCGTATTCTTGCTGAAGCTCTAGCCAGTTCTTAAGTACGCCGTGATAATGGCCAAGATGAAGCTGGCCCGTCGGGCGCATGCCTGACAAAACCCGCTGTTTACCACTAATAGACAATCAACAACCTCCTATGGTCGTTATTAATATGGAGAGCAATTATCCACCTCATTATACCCCGACTCTTGGGTCGTTAAAGAACTTTCTTAGAAAAGAATTCTTACGTATTACAAAGAAAATAAGGGGTATAAGCATCTGTATTTTTAAAATATTACCACTTTGAAATGTCGGTAAGATTAATTTAGGTTATGATATCTAACACATCTAAACATAAGTAAAAATTCATGAAATTTCTGTTTGATTTTTTCCCGCTGGTTGCATTTCTAGTTGCTTTTTACTATCCGGAAGATAGAGAACAAGGTATCTATCTCGGCATACAAGTAATGATTATTGCGTCGGTGATACAAATTTTTGTTTATTGGCTAATTACGCACAAGTTCGAAAAAATGCATGTCATAACCTTAATTCTAACAGTGATATTGGGTGGTGCGACATTATTATTGCAAGATATGCGTTTTTTCAAATGGAAACCCACTGCGGTTAACTGGGTATTTGCCCTCGTTTTCCTTGGGAGTCAATTTATAGGCAAAAAACCGATCATCCGGAGAATGATGGACCATGCAATAACTGTCCCAGATAAGGTATGGACTAAATTAAATGTTGGTTGGATTGTTTTTTTTATTTTTTCTGGAACAGCTAATCTTTATGTCGCTTATAATTTTAGTACGGAATTTTGGGTAAACTTTAAGGTCTATGGTCTTTTAGGTTTAACATTTATATTTGCCATCGGGCAGGCACTTTATATGTCACGATATATAGAAGAAGTTAAAGAGGAAAAAGAATAATTATGTTCTACGCAATAATAAGCCGAGATATCGAGGATAGTCTTGAAAAGAGATTAAGTGTCAGGACAGAACATATCGCAAGACTCAAAACCTTAGAAAATCAAGGTCGTCTGTTAATCGCAGGGCCCCATCCAAGTATTGATAGTGATGACCCTGGTCCGGCTGGTTTTACTGGGAGTCTGATCGTGGCTGAATTTGAATCACTAAAAGAAGCACAATCCTGGGCAGATGCAGACCCTTATATTACCGCGGGCGTTTATAAAGAGGTCGTCGTTAAACCTTTTAAGCGGGTTTTCCCGAGTGCCTGAATCAAAACGGATTGAATTAATCCGTGAATGTCTGGAAACGGCACTAAATCCAAATCGACTTGAAATCGCGGATGAATCACATATGCATGTTGGGCATAGCGGTCATGGTGGTGCCGGACATTTTCAAGTACATATAGTTTCAGAAAAATTTAATGGTCTTGCCACACTAGCTAGACATCGCCTAGTTTATTCCGCGCTAGAAAATATGATGCAAACAGAAATACATGCACTGAGTATAAAAGCTGAAATACCTAATGAAGATGAATAAAATCTTATTTATAAAATGACTGATACATTAAAACTAACAACAAAATTGATAAATCGAAAGACGCTGACGCCGGATGATAATGGTTGTCAAAAAATTATTGCAGAGCGACTTATCAAGAATAGATTTAATGCTGAGCATTTTCGCTTTGATGATGTTGATAATCTTTGGATAACGCATGGTAATTCAGGACCATTATTTGTTTTTGCAGGTCATACTGATACGGTACCTGTTGGTCCCATCGAAAAATGGAATACGGATCCATTTAAAGCAGAAATTAAAGAAGGATGCCTCTATGGCCGTGGCGCTGCAGATATGAAAAGTGGTATTGCAGCAATGGTAACAGCCGCAGAACGATACGTAGAAAAAAATCCAAATCATAACGGAGTAATCGCGCTTCTAATTACGAGTGATGAAGAAGGCCTATCCATTAATGGAACACGTAAGGTAATTGATTATTTAAATGAAAATAAAATAAAAATAGATTGGTGTGTTGTGGGTGAACCATCAAGCAATAAACAACTAGCTGATGTCATACGAATTGGCCGCCGGGGCTCCTTAAATGGAATATTAAAAATAAATGGTATTCAAGGACATGTCGCCTACCCCGATAAAGCCGACAATCCGATTCATAAGGCCAGTGAATTTCTAAGTGAAATCACGTCGATTCAGTGGGATCAGGGAAATGATTCTTTTCCGCCAACGTCATTTCAGATTTCCAATATTAACGCTGGTACCGGTGCTGATAATGTTATTCCTGATGCGCTGAATTTATTATTTAATTTCCGATATTCAACCGAAACATCTCAGGATGAAATAGAAAATAAAGTCGAAGCATTACTAAAAAAATTTAGTCTTGATTACACTCTCGAGTGGAAATTATCTGGAGCTCCCTTCGTAACTGGCCCTGGACAGTTGATCGATGCCACAACCGCATCAATAAAAGAAATTACTAACATCGATACAGTCTATTCAACTGGTGGTGGTACCTCGGATGGACGTTTTATTGCGCCAACCGGTGCGGAAACAATCGAGCTTGGTGTTATTAACGAAACAATTCATAAAATTAATGAGTGTGTAAAAGTTGAAGACATAGAAACACTATCAATGATCTACGAAAAGATACTTGAAAAGCTTTTATCCAATTAATTATTAAATACTACCAACTACCTCAACTAATGCTTTTGTTAAAAAATTTAGGTCCTCATCATTGATAATATAAGGCGGCATTAGGTAAATTAATTTTCCGAAAGGTCTTATCCATACACCCCTCTTAACAAATTCTGGAATTGCTTTTTTCATATCTACTTCATTTTTTAATTCAACAACGCCGATTCCTCCTAACACACGAACATCAGTAACATGATTCATCTCTTTGCAGGGCATTAATCCATTTTCTAAACCTTTTTCAATTCCTGAAATTTTTTCCTGCCAATTTGATTTAAGCAATAGGTCAATGCTCGCTAAAGCAGCTGTGCAGGCTAATGGATTCGCCATAAAGGTTGGGCCATGCATGAATACACCAGGCTCACCATTATCAATGATTTCATAGATATCTTTTGTTGTAATGGTCGCTGCCAATGATAAGTAACCTCCGGTTAGCGCTTTACCAATACACATGATATCGGGTGTAACTTTTGCATGCTCACATGCAAATAGTTTTCCGGTTCGGCCAAAACCGGTTGCAATTTCATCAAAAATTAAAAGTACATTATATTCTCGACAAAGTTGAGCAACTGCTTTTAGGTAATCGGCTGAATAAAACCACATACCACCCGCGCCTTGTACTATGGGCTCCATGATAAACGCCGCGATAAGTTCGCTATCTTTTTCTAAGATTTTTTTGAGTTGCGCAATATCATCCTCACCACATGATTCACCAAAGCGGCATTTTGGTTGTTCGATAAATAATTGCTCAGGTAATAGTTTGGAAAACAAATTATGCATTCCGGTAACCGGGTCACAAACGGACATCGCACCAAAGGTATCGCCATGATAACCAGAACGTAGCGAGATAAAACGTTGTCGTTGTGCTTGGCCTTTTGCATACCAATATTGAATCGCCATTTTCATTGCAACTTCAACGGACACCGAGCCCGAATCAGAATAAAACACAGCCTCAAGCGTATTCGGAACAATAGAAAGTAATTTCTCTGTGAGCTTTATTGCGGGAGTATGGGTAAGTCCGCCAAACATAACATGGGCCATATCCTTTAACTGGCACTGAAGTGCTGAATTTATTTTAGGATGATTATAACCATGAATAGCGCACCACCAAGACGACATTCCGTCTATCAATTGTTGTCCATTAGATAACTTAAGGTGCACGCCTTCAGCTGACACAACGTGATAAATCGGCAAATCTGATTGCATTGCGCTATACGGATGCCAAATCGAATTTTGGTCAATACTTAATAGATGCTCAAAACTTTCTATGGTGGGCATATTCTATAGTGGCGGAGAGAGAGGGATTCGAACCCTCGATACGCTATTAACGTATACACGCTTTCCAAGCGTGCTCCTTAAACCACTCGGACACCTCTCCATTAACAACATTAAGAAACTTTCAAATATCATTGTATTTTCAAAGCAAGAATATTGCAAATAAATAGCTTGTAATTCTCTGGACGACATATGGACGACAAAAATTCCCAAAATTAATTCTGGGTACCTTGAATCATATTTCATTGAAATGACTCTGTGCGTGACTCTATGGAGTCTTAAACAATATGTTTGAATTTACTTTGGGAGTGCAGGGTGCCAGGTGGGGTATCCAATATATTATAGGTATGCTCATGGGAAATTCTAGGTTAACTCTGTTAACTACATTGTGGTTAACTTAGTGTTGAATGATTACAAAAGTTTGCTTTACCTCTAATAGTATTTCTTGGTATCTAATGTTATTGATTTTAAATACTTTCTTGTAAAACTATTACTGGTTATTCATTAAAGCATCCTTAGTATCACCCTAGGGTAATCTTAGGGAATTTACTAATACAATA
>PVBE011605914.1_pt1 | contig 33001 bp, 32 predicted proteins | sample 1631181 | NCBI WGS metagenome assembly PVBE01 (sample SAMN08397723, study PRJNA350692) | Marine metagenome, whole genome shotgun sequencing project. | isolation source: water | place: Pacific Ocean | collected 2012-04
ATGGGCAGTTGTTCGCGCAGTAGCGCGTGCCCACGCAGCGGTTGTAGATCATCGCGTTCAGACCTTCCAGGGTGTGGTAGGTCGCCACGACGGGGCACACACCCTCACACGGTGCGTGACTGCAGTGCTGGCAGATCGCGGGCAGGTAGCGAACGTCCGGGTGCTCGCCTTCGCCTTCCCAGAAGCGGTCCAGGCGAATCCAGTTCTGGTAGCGAATGCGCCAGTGCTGCTCGGGCCCGGTGAACGGGATGTTGTTCTCGCTCATGCAGGCGACCTCGCAGGAGCCACAGCCCGTGCACCGGTCGATGTCGATGTTCATCGCCCAACGGTGGTTGGGATGCTCCGGCACCGGGTAGAAGTCGTGCACACCTGCGTCGACGAGGCGGGGGTCCTCCACGATGTGGATTCCGCGACCCTCGTCGCCGCCCGGATGGACCGCATGGCCTGCCACCACGTCCTTGACGTAGGACGCGTTCGCGATCGGCCGGTCATCCATGGACTCGCTGCCCTTCTGACTCTTCCGGAAGAAGCCGCCGCTGCCCTTGCTCACTGTGGCGGTTCCCTGGAGGTAGGCCAGGGCGCCCGAGACAGGATCGGTCTTGGCGGCGAGCAGGCGGAAGCCGTTGGCGCCCCAGTCCTTGCGGTAGCGACCGCCGGCCGTGGAGCCGTTGCCCAGAACCACCGCGATGGTTCCCGGCATCATGCCCTTGGAGATGCGGACTCCGACCTCGATGCTGCCTTCGTCGGTGCTCACGACCACGGTGTCATCCTGGACGTCGGTGATCCCGTGGTGGTCCGCGTCGGACTGGCTCATCTCGACCCAGGAGGCCCAGGCGTAGCCGCTGACAGGGTGGGGGATCTCCTGCAGCCAGGCCTTCTGCGAGCCTCGGCCGTCGAGAAGGTGGACGTGGGGGTAGACCAGCAGCGTGGGGCTGACCGGCGTCATGCCCTTGACCAGGTCCGGGTCGAGCTCCGACGTACCCACAACGGCATCGATGGGGCTGACTTCGGGCTCCGCGGTTGTGGTGAAGAAGCCGCCCTGCTTGAGCCGCTCGACCCACCAGCTGTCGAAGCTCTCCTCGACACCGTGCGCGTGGTGCAGGCCTGCCCAGTGGCCCGCCACGTAGCGGTAGAAGTCCTTGGCCGCGAACCCCGGGGCTGCGGTCTCGCCGCCCAGGGTGATCACGGGGGGAGCTTCCGCGTCTTCTACGACCTCTTCGCCTTCCTCCACAGGAGGCACGGGTACGCTCAGCGAGGCGGCCTTGGCCAGCGCGAGCAGGGTGTCGCCCACGCTGCGCGTGTCATGCACGGGGAGCATTCCCGGCTGCTGCAGCCCGTGGAGTCCGACCACGGCCTCGGCGTCGCCCCAGCTCTCCCAGCAGGTGCCGGGCGGCAGGACGATGGCGTTGCCTACGGAGCTGGTCTCGTCCGGCGTGTTGGCGAAGATGACCAGGTTTTCGACCTTGGCCAGCGCGTCGGCCACCCCCAGTGAACTGGGGAGCGTGAACACCGGGTCCAAGCCGTCGATGAAGAGGGTCTTGACCTTGCCAGCCGCGCAGTCGGCGAGCAGAGCCTGCACCGTCGCGAAGCTGTCGATCGGTCCCAGGTTGGTCGCTGCGCCGAGCAGCACCGTGGAGCCGAGGTTGCCGCACACGTAGTTCAGCACCAGGGTCATGGTGGCGAGCTCTGTGGCGTTGGTGCCCTGGTTGCTGACGCCGCCGGGGAAGACCACGGAGGGCTTCTCCGCCAGCTTGTCCGCAAGGGTCTGGAGCTTCTCCAGGGGAATGCCGCTCTGGTTGGCCGACATTTCGGCGTCGGGCAGGTCGATGGAGACGCCCTTCTTGTCCGCGACCAGTCGCGCCAGGGCGGCGGCCGCGAAGACCTCGTAGCCCGGGGCTACGGCCCAGTGAGCATCGCACTTGGTGCCGCTGTGGCTGACGCGGGGCTCGATGCTGTAGTACTCGGCGACGTGTCCGCTCTTCGGGTCCCGGGCCTGGGCCCAGCCGGCGGAGTGGTCCACGGCGGGACCCCAGGTGTTCAGCCAGTCGGCGCCGAAGCTCACGATGACCTGGGCCTTGCCCACGTCGTAGCGGGGGAGCACCCCCTGGATGCCGAAGGCGGTCTCTGTGGCCTTGGCGAGGCTCTCGTAGCCGTAGGGCTCCCAGTGCACGCGACGGCCGCCGGTGGCGCCGATGAAATCCCCGATCAGGCGAGCGAGGGCGCCGGTCCGGTAGCGGCCCAGACAGGCACAGCCGGAGAGGGCACCGGCCAGCTTCTGGTCGGCCTCGGCCCAGTCGGCCACACCCTGCGGCCCGGTGTAGCGGTCGGGGTCGTAGATGTCCTGCGGTCCTGCGACGCTGCCGCTGTCCAGCCCGCCCTGGCCCACGGGGCTGTCGGGATTACCGCCCACGAAGAGCACGCGGCCTTCGCGGTTCCGCATGACGGCGCCGTAGGGGAAGGTCGCGTCGCCCGCGATGGTGCTGAAGAAGGTCGGGACACCCGGGGTGATCTGCTCGGGCTGCACCACGTAGGGCAGAACCTGCTCGACAGGGGTCTTGACGTCGATGCAACTGGTCAGGCCGGCGGCGCTGGAAACGCCCACCATCTTGAAAAAGTCACGTCGGTTTACAGTGGCCATGAACTCGTCCGCCCTACTGGTGGCAGGTGTAGCAGTCCTTGAGGGAAGCGCGGCGGGCTTCTGCGCCCACGCCGTAGTTGTCCTCCACGGCGGGGTGCTCGCTGTGGCACTCGAGGCACCAGCGCATCTCCATGGTCATCTCCGGGTCCCGGATGGCCACGGTCTCCTTGCTCATGTCGGAGTGGCACTCGGTGCACTCAAGGCCGCCCTGGATGTGGGCGGAGTGATTGAAGTAGACGAAGTCCGGCAGATCGTGGACCTTGGTCCAGGGGATCGGCTGGCCCGCGTTCTCGTGATCTGCATCGGGGAAGTAAGTAGCCAGGGTCTCCAGCGCGGGGCGACCATCCGCCGACACCCACTTGTGGCAACCCATGCAGGTCTCCGTGGGAGGGACACCGGCGTGGCGCGACGTGCGAGCCAGGCTGTGGCAGTACTGGCAGTCCATCTCCATGCCACCGTCCGCCTCGAGGCCGGCGTGGATGGAGTGGTCAAAGGCGATCGGTTGCTCATCGACCGGCTGGGGGACTTTCCCCACGCTGGTACGCCATTCTTCTTCGCTGTCCTGTACGGGCGGAAGAAGGGAGTGAGCTTCCTTTGGGAAGGCCTCGTTTTCTGCGTCCAGCGGCACGTTGTCGCAGCCGAGGCCGAAGAAGAGGGCGGCTAAGAGCGGCCCGGGCATGGGTGACTCCCGTGTCTCAGGGGTTCGGAGCCCCGTACTAACGGCCCGCTCGGGTACCGTCGAACCCTGCTTAGAAGCTCTTCGAGCCGGGTTCGGTCCATTGGATCTCGAGCTCATCAATATGCCCGGATAAAGGTATGAAATCGGCGTCGATTTCGTAACTCGCGGGCGCCAGCTCGAAGACGCTGGAGCTGCTCACCCAGGCCTGATGCCCCTGAAGACCGAGGGCTCGCACGTAGTCTCCGGTGTCTCCCGTGGGATTCACGCGAAGGCTGAAGCTGGACCAGGCACCCGTACCGAGATCCAGGGGGATGGGGTCGTGATCGGAATAGGGCGGGTCGTACTCGAGATCTCCCTGTAGCTCCACCGGGATCGACTGCGGCGCCCTGGTCAGGGGCACGAAGGCCACCCGTACCGTGGCCCCGATCACGGCATAGGGCATCGAAGCGTCCATCTCCGGCCGATCGTCGAAGCCCTCGCCGGTGGGTTGTGGTGTGAAGGTGGCCTGCACGGTGGTCTCACCGTTCTGGACCGGCCCGATCGCCACTCCCAGCTCGCCCAGGGTGTAGCCGTGACCCGGGTCGTAGTCGTCGGGGTAGTCCGCTGGCTGTTCGACATCGGTCTCGAAGTGGAAGCCGTCGATCACGGCGATCTGCGTCCGGTCGCCCCAGGGGCTTGCGATCCGCACGCTGGACCCTGCCTCGAGCTCGATCTCCACGTACTCCACGGGACGCTCGACCTGCAGCACGGTGACTTCGCCGCGCCAGCGGTCACTCCCTTGTTCACCGGTCGACCAGTCCCCGCCGACCAGGCTGAGGCCACCCCGTCCCGCCTCCAGCGAGCTCACCCGGTGGCTGAGATCCTCCCACTCGACCTGCCAGCCCGCCAGGAGCTCGCCTTCCCCTCGCGGTGCACAAGCCAGGATCGCGATAGCCAACCACATGCTCGCGCTCCTAATCGCCTGCACCTGTGTGCGTCCCGTGCAGGAGATCCCGCCGGAAGCCGCGACGCCCAAGGAACCCCCGCTCATCCTCAAGCCTCTGAAGGACTTTGTGCCGGACAACCCGGCCGAGCTCTACGCCGGGTGCCGCGACCGCGTCGAAGGCGAGGGGGAGGCCCCCGGCGAGTGCGCGGTTGATGGTGACTGCGTGGCTGCGGGCTGCAGTCGAGAGGTCTGTGTGCCGGCCAGCATCGCGAACGAGACCTACACCACCTGCGAGACCCGTCTCTGCTTCATGGCCTTGGATCGATGTGCGTGCACCGGTGAAGGGATCTGCCAGTGGATCCTCAAGGAGCCGGGGTCAGGCTGATGTGGCTCAGCGCCGAGACCACCCGGTCGGCCATCTTCTCCGCCTTCTCCGGGGTGTCGATCAGGTTGTTCCGGATCTCCAGCTCGAGGTAGCGCACCCCGTGGCGGGTTCCATGGCGTGACACCGCGTAGATCAGCCCCTGCAGGCCCGAATAGGGCTGGTTCAGGCGGGTATCCAGCCCCTCCAGCCGCAGGGCGTTCAGGAAGGCGACGGCGAGGCTGGGATGGTCGTCGAAGAGCACTCCCGCATGCATCGGCCGCACCTGCCCCATCATCACTGGAGTGAAGCTGTGGACGCTGAGCAGCAGGAAGTCGCTGGTGCCTGACTGATTCTGCGCCAACAGGGAGTCGATGGCGTCGTGGTAGGGCGCGTGGAGCTCGCACTCCCGCCGTTCCCGCTCACTGGCGTCCAGCTGCCGATTGAAATGAATCCGGTGATCTTCTGTCTCCCGGCGGATCCAGGTCGGGGATCGGGTGGGGCGGTTGGGATCGCAGACCAGGCGGGAGAAGGTGCTCAGGACGGCGGATGCCCCCGTTCTGCGGGCCAGGGCCCGCGTCAGGTCTGCTGCGCCGATGTCCCATCCCCAGTGGGTCTGCAGCCACGGGAGGTCGCTGGGATGGGCTTCCAGTGGGGCAGGGACGTGGTTGCTCGCATGTTCACAGGTGAGAACCAGAGAACCGTTTGCCTCACCGATGAGCTCGACCGGGCTGAAGGGCTGCATGCCTCGGCATATGGTAGCGGCATGAGACCGCGTTCAATCGCACACAACGCCGTGGCCTGTGCGCTCTGCCCCCTCATTCCACTTCCCTTGATCGACGTCTTCTTCAAGCGTCGCTTCATGAGAGAGCTGTACCGCGAAATTTCGCGCGAGGCGGGATCGGAGCTGAGCCAGGAGGCGCTGGTGACGCTCAGCCGCGTGCACAGCAACTTTTGGCTCGGCTGCCTGATCGCCTGTGTCTGGTATCCGGTGCGGAAGCTCTTCAAGACCGTGCTCTACATCTTTACGGTGAAGGAGTGCATCGACTGGGGGGCGGAGGCGATCCACCGTGCCTGGATGGTGGAGCGGGCCTTCAAGCTGGGTTTCCTGCCCGGCAAGGAGGAGGAGGTCTGGCAGGCCATGCACCAGGCCATGTCCAGCGAGGTTCCTTCACCCGTGGGGCGCCTTCTGCGGGGGCGTCCCTGTCCGGAGCCGGAGCACCTGCTCTCGGACGACGAAAAACTCCCTCAGGTCGCTGACTGGCTGCATCGGCGCGGAGGTGGGGCTATCTTGGTGTCGGAGTTCGAGCGTCGGCTGACCTCGGAGTGAGCATGTTTCTTCTGTGTCTGTTCGGGTGCAACCGCCTGGAAGGGGAAGGCGGACAGCTCGGGCAGGGAGCCATCTGGCCCTTTCCCAGCATGGACCTGGTTCAGGACGGACACCTGGCGATCCCACCGGACCAGATTCCGAAGGTGGACACGCCCTTGCCGCTCGAACGGCTCGAGTGGCGCACGGGCTTCTCGCCGCTTCAGACCGCGGTCGTCCAGCTGGAGGGGGTACACCGTGATGCCCTGCCCGAGATGGACCCGCTCGGGGGCGGCGTTCAGATCATCGACCTGGACTCGGGCGAGGAACTCCCGTGCTTCGCGGAGTTGGATGCACACCCGGGCTCCTTGAACCCCGCCTTGCTGGTTCGTCCTCAAGCACCCATGCCCCTGGGGCACCGTGTGGCTGTGGTCGTGAGCAGGGACATCGCGGAGCGTCCGGAGCGCGTGCAGGCACTGCTGGACGGTGACCTGCCCTCCGACCTCAGCGAAGACCAGGCTGAACACTACGTCGCGGTCTACACCGAGCTGGGGGAGCTGGGGCTCGACATCGACGAGATCGCGCTGGCCTGGGACTTTCCCATCGGAGATGGCACCCACACGCTCCGCCAGGTGGTTGGGGGGACGGGGACGCCGAGCGCTTGGACCATCCAGAGGGTGGTGGACTCCGACGAGGACCCCGGGGCACTGCCCGAGGGAGTCTGGCGAAAGATCACGGGCACCTTCACCACCACGAACTGGCTCGTGGACGACTTTCACCTGGACCTGGCGCCGGATGGCTCGGTGACCCCGACCGGCGACGTCGAGGCCGATCTCTACATCCACATTCCCGAGTCGGTACGAGACAAGGATCCGGGGACCGTTCCGGTGATCGTGTTTGGTCATGGCCTGCTGCGGGACCCCGCCCTCTTCCTGAACGACGATGACGACACCGGCCACTTCATCGAGCTCTTCAACCGCATGGAGGTCATCGTCATCGCCACCACGTGGCGTGGGCTGACCCGCGAGGACACTCCGGATGTGGTCTGGGCTGCCAATGACCTGGGCCGCTTCAACGAGGTCACGGAGCGTCTGCACCAGGGCGTGGCGAACACGGTGGCTCTCGCTCGTTACGCTGCCGAGGGCGATCTCCTGGAGGAGCCCTCGCTGGAGGGGCTCGCCGACGCTTCCCGGGTCTCCTACTACGGCGTCAGCCTGGGGGGAATCATGGGCGGCGTGGCGGTGGCCAACTCGTCCCACCTCGATCGAGCACTGCTTCACGTCGCTGGGAGCTCCTGGGGGCTCACCTTCACGCGCTCTTCGAACTACGAGGACTTCGCGAACCTGGTCGAAGATGGCATCGACGATCCCCTGCATCGTCAGCTGCTCTACGCCTTGACGCAGCTCTTCTGGGACCCGGTAGACCCGGGCAGCTACGGGTCGGAGCTGGCCGATCGCGAGGTGCTGTTGCAGTACTCGATCAACGACGACGAGGTCACGAACTTTGGAACGGAGCTCCTGGGGCGGGCTGCCGGCTGGCCCGTGGTGCTACCCAGCGCCACCGCTCCCTGGGGCCTCTCCACCACGACCTTTCCCGCCCAGGCGCCAGCGCTGGTGCAGTTCGATCCGCTCCTCTCGGATCCGGACAACGGCAACCAGCCGGCCACCGTGACAGGGGCACACCGGGCACCTCGTCAATGGGAGAGCGCCAAGCTTCAGGCCATCGACTTCCTCGTGGCCGAGCCGGGCGTGATCAACCACTACTGCGGTGACGAGGTCTGCACTCCCGACTAGGTCAGGTGACCGTGTAGATCTTCAGCGTGTTGGCCGCGCCCTTGAGCGGGCTGTCACCGGAGAGGACGACGATCTCGGCGCCGGGCTCGATGAACCCCGCCTCCAGCAGCACCTTCTCGCCGATCGCGATCAGCTCGTCGGTGCTCCGGACCTCGGGCACCCGAAGGGGTGTCACACCCCAGGCCATGGCCAGGCGGTCGCAGATGCTGTGCTCGACCGTCAGTGCGTAGATGGGCCCGCGAGGGCGGGACTTGCTGGCGCTGATCGCGGTGCTTCCGCTCCAGGTGAAGACGACCAGTGGGCGGGGGACCTCGCTGGCGGCGTAGCAGGCTGCGCGCACCAGGGTGGCGGCAGGCCCTGCGGCGAGGGGCAGATCCTCCTCGGGCGTGGGTCGCAGGAAGGGGCTCCGCTCCACCTCACGGGCGATGCCGTCCATGACTCGAACGGAGCGGAGTGGGTAGAGTCCGGCGGCCGTCTCCCCACTCAGCATCAGCGCGTCGGTGCCGTCCAGGATGGCGTTGGCAACGTCGGTCGCCTCGGCGCGGGTGGGGCGGGGATTTCGCTCCATGCTGTCCAGCATCTGCGTGGCGGTGATGACCAGTGCTCCCGCCTTGTTGGCGGCCTGGATGAGACGCTTCTGATGGATCGGCACCGTCTCCAGCGCGACCTCCACACCCAGATCCCCACGGGCGACCATGATTCCGTCCACGACGGCGAGAATCTCCTGCACGTTGTCCAGGGCTTCGGGCTTCTCGATCTTGGCGACGATCGGAACCCCGGTGTAGCCCAGCTTCTCCAGCTCCCGCTTCAACTGGATGACATCGCTGGCCCGCCGCACGAAGCTCAGGGCCACGTAGTCGACTCCAGCGGCCACGCCGACGGCCAGGTCCGCGATGTCCTTGGCGGTCAGCGACGGGGCTGAGACCTCCACACCGGGCAGGTTGATCCCCTTGTGGGACTCCAGAACGCCCCCGTCGTCGATGCGGATGTGCACCTCGGCGGGGTCGGTGTCGCGAAGAACCACCTCGACTACGCCGGACATCGCCCCGTCCGCGAACATCACCTTGTCGCCGACAACCACGTCCTTCGCCATGTCCGAATAGGTCGTGCCACAGCGAAGCCCCTCGCCCAGCCGCTCGTCCATCACCACCTCGAGCAGGTCTCCGGGCCTCAGGTTCAGGGCTTGCTTCATGTTGGACGTGCGGATCTTCGGACCCTGCAGATCCAGCAGGATGGCGACGTAGCGATCTGCGTCCAGAACGGCGCGCCGAACCCGCGCGACATCTCGCCGGATGCTCTCGGCGTTGCCGTGGGAGCAGTTGATGCGAAAGACGTCCACGCCTGCCCCCACCAGTTGGGAGAGCAGTTCCGGGTCCCGCGAGGCAGGACCGATGGTGGCAACGATCTTGGTTTTTCGGATCATGGGAGATCGACCGGACAGAATCTGGTTCGTCACGCTCATAGCGTGTTGGCATGAGTTCTCCCGGTGACGCGGCGGTAGAAGATCTGAAGCGGGTCATCGTGGGCGCCCTCGCCACCAACGGAGCGCTGCTGACGGCGGGCGAGCGAAGCCTCGCCGAAGCCTTGCTCGCGCTCCATGGAGATCCCGCCCGGCTCTACGCACGCCTGGTCGTCCGAAAGGGGGACTGCTTTCGGGTTCCCACGCTCTCCTATGCGGACGTCGGGGACCTGGGAGGGGCGGTGTCCTCACTCCTCCAGGCCGATCTCGTTCATTGCAGCGTGCCGTGGGACAGGCGCCTGCCGCTGTACACCGTGAAGGAACTGAAGGCCGTATGCGGGACCCGCGGGATGGTCCGGAGTGGCCCTCGCAAGGCCATCGAGGAGCGCCTGAAGGGACAGGTGGACTGGTCCGATGAGCGCGTGATCCGGGTCGTCGGAAAGGAACTCGTCCGGCGCCTGGAGATCCTGTGGTTTCGCAGCCCGCGACGCGATCGCAAGACCATGGTCCTGGAGCGCCTGGGTCGCAGGCGCTGGGCCGACTATGCCCTCACCGCCGGCGGGCGGACCTTCACGCACCGCGCCCAGTTCGGGTCCTACCTGGCTGCGCTGCGGGATGAGGCGTCGGACCCCGAGGCTCTCCTGGAGCTGGTGAGAGGGAGTCAGCCGCGATCCCCGTGGCTTCGCGGTGTGGACCCCCGGCGGGTCTGGGTGAAGCGGCTGCAGGCCGCTGCACGGCTGCTGGAGGCTGAGGAGGGGGCGCGGGCTGCCCACGCCTATCGCGGCCTCCTGGAGGCCGGCCTGAGCCAACCGGGTCCTGCGGCTCGGCGACTGGCGCTGGTGCTCGAGGCCCTGGGTGAGGCCGCCGAAGGAGCCCGACTCTGCACGCACTGGGCGCAGCGTGCGCAGCCGCAGAACCGCCCGGGGCTTTTGCGCACGGGGAGGCGTCTGTCTCGGAAGGCGGGCCTGTCGTGGGCGCCGGCCCGACCTCTCCGGAAGGCTCCCGAACGACGACTGGAGCTCACCCGGGCACAGGACGGCCGCTGGGAGAGTGGCCAGGGGATCGAGGCTGCAGTCCTCGACAGGATCGCAGCTCGCCGAGCGCTTCACGGCGAGAACGTCCTCTGGACCACGCTCTTTGGGCTCGTCTTCCTGGACCTGTACTGGCTGCCCGTACGGGGCATGCTTCCGGCTCCCTACCTGGCGGGTCCCCTCGACCTGGGCACCCCCGCCTTTCTGGAGCACCGTCGCGCTGCGATCGAGGCGCGCCTGAAGGAAGCGCTCCCCTCGGTGGTGCGGCGAAACCACCGGGCCTACGAAGGACGGGTGGTCTCGGGGGTGCGGTGGTCGATCGCCCCGCTCGACATCCTGGAGAGCCTTGCGGAAGCGGGTCGGCCCATTCTCTGGAGACTGCTGCGCGAAGGCTGGGCCGCGGCGAGGGGCCTCCCCGACCTGACCGTGTTGCCGGGCGCCCGGCTTCGGGTCGAGGGCCTGTTTCCAGGCCGCCTGGGCGAAGACCTGCTCCTGGTCGAGGTGAAGGGCCCAGGGGACGAGCTTCGGGACGCGCAGCGGGTCTGGCACGATGCGCTGGCAGGCGCGGGGCTGTCGGTGGAGGTGTGGCGTGTGGAGTCCACGGGGGGACTCAGAGCAGCGCGATCCGCCTAGATCTCCGCCACGATCGGGGTCCCATCCCAGTCGGGTGGGGGCCAGGCCTCGTCGGGCGGACCCGGTTCCAGGAACTCCAGTCCGCAACACTGGGAAGTCTGCTGACCTCGTGGAGTTCGAAGTTCCACAGACGCGAAAGGCCAGACCCGGCGGTGCACCTCGCCGCCCGGTGCGGGGGAACGCAGGCTCACCAGGCCTTCCGCGAGAGTGCTCAGGGAGTAGCCACCTCGAGCGCTCCGTAGACCGGTGGGCGGATCGCCCACGAGCTCTCCGCGCCGAATCCAGTGTGCGGACTCATCACCCGCGAGCACCATGACCGCGAGATCTCCGAGTCCGGTCTCAGCCACGAAGCCCTCGAGAGCACGCTGGGCACCGTCATCCCAGGAGTGGCAGGCCATCCAGCCGGTTCGAGATCCCGTGTCTGGCCCCCAGAGATGGGTGCGGCATCCGATCCAGTTCTCGAGCTTCCAGTGCTCCGTCGCGAAGTCCACGGTGCCCGCGACCTTGAGGCAGGGCTGCGGCGTCACGAGCTTGTTGTTGTTCTGCCTCGCGAAGTAGAGGAAGTCGTGTGGGAGGTGGCGAATGGGAGGCAGCCCACCGGCGCTCACGAGATCCCACCGCAGCTCGCCAATGGCCCCGCGTGCAGCCCCCGGTTCGAAACGCCCGCTCGGTCCCTCGATCTGGGGTCCGCGAAACATGCGCTTCATGTCGGACCAAGGGTGATCCGATCGTGCCACTCGGGTGCATCCGTCGCGCTCGAAGGCGATCAGCTGCACGATCACGTTTCGGTCCGACCACGTCGGTCCGTCGGCGACGATCTCGTGGGAAAGCCACAACGCGCGCTTGCCGTCAGGGCTCGTGGCCCGCAGTTGGTGGGACTCCCAGGCCCGCACCTCATGCTCCTCTGCCATGATCCGGTCGAAGAGGTCCACCACGACGGGAGAGAGTAGCAAGGAGCTGTGCGCATCACCGGAGGTCGGCTTCTGGGCAGCAAGCTGCCGCATGGCGTTCCAAAGGGCGTTCGTCCCACTTCCAGCCGCGTTCGAGAGGCGCTCTTCAGCATTCTGGGCCAGGATCTGCAGGGTTGTTCGGTGCTGGACGCCTTTGGTGGAAGCGGCATGCTCGCGCTGGAAGCCTGGTCTCGCGGCGCTGCACCTGTGGTGGTGGTGGAGCGTAGTCGTCGCTGCTCAGAGCAGCTGAGGCGAGCGGCGGACGCGATGGGGGCAGAGCTGCGCGTAATCGTCGGGGCATCTCCACAGGCTGCCCCGCGTGAGCGCTTCGACCTGGTGTTCGCGGATCCCCCCTACGATGCCGATCTCGCTACGCTCCTGCCGGGTCTGGCGGAGCGTGTGGGGGGGCGCCTGGTTGTGGAGCACCGGCACGGTCGGGATCTCCCCGAGCTTCCGGGCCTCGAACTGGAGCAGACGCGTCGCTACGGCGACACGGGGCTGAGCTTCTACCGCCCTTCTCGGGGATCGGGCCGCTGACCGGTCGCCAGGAAGTGACGAAAGTCAGCGATCATCCGCCGGTGGTCGAAGACGATCGGTGAGGGCAGCGCATCCAGGCTGAAGACCTGGGCCTCAGCGGCGTCGTCAGCGCCCACGGGATCGCCCTCGGCGTGGGCGGTGAAGACCACGCTCAGGGTGTGCTTGCGCTGGTCGCGGGCGGGGTCGGAGTAGACGTAGAGCAGCTCGTCCAGGGTCACTTCGAGGCCTGTCTCTTCGAGAGCTTCTCGGACCGCGGCGTGTTCGACCGTCTCACCTTCGTCGACGAAGCCGCCCGGTAGGGCCCATCCGAGGGGCTCGTTCACCCTTCGAATCAGCACGATTCCCCCTGCTGTCTGGATGAGGACGTCGACGGTGGGGGTCGGGTTGCGATAGGTCGCGCTCACGAGGGAATCTTAGCGGCATGGCCAACGTCGTCATTGGAGGTGGACCAGCCGGTGTGCGCGCGGCGGCTGCCGTGGGGGGCCTGCTGCTCGAACCCGATGGGCAGGCGGGGGGCGTTCTCCACCCGGAATTGGCGGAAGACCGCGGGATCGCCGGGGCTCGGCACGCTCAGGTGGTGGACGAAGCCTACGGGGGTGCGCCGTCGCTGCAGCTCAGCTCCGGCTTGCTGATCCGGGGGAGCCTCCGCAGGCTGCCCATCGACCGACGCGAGCTCCCAGCCATGCTCGGGGGCAAGTCGGCCCTGGCACTTCGGGACTGGAGTCGGACCCGCGCGCGGCGCGCTGTCCGCAGCCTGCTCGGCGGTGGCCACGAGGAACGGAGCTACCGCGACTGGGTGGTGCACCGCCACGGCGAGGCCGCCTATCGCCTGCTCTTCAGCGAGTGGGCGCACCGTCGCTTCGGCGCCCCGGAGAAGGCCGCCGTGTCCCTGGCTCACCTGCATCACTCTGTGCCCGCGGAGGCGAGCGTGGGCCTGGGGCGCAGCCCGGCCGAGGGATGGGCCCACCTGGTGGAGCGCATCGCAGAGCTTCGAACCTGGGTTGGTGTCGAGGCCATCGAGGTCCAGGATGGACGAGCGGTGAGGGTTCGCACCGACGAATGGACCATCGACCTGGATGGTCCGCTGCTGTGCGCCGCGCCGCCCAGCCACATGGCGGAGTGGCTCGACGGGATGGTGGACGCGGAGCTCTTGCGGGATCTGCGGGCGCTTCGAACCCGTCACCGTCTGGCGGTCGGTCTGCGCGCCTCGGTGGATCTTCCCGACGAAGTGCACGTGATCGACGATGCCCCCTTTTTCCGGGTCAGCCGAATGGCCGCACTCGGTGGCGAGGCCGGGCTCTATGTCGCGCACATTGCGTGCGACGACGGCGACCCCCTCTGGAGCGCGGGGGACGAGCGGGTCCTGGGGCAGGTCGCCGACGCCTTCTCGGCTCTGGGGCTGGGGGAAGCCGAGCCAGCGGGTCTGCAGCGGCTCTCGGACTATGACCCCATGTGGACGATCGATCCCTGGCACCCGCGGCACATCCGGATCTCCAGGGCCCTCTCGAAGCTCGGAATTCACCTGGTGGGGCGCAGCGCGGCCTTTCGGTGGGCTGACGCGGGGCAGGAACTGGCCTTTGCCACCGCCCTGGGTCAGGATCCGGACGCTTGGCACGAGCTACAACGCACCGTCCTCGACCCCCCGGTGCACCCTGACGAGACGGGGGTCTCCATCACTCGTTTCGCGGAGCGCTGATGCCTCAGAACGACTGGCGACTTGGCTTCATCGGTGCCGGAGTCATGGCCGAGACCATGGTGGCCGGCGTCGACCTTCCCGGCGATCGAATCATCGTTTCGGATCCGCACCCTGGTCGGCGGGAGCACATGCAGGAGCGCTACCAGGTGCATGCGGTCTCCGACAACCTGGAGCTCGTGCGTCGTGCCGACCTGGTCGTTCTCGCCGTAAAGCCCCAGAACCTGGCGATCATCTTCCGTCAGCTGGGCGATTCGATTCCGGAAGGAAAGCAGTTCCTCAGCATCGTTGCTGGAGCATCGCTGGCATCGCTTCGCCGAGGCTTGAACTACCAGGCTGTGGCGCGTGCCATGCCCAACCTGCCCTGTCGCGTCCACAAGGGGATGACCGTCTGGACAGGCGCTGAGGGAGCTGCGGCGGAGCGCATCCGCCACGTGCTCTCCGGGATTGGAGAGGAGATGCATGTGAGCGCCGAGAGCCACGTGGACCGTGCCACGGCCGTGAGCGGCACGGGGCCGGCGATCGTGGCCGAGTTCGTGAAGAGCTTCATGGAGGCCGCCACCTACATCGGGCAGCCACGGGAGATGGCTCGGGAGACCGTGTTGGCCACCCTCATCGGCACGGCCGAGATGATCCGTCGCCACGACGACGTGCACGTCGCGCAGCTGATCGACGAGGTGACCAGCCCAGGGGGAACCACCTCGAGGGCTCTGCAGGTCCTGAAGCAGGGCCGGATGAGCGCGGTGGTCACCGAGTCGGTGAGCGCTGCTTACGGACGCACCCTGGAGCTGGGCGAGGCTCTGGAGCAGAAGCTGAACTCCTGAGCCCCGGCTTCAGGGATCGAAGGGCCCGTAGAGACGCTCGATCTCCTCCAAGACCTCGCCGCCCTCGGGATCCGCCTTCAACGAGCGCCAGGTGCGCAGCTGCTCCTCGGGTGGAAGCTCCGGCCAGGACTTCACGGCCACGTCTCGAAGCTCGGCTCGCAGCAGCTCCTTCGCCCTGAACTGGCCGCCTTCTCCCCAGGCGATCCCGTCCACCAGCAGCGCGTCGGCGAAGACCCGATCCTGCTTGACCGAGAGATGCACGCGCCCCGACATGGAGCATCGGTTCATGCCCGAGAGCTCCAGGGCCCAGCGCCCCTTCGAACCGTCCCAGGCGAGCTTTCTAAAGGCACCAGTGTCGCCTCCCGGCGGCAGATCGAGGGGATCGCCCAGGCAGACCTGGAGCACCTCTCCCCAGGAAGGCCAGCGCACGCGGGCATGCTGACCGTCGAGGCGTCGAGCAGCGGTGTCGAAGGACAGGGTGTGGCCGTCGGCGGCCTGCAGGGTCTCGACCCCCGCTTCCACCGTGGCCACCCTGTAGATCCTTTCTGCCGGCGCTTCCGCCGGCGTCTCGATGGCCCTGTCCTCCGTGGCTGTGGGGGTGGGCTGTGGGGCTTGGCTGCAGGCCGCGACAAGGAGCGGGCCCACCAGGACGCTCAGTTTCGGATGAGGTTGCTGCAGTACTCGGCGTAGAACCAGGGCGCCTCGTAGTCTCCCAGGGAGTTCCCTTCGTCGTCCTCGCCAAAGGACACCCAGAACTGGCCTGTAAGCGGTTGACCGCTCTCTACCGGGGCGTCGATCACGACGTTGCCCTCGCGTCCGCGCGTCTCGATGAAGGCCCCGCCGGTGACCACCAGCGACTTGGAACTCACGGCGGCTTCTGTGCCCTGGACGCTGAAGGTACCCGCCACCGGCTCGACATAGTCGAAGGCGAACTGCAGCCCGATCAGGTCAAAGTCCGTGGGCGACTCGGCCTGATCGTAGGTGCGCCGCACCCAGGCCACGTCGAAGCAGGTGAGCTCCGTGTCCGTGAAGAGGATGAAGGGACCGCCCCACATGACGGTGGCAGGCGCCTCGAGGCTGTTTCCGTTGACCTGGCCATCGATGAGCGTGGGGTCGGGCTTGCAGCCCAGTGCCAGCAGCAGCAGCATGTCTCCTCCGAACACAACCTAACCGGAGTTCGCATGCTCAGACGACTTAGAGCCCTCGGGGGTGGGGGCGTCGTTCGCCTGGACCTGCAGGCACCCGTCGCGCTCTTGACCCTGGACCACCCCGAACGCAGCAACGCGCTCTCCGGAACCATGCTGGCTGGGCTGGCGGAGGCGGTGGACAGACTCGAGGCCTGGGAGGACGGCATCGGCCTGATCCTGCGTGGCGCCGGGCTGCGCTGCTTCTGCGCTGGCGCGGACCTGGGACTGGTGGGCGCGGGCCTCGACACACCCGAGCTGGCCGAGGGCATGGCGGAGCTCATGCATGAGCTGACCGCGAGTCTTCGTGGCCTGCCCCTGATCTCTGTGGCCGCCATCGAAGGCGCTGCGGTGGGGGGTGGAGCGGAGCTGTGTACCGCCACCGACTTCCGCGTGATGTCCTCAGAAGCCCACATCCGCTTCGTGCATGCCCGGCTGGGACTCAGTCCGGGTTGGGGAGGAGGAGGCCGACTGGTGGAGATCGTGGGCCGTCAGGGTGCGCTTCGCCTGCTGGCGGGCGCACGTCGGGTGAACGCCTGGCAAGCCCAGGACCTGGGCCTGGTCGACAGGATCTGCCCGCCCGGTGAGGCCGAGTCCACAGCCCGGCAACTCCTGAACCGCTACGAGCGCCTTCCCAGGCCCTCCGTGCGTGCGGCCAAGGCTCTCGTTGCCCGCCCTGAAGACGAGTTGGCGATCTTCCTGGACCTGTGGGGGGGTGAGGAGATGCGGGCCGCTATTCGCGGCGGCGAAGGCTGACGGCGAGGCCCAGGAGGGCGAAGAGACCGGCTCCGGGAGCGCCGCTGGCACAGCCCCCGCTGCAGCCGTCATCGCAGGAGGAGGCCTCGTAGGGAACCTCGCCCACCCCAGCCTCCAGGGTCAGCCACTGCTCGGTCCCCGCCGAGCCGAGGGAGGTGAGTCCGATCCCCTCGATGGCCGGTACGCCGAAGGAGAGCTCGGGAAGGGCCGCGCCCAGGGCTGCATCGAGGATGCTCCCGATGCTCCCCACGAAGCCCTCTTCGATCTCTGCGGACCGACCGGGTGCAAACTCGTTGAAGCTGGTGCTGGCCCGCATCTCGTCGGAGCCGATGTCCAGTTCGACGTCGATCTGGCCCTTGGTGTCGTCGAAGACCAGGTTCGCGCCGGGATCCAGATCCGTGTCCAGGCCGACGACGCGTGCGGTGCGGCCATCGACCTCGCTGTAGAAGTTGATCTCCAACTGACGCACGGCCATGTCGATGTCGTGATCCCCGGTGAAGTCCGCCAGCAGGGTCTTCTTGGGCCGTGTCTCGATCCAGGCTGGGAAGACCTCGTCGCCGGGCCACAAGTCGTCGAAGACCCCCCCGGTGAGCAGGCCCAGGATGTCCGTGTCCAGGGGGAAGAGATCCTCGTCCACGGTCTGGCAGAGCAAGCCACCGCGCCAGGCGGCGTAGAGCAACTGGTTGGTGAAGTCGTCGCTGAGCTGAATGCCGGCATCGGCGTTGACGGTGGCGGGGGAAGGCCATGCTCCTTCCGTGGACAGGGAGCCGCCCTCGTCGTAGGCCTCGATGCACTCGGAGGGCTCGCTCGCGGCGCTGGCGCTCATCACGAGGGTGAGACCGTCGGGGGTGATCTCCACGTCATAGGGCTGCACCGCCAGGGCCAACACCGCGTCCTCGACCTCGATCTCTTCCTCGATGGAGAGCTCCGAGAAGGTCTCCTCCAGGGTGGCCTCCAGCTCGTCGCGCAACTCCACGATCTGTTCGTCGAGTTCCCCCTCCACCAGCCCGATGATCAGGTCGTAGAAGCTGAGGCCGAAGATCTGGAGCAGGTCTTCCAGGTCCTGCAGTGCGCAGTCCAGCTGGATGTGCGAGTTGTTGAGTCCGTTGGCGTAGGTGATGTCGCCGATGGTGGCGTCGAGTACGCGCTCGCCGTCGACCTCGACAACCTCGAGCCCCACGGTGGTGAGGACGGTGACCGGAAAGGGCTCGATGTAGCCTGGGCAGTCGTTGCCGCCGCAAAACAGCTCGAAGTAGAGGTCGAAGGGGTCACTCGCGTCGTTGACGTTGACCGTCAGGTCCACCTCGACGTCCAGGACGCCGCTGCCCGGAATGATGCGGGTGTCTCCGATCTCGACGCCGACCCACATGTTGCTGATGGAGTAGGCGTAGTTGAAGCATCCCCAGCCGTCTTCGTCGCTGGTGGCATCGACTTCGGTGAGCTCAGGCGCCAGGGAGGGGAGCAGGGCGGCGGCGTTGTCGAAGCCGGAGGGCGTGATCTGGACAGCGACCGCCTCGTCGATGGTCGTGCCTGCGGGAATCTGCGCCAGTGCGGCGCTGAGGAGCAGCGTCATTCCCGACGTCTAACGGCGACCACCGAGAGCGCCAGCATCGTCCAGAAGTTCAGGATGGGTCCACCGACCGCACAGCCTCCGGAGCACCCGCTCTCGCCGCCGCTGCAGTCGCTGCAGTCCGCGCCGACGTAGGGTGTCTGACCGATACCCGCCATCACACCGAGCCAGTCGCGGTTCTGGCCCACCGCCTGCACGTTCAGGGTGGTGAGGCCCACGCCTTCGAGCGTTGGCAGGCTGAACGCCAGGTCTTCCAGCAGTCCGCCCACCACGGTCTCCAGGATGGTGTCGAAGGCCCCCGCGAAGCTCTGTTCGATGAGCTTGTCACTCCCAACGACCAACTCGTTGTGCACGACATCAGCGCTCACGTCGTCGGAGCTCAGCGCGAGCAGCACCTCCAGGTCGCCGGTCTGTCCGTCGAAGGACAGGTCGGCGCCGGCGTCCACATCCAGGCCCAGGCTCACGACCCGCGCCATGCGGCCATCGACCTCGGCGTAGAAGTGCAGGTCCAGGTCCTCCACCGTCAGGTTCATGTGGTGGGGCCCGTCGAAGAGGACTTCCGGTGGCGAGTTGGGCTGGGTGGCGATGATCATCGGCACCGTCTCGGGGAAGAGCTCGTCGAAGACGTCGCCCGCGATGAGTTGGAGGAGGGAGCTGTTGATCGGCAGGGGGTCGTTGCCGGAGAGCTCGTAGCAGAGGAGTCCTCCCCGGTAGAAGGCGTAGAGCGCTTCGTTCGTGAAGTCGTCGCTCAGCATCACGCCCATGTGGGTGCCGGAGGGAAGCCCCTGGATGCCGGGCAGGGCGCTGTCGGTGCGCAGGCTTCCGCCGGGGTCGGTGTTCGCGATGCAGGCAGCCGGCTCGGCGGCGCTTGCGCTGCCGCCCATCACCACGGTCACGCCATCGGGGGTGATCTCGACGTCGTTCGGGAAGAGCCGCAGGTTCACGACCGCGCCCTCGATCTCGATCTCTTCTTCGATGGTGGCCTGGCTGAAGGCGTCCTCGATGGTCTCTTCGAGCTCGGGTCCGAAGTCGGCGATGGCGTCGTCCAGCACACCCCCGACCAGGTCGAAGAGCAGATCGTAGAGGCTCAGGCCGAACCAGTTCAGCACCTCTTCGATGTCCCCGATCCAGCAGTCCAGCTCGATGGAGTCGCTGAGGTCGTCGTAGCTGACGTTGATGTCGCCGATCGTCGCGTCGAGCACGGGATCGCCCGCGTCTCCCGTGATGACCTCCAGGGCCACCGTGGTGTCCAGGTGCACCGGGAAGGGCTCGACATAGCCGGGACAGTCGGTGTCGAAGCAGGCGATCTCGTACCAGATGTTGAACTTGTCGCCGCTGTCGTTGACCTGGACCAGCAGGTCGGCGCTGACGTCCAGGACCCCGTTGCCGGGTGTGATGGCGGCGGAGTCCACCTGGATGCCCACCCAGACGTTCGAGATCTCGTAGGCGTAGTTCGCACACCACCACCCGTCCTCGTCCGCGAGCGTGTCGAGGTCGATTCGGGAGGGGAGGAGAGAGGGAATGACCTCCGTGATGGCGTCCAGGCCCTCGTCGGTCACCTGGAACTCCGCGGCGTCCTCGATCGTGGCGTTGGGAGGCCACGATTGCTGGGCGTAGGCCGGTGCAGCAAGCAGGGCAGCAGCGATCAGCATGGTTCCTCCAGACGCCGTACAATACCCGAGCGAGCCTTGGAGCAGCACCATGCGCCTTCGAGTTTCTCTTGTCCTGACCGGGCTTCTGGTTCTTGGTTTGGCCTGCGTCGGCGGGAAGGACGCCAACGACGACGCTTCGGGGGACGACAGCTCTGCGGCCACGGACGACTCGCTGGTCACCGATGACAGCACGCCCGGCGACGACACCAGCTACGGCCAGACCTTCGACATGGAGGACCCCGCCTTCGTCGTAAGCCTGGACGGCGCCGAGTGGAAGACTGGAGCCGGCTACTACTTCAGCGGCACCAGCTCACACTTCAAGGGAGAGCTGACGGGAGAACCCAGCTACTACCTCGAGTTCGATGTGGACGGAGAGGCGCGCTTCGCCGGCACCTATACGGTCACTCAGATCAGCTACAGCCAGAACGTCTCGGCGAGCCCGACGCTGATCTCGAAGGACCTGGCCCCCTCCATGACCTTCACCGTGCTCGGCTTCGCGGACGGGACCTATGTCTTCGGCACCCTCGAGGGTACGGCCACCCTGAGCGGAGACAACGGCGAGCACACCATCGACGGCGGAGAACTGAGGGCCTGGCCCAAGTACTGAGCTAGTCGAGCCCGAACTCCTCGGCGGCCGTCTTCAGCTCCATCTCCGGCTGGTCCTCCTTCATGAGCAGGAAGGGAGGGCAGGCGAGCGCGTCCATGTTCGTCCGCATGAAGCAGAGATAGGCGTCTTCGGGAGTGTTGACGATGGGCTCGCCGCGTACGTTCATGCTGGTGTTGATGAGCACGGGACAGCCCGTACGGTCGTAGAAGGCCTTGATCAGGTCGTAGTAGATGGCGTCCTCGTCACGGTTCACGGACTGGATTCGGGCCGAGCCATCCACGTGGGTGATGGCGTGGAGATCCTTGTGCTCTTCCTTCACCTGCGCGACGAGCAACATGTACGGCGAGGGCCGGTCGATCTCGAACCACTCCTGGATGTGTTCCTCCAGAACTGAGGGCGCAAAAGGTCGGAATCCTTCGCGAAACTTGATCCTCATGTTGATGATGGTCCGCATCTCGGGGTGACGGGCGTCGCCCAGGATGGAGCGATGTCCCAGGGCCCGAGGCCCCCACTCCATGCGCCCCTGGTAGAAGCCCACCACGTGTGCCGTATCGATGAGCTCGGCCACGCCGTCCAGGAGATCCTGGCGCTCGAGGCGTCGGTAGACCGCACCGAAGCGATCCAGGGTCTGGCGGATCTCGGTCTCCGAATAGCCGGGACCCAGGTAGACGGTGGGGAGGCGCGGTGCTGGCGGGTTCCGAAGCAGCTGATTCCAGACCACGTAGGCCGCTCCCATGGCGCCACCCGCGTCCCCCGCGGCGGGCTGGACGTAGAGATCCTCGACCGGCGTCTGCCGCAGGACGTGACCGTTGGCAACGCAGTTCAGCGCCACCCCGCCCGCCATGCAGAGATTGCGGCTGCCCGCGCGCTCCATGGCCGAGGTGGCCAGCTTCACCATGACCTCGTTGGTGACCTCCTGGATGGAGCGGGCCACGTCCATGTAGTGCTCGCCCATCTCACCGCCACCGAGGGGGCGTCGGGGCTGGCCCATGTGCTCCTCGAAGGAGCGGTTGAACATGGCTCTGCCGTGTTCGTAGTCGAAGAAGTCGAGCCTCAGCCGGAAGCTCCCATCCGGCTTGATGTCGATCATCTCCTTGATGCGGTCGACATGGCGCGGCTGGCCGTAGGGAGCCAGACCCATCAGCTTGTACTCGGCCGAGTTGACCTTGAAGCCGCAGTAGTAGGTAAAGGCGCTGTACAGCATTCCCAGGCTGTGTGGGAAGCGGATCTCACCGAGCAATTCCAGGTCCGAGCCCTCACCCCGGCCCCAGCTCGTGGTCGCCCACTCCCCGACACCGTCCACCGTAAGCACGGCAGCCTGGTCGAATCCCGAGGTGTAGTAGGCGCTGGCCGCGTGGCTGAGGTGGTGTTCGCTGTACAGAAGCGGACCCCGGTAGCCGAACTCGTCCTTCAGGAGCTTGGGGAGCCGGAGGCGGGTGGCCATCCAGCGTGGCATGGCGTCCACGAAGCTGCTGAAGGTCTGGGGAAAGCCGCTGAGCTGGTACCGCAGGAGGCGGTCGAACTTCATCATCGGCTTGTCGTAGAAGGCCACCGCATCCAGCTTCTCGGGGCCGATGCCTCCTTCCTTCAGGCAGTAGCGGATGGCCGCGACCGGGAAATCGGAGTCGTGCTTCTTGCGGCTGAAGGCCTGCTGACTCACCGCTGCGACGGGAATCCCGTCATGGATCAGGCAGGCGGCCGCGTCGTGGTAGAAGCAGCTCAGGCCGAGGATTCGCATGGCGGGGGAGTCTAGCCCAGCCTCGCCAGCCAATCCAGCCAGCCGCTGGCACGCTCGTGCCCCGGACTGCCTGGAGGTGCTGCCGCAGCCACACGTTCCCAGTGAGACCTCACCTGTTGGACGTGCAGGGAAAGGAGGGGATCCTCCATCAAGTGGGGCCCGAAGAGGAGCGCGTGGCCCTCGGCCGGTTCTTCGCCCGGCACGACCCGGATGACCTCAGCGCAGCGCTCGTTCTCCATCGCCAGGGCTTCGGCGTCGATGCGCCAGCCCTGTCCCTTCAAGCCTCGGCGCAGGGTGTCGGTGCGATCGGGCGAGTGAACGACCGCAACGCGGGGTCGGGGCCCGTTGGAGAGTACGTGCAGGATGCTGTGGGGGCCCATGCCGCACACGATCGCCAGGTCCACCCGCCGGAAGGGGGCCAGACCGTCCGCCACCACGCGCAGCGCGCACCGGGTGGGCAGGCGGTTCGAACGCCTCTCGGTCGCGATGACCAGGTCGTGTTCCCGAGCGAGGGCTGCAGCCACATGCCCGTGGTCGGAGCCGACATCGACGACCACCCCTCGAAGGAAGGGGCGGGCCATGCGCACGATGAGCTCCCGTCGGGCTCGTCCCTTCTTCACCCGCAGGTCCGGCCGAGCCCAGGTGTTCTCACTGAAGGCGCTTCGCGAGCTGTCGGGCGGCCTGCGCCTTCACCGTGACCGCGCCAAGGTCCGTGCCGAAGTCCATGGCGTCGCCCGTCAGCGCCACGTCGATGGCAGCCAGCGCCTCGCCCAGGCTGTCGTAAGCGCTCTCCACGCTCGCCAGGCGCGCCAGGAGGTCCTCGTTGTCCGGCATGCGAAGCAGGCCCTCGCGAATCCCGGTCTCCTTCGTGAACAGCCCATGAAGGTCCGACTGAATGCCTTTCAGGGAGTCCGCCAGGTCGGACTGTGCGATCTCCGGAATACCGGCCGAGGGCAACTTCGCCTGCAGGACCGTGCTGTGGTCGACAAGTTCGGCAGCCCGACCCGAGAGCGGTGGCGGCTTCGCCAGCTCGAAGTTCTGAGCGGCCCGTTCCAGCATCTTCCGGCGCTGGTTGGAGCTGTACAGGGACCAGATCAGCACGGGCAGGCCAATCCAGGCGAAGACCACGCTGAAGGTGAGCAGGGTCCCGGCAACCAGGGGCAGCAACGAGAGAGCGCCGATCTTCTCCACGCGGCCACCCAGGCCTTCCGCCAGGTGCTGGGCATCCTGTTCGGTCGCCGCTGCGCCGACGACCTGGTCGCCATCGAGCACCACGTAGCGGGGCGGTGGTCGGTCGGTGCGGGCTACCGCAGCACCGCTGCTTCCGGCGGTGGTCGTCTTGATGGCCGCCTCGGACAGGTGGGCCGGCTTGATGGGGAGCTTGTCGCTCACGATGTCTCCTACCGGAGCCTATACTCCCCCACGTGCTCGCCGTCTTCGTCGCCGCCCTGGTGCGGGTGATCGCCCGCACCTGGAGGGTCCAGGCCGACCCCCTTCCGCCGGGGCCGGTGGTGCTGGCTCTGTTGCACGGGGACCAGCTGAGCGTGCTGGGTGCCTACCTGGACGAAGAGGCGACGGTCGCGGTCAGTCAGAGTCGGGACGGTGGCCTGTTGGCGGAGGTGCTCGCCGATCTGGGAAAGCAGCTCCTGCGGGGTTCCACGAGCCGCGGCGCCGTGAATCTGCTTCGTGGGGGACGGCGTGCCCTGGAACGAAACGAACGTCTCGTCTTCGCCGTGGACGGTCCGCGGGGACCGGTGGGCCACGTTCAGCCCGGAGCGTCACGCCTGGCTGAGGCCGCCGGCTGCCCGCTCGTCGCCATCACTGCCAGCGCGAAGCCGGCCCTGCGACTGTCCAGCTGGGACCGCTTTGTGGTGCCGCTACCCTTTGCGCATCTCCGGGTCCGTTGCGTGGAGTGCGAGGCGGAAACGGACGAGTTGGGCTCGGTGTTAGCCTGCGAGCCATGAACGATCGGTGGTGGGCCCTGCGCTACGAGGCACTGTCCTCCATCGACCCGGCCTTCGCGGGAGATCTCGACCTCTATGCGGAGCGCCAGGTCGATCTGCTGGAGCAGGTCCTCGAGCTCGGCAGTGAGAGCCGTGTGCTGGACGTGGGCTGCGGCGGCGGCCGTCACGCCATCCTGTTGCAGGAGCGGGGCTACCGGGTCACCGGGGTGGACCTCTGCGATGCTTTGCTCGATCTGGCGCGCCAACGCTGGGATGAGCGCCATCGCGGTCAGCCCGGACCCGTCTTCGTCGCGGGAGACATGCGCTCTCTCCCTGTAGAGGGTGACTTCGACGCAGCGGTCTTGATGGACGTGGCGCTGGGGGTCTTCAGCGACGAAGCTGACAACCTGATGGCCCTGGCCGAGGTCGCCGATCGCCTGCGTCCTGGCGGGCGGCTGGTCCTCGAGCTCTACAACCCCTTCTTCTGGGCCCATCGGAACAGCACTCAGCACCTTCCTCCCGGTGCGCTCGCCTCGGACGTGGACCTGGTCCGCACCTACCGCTTCGACCCCCTTCGGGGCCGGGTGGAGGACTCCATCGTGGTCTTCGAGGATGGAACGCGTCGGGTGATCCCCACTCAGTCGCTGCGCGCGTGGACCCCACCGGAGATCCTGGCCCTGGTCCAGACCGCGGGCTTCCGCCGGGCCGAGGTCTTTGGGACCGTTGGGTGGACGGTACCGGACAGGCCGACGCGGCTGGATGCCCGCAACTCGGCCTTCATGTGGATCGTGGCTGAGCTGTGAGGGGCCTCTTCCCCAGGCGACGGTGATGCGCCACGCGTGGGGCGTCACGATGGCTGCGATCGGGCTGGCCCTGGCTGCCCCCGGATGGTGGCGTCCGGTCGAGGACCCGGACCTCTGGTGGTTGTTGTGGGCCGGTGAGCAGGGGCTTCCTGCGGTCAATGGCTTCAGCTGGACCGCTCCCGAGGAGGCCTGGATCATCCACGAGCCCCTGGTGGCCCTGGTGTACAGCGCTGTGGGGCTTTCGGGTGTCGCGCCGATCCGCGGCCTCGTGCACGCCCTGACACTGGGTCTCCTTCTGCTGGTGGCCTGGCGACCCGCCAGGGGATGGAGCAGCGTCTTGGGAATGCTCTGGCTGATCCCCCTGCTGAGTCTGGGGCTCTCGGAGCGGGCGATGGCCTGGGGCCTGCTCTTTGCGGCGGCACAGGCCCTGGCGCACCAACGCGGTCGGCACGGGGTGGCAGCCCTGTGCGTGGGAGCCTGGGCCTGGGTGCATGGCAGCTTTCCGCTCGGTGTGGTGGTCGCTGCCGTGTGGAGCCCCTGGTGCGGGTTGCTCGCCCTGCTGCTGACGCTGCCCCGTTGGGAGGTGTGGGGCCTCTCCCTGAGCTACCTGATGGGTGACGGCACCCTGCCGCTCATTCGAGCGCACATCCAGGAATGGGGTTGGTTGGTGCCGGACAGCCCAGAGCAGGCCCTGCGGCTGGTGGCCGTGGTGGCGGGGGTGTTCCTGGCGCGCCGCAAGCCCCTTCTCTTGCTGCTGTTGGTCCCCCTGGCGCTCCGGCACTGGCGGATGTGCGCTCCCTTCGGGGTCTTCCTCCTGGGCCCTGTGGTCGATGGGCTGCGTCTCCGAGAGCGGCCTTGCTCCAATCCACTGCCGATGCTGTACGCGGTCCTGGTGCCCGTGGCCTTGTTCGCCCGAGCCCCGGTGGTGGAAGCCGGGCTCCGACCCGGGCCGGGTCCGCTGTGGAACGATCTGGAGCTGGGTGGATGGCTGGGCTACCGCGGCCACGCCCCATTCTGGGATCCCAGAAACGACTGTTATCCGGCCGATGTGTATGCCGATGGACTGCGGGTCGCCTACGGGCACGACGTGGAGGTCCTGGACCGCTGGGGAGTCCGGCAGGTGATCACCCGGGACGCCGAACTCGCACGGGATCTGCAAGCTGCGGGCTTCAGGATCCAAAGTCGGGAGGAGGATCTGATGCTCCTTCGCCGTACCCCGATAGAGTGAGCCCATGGGACTTCGAGACAAGCTCAAGAAGCGCGTGCGTCGCGTCGTGAACCAGTTTTCTGGCGAATATTCGGAGCCAGCGCCTGAAGGCGAGGAGATCCAGCCCTTCGAGCGGGACCTACCACCCGACCCCGATGCCAAGGTCGTGATGGCGAACCTGCGCCGGCCCAAGCCCAAACGTCGCTAGCGTTCGTGGTATGAGTGCCGGTCTGGCGGAGGAGAAGATGTCAGCGCTGACCCTCGAGGGAATCATCGGGTTCCTCCTCGATACCCCCATGTTTGCGGGGCTCGAGTCGGATGAGTTGACCCAGATCGTGCACATCATGCAGGTGCAGCGCGTGCGTGGTGGGCAGCGAATCTTTCGCGAGGGCGAGACCGGGGATGCCTGGTACGTCGTCTACGAAGGAGAGGTCAGCGTCATGAAGGAACAGGCGCTGGGCCCCAGCCAGGAGCTTGCGCTCCTCGGCAAGCAGACCTGCTTCGGTGAGATGGCGCTGATCGACGGCAGTCCGCGTTCGGCCGCCGTGACCGCGGTGGGCGAGGGGACCTTGTTCCGCTTCGCCAAGCGGGACTTCGACGGCTTGCTCGCCGACGGGAACCTGTCCGCGTTCAAGCTGGTGCACGAGATGGCGAAGGTGCTCTGCGAGCGCCAGCGCAGGATGACCAACCGGCTCACCAACATGGTCACGGGACCACTGCCTACCGAGCAGATGCTCGACGAGTTGCGCCAGGTCGCCGAGGAACACTCGGTCCACGAGTAGGTCCTTCAGCACGGCGCTTGGAGTCGGTGCTCGTTGCTCTTGTGTGGAGAGGCGATCTCGCCTGTCTGCCCGTCAGTGCCGTGCATCGCCCCAACCGAGTGGTGAGACCGGACTGCGGTGCGCCGATTCCTTGGCATGGCTGGGTAGACTCCTGGGAAGGTGATCGCCCTCCCAGGAGTCAAGGTCTGGCATGAGTCTCCTCGTCTCACTAGCGCTGGCAGGCAGCCCCCCGGGGGTGGTCCTGGCCTCGCCCGAGCCCCCGAGCGCCCCCGAGGTCTACGCGAAGGAGGGTGGGGAAGGGAGCCTGGCCTGCGAGCCCATGCTCGAGGAGGTGGTCCTGATGTGTTTCCGCCTGGAGGCCGATGGCAAGCGTCGCTACGTCACCACGGCGGATCTCGCGGCCTGGGATCTGGACCTGGACGAGCTGAAGACCCACGCCGCGGCGGCTATCGACGAGAACCCGCTGAAGCGCATCGAGGTCGACGGCGGCGGCCACTACTGGCAGTCTGCCGCCCCGGCCGGGCGCGAGGCGACGGTCCTGCTCCATCCCGAGTGGTTGCAGACGGTCGGTGCCACGCCGGTCGTGGGCCTGCCCTCTCGCGGTGTGGTGGTGGTCTGGGACTCGGGGGACGCGGAGCTGGACACGATGGTGGCGGTGGGTGTCACGAGAATGCATGAACAGCTTCCTCATCCGGTCACTCCAGTCGCGCTTCGGTGGACGGAGAATGGATGGGCCCGGTGGGGTGAGGCCGTAAAGCGTTAGGCTTCCACCGTGGGTGTGATCCGTCGGGTAGGGCATCGGGTACTGCAAACGCTGGCTGCGCGCGTGGCACAGAACCATCTCTTCGAGAAGCCCGGTGAACGCTCTGTGCAGGAGCAGCTCGATCCGCCTCTGGCGCGTGCGGGCAGCGTCGCGGAGCTTCGCCGCAAGGATGGGCCGGTGGTCTTCCACCACTGGGCCACCTGGTGTGCGCCCTGCGAGGAGGAACTGCCGCTGGTCCAGAAGCTGGCGGAGGATCTCGATGAGCGGGCACCGGTCGTTGGGGTCAGCTGGGATCGATTCCAGGACGACGGTCCGCTGGAACAGACGGTGAAGCGGGTCGATGCAATGGCCCGTGCCCTGGGGATCCGCTGGATGACCCTGGTGCTGACCGACGGGCCCGAGGAGACCTTCGCTGCTCTGGGACTGGATCTCCAGACGGTTCCGCAGACCCTCCTGGTCGGCGCGGACGGCTCCGTACTGCACCACATGAAGGGGCCGCTCGACGACGCAGCGCTCACAGCCATCAAAGGCCTCCTGTGATCTTGCTGCTCCTGGCCTGCGGGCCTCGTACGCCCCTGCCGGAGGTGCTTCCCGGTCAGCTGACCATCCTCCACACCAACGACCTCCACGGCCACTACCTGGCCGAGGACGGCGTCGGCGGCTTCGCGCTCCTGGATGCCTACGCCGACGCGCACAAGGCCAGCGGACCCGTGCTCATGCTGGACGGGGGCGACCTGCTGAGCGGCACGCCCCTCACGGACCTGGAGATTCGCGGGGCCCAGGGGGGAGCGATGCTCCAGCTGCTGGAGGCGGTGGGCTACGACGCCTGGACGCTGGGGAACCACGAGTTCGACAAGGGCCAGGAGAACGCTCAGGCCCTGGTGAAGGCCTCGGAGACGCCGGTCCTCAACGCCAACCTCCGTCGGGGTTCAGAGCCCGCCCTCGAGGGCCTCTTGCCCCACGTGGTGTTGGAAACGAACGGACTGAAGGTCGGGGTCATCGGCCTCGTTACCGAGGCCCTCGATCGCATGGTGGCCCGGCGCATGGTCGAGGGGATCACCGTGGAAGCGTCGTCCACCGCCGTTCGACGGGAGATGGAGGCCATGGGCGAGGTCGACCTGGTGGTCGTGCTGTCGCACATCGGCGTCGAGGACGACCGCCGGCTCGCTGCCGAAGTCGAGGGCATCGACCTGATCGTCGGCGGACACAGCCACACCTTCCTCGAGGCGGAGCAGGTCGGGGGGACCTGGATCGTCCAGGCGGGGGAATACAGCAAGGTCCTGGGCGTCACGGAACTCATCGTCCAGGACGGCGAGATCACCCGGTTCTCCGATCGACTGGTCCCACTGCGCGCCGATTCGGCCCCTGGCGAAGCCTCTCCGGAGGTCCTCGATCTCGTGGAGCTCTACGACGGTCACATCCGGGAGACCTTCGATGCGCCTCTCGGCACGGCCACGGCGCCCATGACCCGAATCTATGGCGGTCAGAGCACCCTGGGCAGCTGGGCCACCGGGATGCTGAAGGAGACCACCGGCGCAGACCTGGCCATCTACAACTCGGGTGGGCTTCGAGGGGACATCCCCGAGGGGACGGTCACGCGGCGCACGCTCTACCAGGTCTTTCCCTTCGGAAACCAGGTGGTCACCTTCGAGATCAGCGGCGAAGAGCTGACCGCTCTGCTGCTGTCCAACTGTTTCCGCGAGCTCGAGGGACGTTCCTGGCTTCAGATGGGTGGCGTGGAGGTGATCTGGCGGGTCCGGCTGGACAGCCCCGAGCTGGTCAAGGCCACAGTCAATGGGCAGCCCCTGGACCCCGGGGCCACCTACACGGTGGCCACCAACAGCTTCGTGCTGGACCAGGCGCCCCGGATGCTCCCGATGCTCACGCCCAGCAACGTGCAGGAGCTCGACTTCACTGTCCTGGACTCCGCGGTCTGGGCGGTCGAACGCGGACCCATCAGCCCTGGGGATACGGACAACTACGTCCGCCGTTAGGCGCTAGTGAGCGGCGCCCTTGCCTTTCGGCTTGGCGTTCCAGACCCGGGTCGCCAGCAGGAAACCGACGATGGCGACGGGGATCATCGACACGGGCCAGGAGAGCCAGTTCGCCGGGTCGGCGGCGGCACCGGTCGAGTCGTCGGGCAGGATGTACATGTAGAGCAGCGACATGACACCGGTGCCTGCGTAGACGAATCCATCGATGATTCCTACAGCCACACCCACGTTCTTCTTTCCGCCGAAGTCCATGCTCGCTGTGCCGCTGAGCATTCCGTGGACGCCGATCACGCACATCGACATCAGGATGACGAGGATCGGTGTGAGACTGCTGTCGTAGGTGAAGGTCATGATGACGGCGCCCACGATCATGCCGCCGTAGAGAATGGCGGCGACCGGACCCCGGCGTGACTGGAAGAGTCGATCGCTGAGCACGCCCGCGAACACGCCGCCCAGGATTCCGGCGCAGCACAGGAACATGCCCCAGTGCTCGTAGACGAAGTGGGCCTTCAGACCCAGGATGTCGTTGGTCTGCTTCGCGAAGGTCCGGAACCACTGCATGATGGACTGCCGCAGGAAGCCGCTGCAGAACTCCACGCACGCGATGGTGATGATGATGGGGTTGCTCAGCATCAACTTGAACACTGCGAAGGCGCCCAGTTGAGGACCGTCGTCGCCCGAAGAGGCGTCCGCGGTGTCGAAGTCGGTGTGTCCGGCCTCGCCCGGGGTGTTCTTCACAATGAAGACGTCGATCACCCAGAAGATCGCGAGCAGCACCGTGGGAACGAAGAAGACTTCGGCCAGTCCCAGGTGCTCCATGATCAGGTAGCCCCAGTCGAAGGCGAAGTAGATGCCGAGGGAGATGAGGATGCCGAAGATGGCGCCGAAGACGCCGCGCTCTCGGACGTGGAACCAAGGCGCGTTGCACTTGACGATCGCGACCGCGCCAAAGCTCTGGAAGTACATGTTGGCGCCATACAGGCCGGCGTAGAGCATTGTGCGGTTTTCGGTCACCCAATCGATGCCCGGACCGTTGTTCACCACCGTGTAGGTGGCCAGGCCCAGCAAGCCGTTCATGATCGCCGAGCCGCCGGCGCCGACCAGGATGGAGAACTTGCCCCCGTAGCGGTCCGTCAGCGGTCCGTTGAGCAAGAACGAGGACCCGTAGACGAAGGTGCCGACCATGAAGATGAAGCTGAAGTCGGCGTTGGACATGAAGGGCACGCCGTCCCCGACCAGGATGTCCCCGAAGGCGTGCTGGCTGACCTTGATGTTGTAGCGCCCCATGTAGAGGAAGGCGTAGGTGAGCCCCAGTGGCAGCCAGTTCAGCACCCGCCGCGTGCGGTAGGCACGGCTGTGATCGACGCCTTCGACCCCAGGCAGGCGGCCCAGGACGATCACCACCACCAGCAGCAGCATCCCGATGGGCAGGAGCTCCTCGGCCCAGCCTGGAATCATCGAGCCGCTGGTGGCGGTCTCGATGCGGAATCCGGGCCTTCCGTCCAGGAGGTCCTGCTCCAGGATCAGGGGACGAGTGGAGTCGGGCAGAGTGACCCAGTCGCCTCTGGGTGAGCCCTTGAAGGCCCAACCCTCGACGCTGTGGTCCTCGCCGTCCAGTGAAAAGCGGACCTCGCGGGTTCCGTTCGGCGTGATGGTGAGCTCACCCACCGTGACGGCGGCACCGCTCGGATGGGCTGAGGCCACCTCGGGCGCCAGGTAGAGACTGGCCGTCTGCGACTCGTCCTCCCCCCAAGACAGCATGGGGGCCTTGTTCACCGCCTCGACGGTGACCATGGCCGTGTCTTCCGTGGTGCAGATCGCTGCGTTTCCGTGCGCGATCGGAGGGCAGGGTTCAGAGAACTGGTAGACCAGCTCGGAGTCGCGCCCCAGCCAACCGGTGACGGGGTCGCGGGAGCAGCCGGTCACGAGAACCAGGATGGCCAGGAGCAGGCGGAACAATTGGCGAGACATCGATGGACCCCGAGAGAAGGTCGCCTGATATCCGCTCAGTCGATCTCGCGCTGCGGACCCTCGGGCAGCTCAGCGAAGGGAACCGTGCCGGCTTTGTACACGGTGGCCTGGAAGTTTCGGTGGGTGTCGGCGTTGGCCACCTCGGCCAGGAGTGCCTCGATCGCGCCCTCGAAGGGGGTCTGAGGGATGCCGAGAGGGTTGTCCTGAGCCACCATGTCCTGCCCGTGCAGCAGGGTCATGCGTTCGATGTGGGTGCGCCAGCGGCGCCCTGCGAGGCCCGCCAGGCGCGCCAGGAGCGGAGGAGCTGGCATCCAGCGCACCTGGGTCCCAGCTTGTGCGTGCGCCGCCTCCACGGCCTCCTGCAGGCTCATCTCTCGGGGGCCGCCCATGGCGATGGCACCTGCCGGTGCCGCGTCGTCCAGGGCTGCCAGGGTCGCGATGGCGGCGTCCTGTCTCCACAGCGGTGTGATCCGGGCCTCGGGTCGTCCCCAGCAACGAGGCCGCAGCAGCTCCTCGATGAAGGGTGCGCAGCGCAGGATGGTGTGCGGGAGCCCGCTCTCCCCCAGGCTGGCCTCGGCGCGGGCCAGGCAGTCGAAGGTCGGGTGGGGAAGCTCCTTCTCGGCGCCGAGACAGCTCACCATCACCACCTTCTTCACGCCCCGCTCCGCTGCGGCGGACCACAGCGCAAGACTCCCCTCATCGACGACCGCCGCGTGGTGGTTGTCGGTGCTGTCCACCCGCACCTGAGCGGCGTGCACCACGCGTTCACAGCCCCTCAGAGCGCGCCCTAGGGAGCGGGGATCGCGGAGATCTCCGAAGAAGTAGTCACAGCCGGTGTCGTTGAGCCGGTAGTAGTACGAGCCGGAGCGCACCAGAGCGCGCACGGGAAGGCGTGCACGGCGCAGCAGGCGCACGATACGGCTGCCGAGGCGTCCGGTGGCTCCAGTGACGAGGATCACCTGCATGATCTATCCGAGCGGTCGCCGGTTAGGAGGAAGCGATGTCGGAAGAACAGAACACAACTGCGAACGGGAGACCCTGGCACCTGTGGGTGATCGGGATCCTGATGGTTCTCTGGAACTCAATCGGCTGCATCGACTTTGTCATGACACAATCGAGGAACACGGCTTACCTGGAGGCGGCGGAGTTCAACCAGGCTCAGATTGACTTTCTTTATTCCTACCCCGTCTGGGCGGTCCTCA